>JAEEGF010350468.1_pt1 | contig 13300 bp, 10 predicted proteins | sample 9134171 | NCBI WGS metagenome assembly JAEEGF01 (sample SAMN16246542, study PRJNA631951) | gut metagenome | biome: gut microbiome; feature: rumen; material: AP-attached | host: Bos | place: Iran: Karaj | collected 2018-10
ATGTAAAAAATCATCCTGCTGCTTATAAAGTTCGTCATATATATTAAGAATTGTACCACCCGGATAACCAAATACTGTATCTACACCTTGTTCTTTAAGACATTCAAGTACAATCTGTGCACCTGTTAACTGCATATTTTTCATACTCCTCTTCTTTAAAACTTAATCCTGGAATTCCAAAGGCTTATGCCCTTGGAATCTCAAGTATAGCACCGCGATTACCTGAAGTAACAAGTTCACGGTAACGAGCAAGGTAACCTGTAGTAACCTTTGGTTCTCTTGGCTGCCATTTTTCTTTTCTCTTAGCAAGCTCTTCATCAGAAACCTTAACATTTAATGAATTGTTAGGAATATCAATGCTGATGATATCACCCTCTTCAATAAGAGCAATTGGTCCACCAACTGCTGCTTCAGGAGAAACATGGCCGATTGAAGCCCCACGGCTTGCACCTGAAAAACGTCCATCGGTAATAAGTGCAACACTGGAGCCAAGGCCCATACCTGCAATTGCAGATGTTGGATTAAGCATCTCTCTCATTCCAGGGCCACCCTTAGGTCCTTCGTATCTGATAACAACAACATCACCGGATACAATCTTACCGCCAAGAATAGCAGCTATAGCATCTTCTTCACAGTCAAATACTCTAGCAGGGCCTTCGTGAGTCATCATCTCAGGAACTACGGCAGATTTCTTTACTATACCGGTATCAGGAGCAATATTACCCTTAAGTACAGCAATACCGCCTGACTGCATATATGGATTTTCAATAGGTCTGATTACGTCAGGATTAAGATTAGTAACACCTTCAAGATTTTCTTTGATAGTTTTTCCTGTAGCTGTTAAAAGATCTGTGTTTATAAGATTCTTCTTATTAAGCTCATACATTACAGCCAAGACTCCGCCGGCTTCGTTCAAATCTTCCATGTATGTTGGGCCTGCCGGTGCAAGATGGCAAAGATTTGGTGTTCTGTTTGAAACTTCGTTAGCTATTTCCATATTAAGTTCTACGCCTGCTTCGTGAGCGATTGCAGGAAGATGAAGCATAGTATTTGTAGAGCATCCAAGAGCCATATCAAGAGCAAGAGCATTCATAAATGCTTCTTTTGTCATAATATCTCTAGGTCTGATATTCTTTTCAACAAGATTCATTACAGCATATCCGGCACGCTTAGCAAGACGGATTCTGGCAGAATATACTGCAGGAATGGTTCCGTTTCCAGGAAGACCCATACCGATAGTCTCTGTGAGACAGTTCATTGAGTTGGCTGTATACATACCTGAGCATGAACCACATGTTGGGCAAGCTTTTTCTTCATATTCACAGAGCTTGGCTTCTGTCATTTTACCAGCAGAAACACTTCCTACTGCTTCGAACATAGAAGAAAGTGATGTCTTATGACCATCTACTCTTCCGGCCATCATAGGTCCGCCTGAAACAAATACTGTAGGAATATTTACTCTGGCTGCAGCCATCAAAAGTCCGGGAACATTTTTGTCGCAGTTAGGAATACATACCATACCATCAAAAGCATGTGCTTTAGCAAGACATTCTGTACTATCTGCGATAAGATCTCTGGTTACAAGAGAATATTTCATACCAATGTGTCCCATAGCAATACCATCACAAACAGCTATTGCAGGAACGACAACCGGCATACCACCTGCTTCAGCTACAGCAAGTTTAACTGCTTCTGTAATCTTATCAAGGTTCATATGTCCGGGTACTATTTCGTTATAAGAACTCACAATACCAATTAATGGTTTTCTTCTTTCTTCTTCTGTAAATCCGAGCGCATTAAACAGACTTCTGTGTGGTGCCTGCTGAAGTCCTTCCATAACTCTGTCACTATTTTTCGCCATGATACTCTCCTCCTATATTTGAACTTAATATTTTAGACATATAAAAAACTATTTCACATATAATACAAAATCTTCATTTTCATAAATAACATGCATTGTTTTTAAGTAATTCCAGTTTATGGTTTCGTATGTCTGATAAAATTTCCAGAAATCTTCACCGCTATATCCGGAATCAAGCATATCTTTATCAACTATGACCATATCTGCATCATCTACATCAGTTTTGGTACAGTCGATATCCCAACCGAATTTCAAAAGATACTGCTGATCGCAATCAAGTACCGCCGGGTTGTGACGTTTTGTAACATCTGCGATATAAAGAGTGTTAAAAACTTCATTTTCTCTAAATCCTAACTGGCAATTGAAATCCGGAGTTATAACCCTGTAAATAAAGAATACTAAAATGATCAAAACAGGAATATATGCGGAAATTCCTGTATACCATTTATCTGTTTTGGTTACTGTCTCATTTTCTTTTGACTGTACGTTTGAATTTGTGTTTCCGGAAAGCTTCTTGTTGTATATTCTGATAAGTACATTCAAAAGTCTCTCCAAAGCACTGCATACACAAATAATTACGATAAATGTACTGTAGCCAAAGACTCTAAGATATGGAAGCTTTTTTTGAATAATAAGCATGATTCCTATGGATAACAAATTAACTATAGAAATCAGATTAATAACAGTTCTGCTGTATTCAAAATGCTTGATACATTCATAAATCATGCATCCCATACCGGACAAGATTATTACAAGTAGAGGAATTACAAGCCCCGGAAGCATGTAATTCAGCATACTAAAGTTCCAGCCTATATATCGCTCCCAGAAAACCTTTGGTTCCAGGCTTTGAATATATGGCTGTGAAAGCATATAGTTCATTCCCTCAACCAAAGCCTGCACCGGTGCTCTTAGTAAAACTGCACCATGTGACCAACCATAGAAGTCAGTTCCCTGCGTTTTGACCAAAAGATTGGAACCAATAGCAAGCCATATTAGTGTGTACAATATTGTAGTAATAAAGGCTGCACTTATACCTGTAAGAATCAGATTCGTAAGTTTCTTCCAATAAATGTTATCTGACATTCTGGAATAAACTGATTTACTCCTGTAAGCATTTATTAATAAATAAATACATCCGGCTATACAGACCGGAACAACCCAATAAACGCTGCTTGGAACGGTATAAAGTCCAAGTATTAAAACTCCAGATAATGAAATATAAAGATACTTTCTTTTCTCACCAAGACTACAGATCTGGCATATACAATAAATTGCCAAAAGAAAACAAGTGGTAGCCAACGTGTATCCTCTACCCTGTACACTATACTCATTAACTACCTGCATAGATGCATAAAGCATAGTTGCGGCAAATGGCAGTCCATGAGAGAAGTATTTTTTACAAATTCTGAATACAAGTATCAGATTACTTACAGCACATAAATATGAAACGCCTCTAAGTCCAACATAAGAATTGCCGGTATAATCAAAAATAGCTGAAAAAACAGAATAGCCAACATGATTATTGGGAAGTGGCCAGTGAATAGCTGAATAAAGAGGTCCTTTACTAATGAAAGTATAATAGGTATACAGCTCATCATACTGAGGTGTTATTGCAAACATCCTCCAAAGATAATAAGCTGCCATACCAATAATAAATAAAGTTAATGCAATTGTTTCCGGTTCATGAGGTATTGCATTGTAAATTTTCTTTTCGGTTTTCTCAACAACAGATTCGTTCAGCAATTAAATCTCCCATTTTTTTACAGCCGACAACTGTAATATTATCTTCATTTCCTGAAAGGCTAAGGTCTTTTGTTCTATAGCCTTCCTGAAGTACTTTTTTTACTGCAGATTCAATTTGATCTGCTTCTTTATCCATATTAAATGAATATCTGAGCATCATTGCTGCAGACAAAATTGTAGCAATAGGATTAGCTATGTCCTTTCCTGCAATATCAGGAGCACTACCATGGCTTGGCTCATACAGTCCAAAGCTTGTGTCATTAAGAGAAGCACTTGGAAGCATACCGATTGATCCGGTGATCATGCTTGCTTCATCAGATAAAATATCGCCAAACATGTTCTCAGTAAGTACAACATCAAAAGATGAAGGACTCTTAACAAGCTGCATAGCACAATTGTCTACAAGCATATGTGAGAGCTCTACATCAGGATAATCTTCTTTTACTTCGTTGACAACTTTTCTCCAAAGTCTGGAAGAATCAAGTACGTTAGCTTTATCGACACTTATTACGGATTTTCTTCTTTTTCTTGCTACTTCGAATGCTTTAATCGCTATTCTTCTGATCTCACTTTCTTTATAACAGAGTGTATCAGTAGCCACAAGCTCACCGTCTACTTCTTTTGTAAATCTGTCACCAAAGTAAAGTCCACCTGTGAGCTCTCGCATGATAAGCATATCAAAGCCTTTTTCTGCTTCTTCTTTTTTTAGAGGGCATGCTTCTTTTAATTCAGGATATAAATATGCGGGTCTAAGATTCGCAAATAATTTTAAAGATTTACGAAGCTTAAGAAGACCTGCTTCCGGTCTTAATGATGGTTCTAATTTGTACCAGGGTGAAGTGCTTGTGTCACCACCTATTGAACCCATTAAAACAGCATCAGCTCCTTTTGCTATTTCAATAGTTTCATCAGTAAGAGGAACACCAAAGGCATCGATAGAACATCCGCCCATAAGTACATCGGTGTAAATAATTTCATGTCCAAATTTCTCACATACTTTATCAAGAACTTTTTTGGCCTCAGTAACAATCTCAGGACCAATTCCATCTCCCGGAATACAAGTAATATTCAGCTTCATACCAAACTCCTCCTGTGAACGGCTTATTTATAAAATGAGCCTGACCAAGGGCGCACCTTGACCAGGCTTATTTTCATAATTTTACTTTTTCTTTGAATCTTTGCTTTCAGTAGCTGTTGCAACAGCATCCTCAGGCTTTTCAACTTCTACGATTGCTTCTTTAACCATAGGGATACGACAGTTCTTGTTGTTACCAAATTCAACGATTACCATATCGTCATTGATATCAATAACTGTTCCGATGAAACCACCTGTTGTTCTAACGCTATCACCAACTGCAAGAGATGCAAGAATCTGAGCTTTCTGCTTCTGCTCCTTTCTGTTTGGGCGCATGAACAAAAAGTAGATTGCAACCATAAATGCAGCATAAACAAGCATTGTTGTTATGAACGCTGTACTCGAACCAGCAGATTCAGTAGTTAAAAATAATCCCATACCTTCCTCCAAAAGTCTTGATTTTATATACACCAATAAATAATACTAAAAAGGATAAACAAATTCAAGTGTGTGGAATTAACCTTTACGCCAATTTCTGGCGATGTTATATCCGTCATGTGGTGCTTCGAGATCAAATTCCATCATTCCCTCAAGCTTTTTCTTTTTGTAGGAAGCGTACTCACCCTTTTCAATCGCATCTCTAATCTCTGTCATCATATGATTATAGAAATAAAGATTATGCAATACGCAAAGTCTCATTCCAAGCATTTCGCCGGCTTTGAGCAGATGTCTGATGTAAGCCTTGGTATATCTGCGGCATGCAGGACACTGGCATCCTTCTTCTATCGGAGTGTCATCCATTTCATATTTGGCATTGAGGATGTTGATATGTCCTCTGTTGGTATAAAGATGGCCGTGTCGACCATTTCTGCTTGGATATACACAGTCAAAGAAATCAACACCTCTGTCTACAGCTTCCAATATATTGGCAGGAGTTCCTACACCCATAAGATATGTTGGCTTGTTTTCAGGAAGAAATGGCACAACAGTATCCAAAACATGATACATTTCTTCATGAGACTCACCAACTGCAAGACCTCCAACAGCATATCCATCCAGATCAAGTTCACTGATTCGTTTTGCATGTTCTATTCTGATGTCATCAAAGATAGCTCCCTGATTGATACCAAAAAGCATCTGGTGAGGATTGACCGTATATTCAAGGCCATTTAGCCTATCCATTTCCTTTTTACATCTCTCAAGCCATCTTGTTGTTCTGTCTACGGACATCTGTACATATTCATGCTCAGCTTTTGCAGATGGACATTCATCAAATGCCATAGCAATAGTGGAACCAAGATGTGACTGAATTCTCATACTCTCTTCAGGTCCCATGAATAATTTATGACCATCGATATGAGAATGGAAATAAACGCCTTCCTCTTTTATTTTACGAGTTTTGGCAAGAGAAAAGACCTGAAATCCGCCCGAATCAGTCAAAATAGGCTTGTTGCATGACATGAATTTGTGCAATCCACCCATTCTGTAAACCAGCTCGTCTCCCGGTCTTAAATGTAAATGATATGTGTTGGAAAGAACCACCTGTGTATCAATTCCTTCCAAATCCTCTGTAGAAACGCCTCCTTTAATTGCAGCAACTGTAGCTACATTCATAAATACAGGAGTCTGAATTGTTCCATGAACTGTCTGAAATTCAGCTCTTTTGGCATTTCCATCTTTCTTTAATAATTTGTACATATAAATCCTCAATTATCTAATATAAGTGCTCCAGAATTCCTCCAGGCAGATATTATTCTCATGCATAAGTGTTGCTGCGTCAACCCCAACATATCTAAAGTGCCAAGGTTCATACTCAATGCTTGTAATATCTTCTTTGCCAAGAGGATATCTTAAAATAAATCCATATTTGTAGCTGTTCTCAGCAAGCCATTGTCCTGCCTTTGTATTAGCAAAGCCTTCATCAAGACTTGAATAGCCATCACAGATAATATCAATGGCAAGTCCTATCTGATGCTCGGAAGAACCCGGAACAGTAACTGCCTGCGCTGCCAGATTATATGCTTCCATGTAAGACATTCCACCGTTCATATATCTGTCAACTTTTTTTGTAAATAGCATAGTCTGTCTGTCCATATCTCTGTACGGTGAACAGATAATAAGTGCAGCCCCTTCTTTATTGGCAGCTTTCATCATATCAAGAAGTGGTGTGATTATTCTTTCGTCACAGCGCATTGCACCACTAATGGTACCTAAATGAAAATCATAATCATCTGGAATTGGATGCTGCTTATTTACAAGAATAAGCTTCCAATCAGAACTATCAAATGACACTTCTTGCATTGAAGCAGATAAAGGAACTCCTTCAGATTCATTATAATATGCCATTATCTCAGATTTTTCTTCATCTGTTTCAGAAGTCGCAGCTAAAATATCTGATAATGTAGCATTATTTTCCTTCTTTAGGTGCTCAGCTTCAGTTACGTCAGGATTTGCACTATCCATTGCTTCTTTTATAAGATTATCATCAACAGTAGTAACAACAAGTTCAGCCTGCGATTCATAATCAATCGTTTCTGAAAGATTGTCGATAGTATCATAAGATTGTCCATCTATATTCACATCTGAATCAAAGCTGATATTAAACGACATTGCAGGATAAGAAAAACTACTACTTGAAACAAAGAAGAGCAAGATGCACGCAAGACATATGAATCTCTTAGCATTGCTATAGAAGTAGAACAAACAGTTATAACTGGTTATCATAACCATCGCATATATCAGTCCCAAAAAAGATAAAGACTTGTGTTTCCTGTTAAAACTTTGAACTTTATAAATTACTTTTTCTTTATATAATAACTTTTTTTGCAAGTTACTTGCATTCATATCGGAAATCCCCTCTTATTTCAGATATCAAACGCTTTAAAACAATTTGATTATATGACATGATGCGGAAGCCGTTTTTCCTACATCCATGTCTTATTATATAACCAAACCGCTTAAAATTCACTACTTTTTCAATTTTTATGTAAACAAACGCTTATTTATAGAACCTTTTAATATAATCTGCCCTTGAACTCATATTTGAAATCATAAGATCAAGCACTGTATAAGCACACATAGCTTCTACGACCACAACTGCCCTTGGCACAACAACAGGATCATGACGACCATGAATATTGATACTTATGTTATTTCCAGATTTATTTATTGTATTCTGAGATCTCGCAATACTGGGTGTAGGTTTGAAATGTGCTCTTAATATGATATCACTTCCATCGGATATTCCCCCGAGTACCCCACCGGAGTGATTGGTATCTTTTGTGACAATTCCTTCCTTTATACTAAAAGAATCATTGTTCTCCGAGCCTTTGTAAGTGGAAACTCTAGTTCCATCACCTATTTCTATAGCCTTTACTGCACCGATACTCATAACTGCTTGTGCAAGCAGGGCATCAAGCTTATCAAATACCGGTTCCCCTATACCTGCAGGAAGCCCTTTTATACGACATTCTACAACACCGCCTATAGAATCCTGCTCGTCTCTACACTTTTGAATTAACTCCATCGCTTTTCTATCAGCTTCCGGATCAGGCATAGCTGTTGGAGTCAACTGTATATAATTCTTATCAAAGTGTCTTTCACTTATTTTTACATTGCCTATCGATCTTGTAAAAGCTAATACTTCAATACCCATCTGTGAAAGAAGCTTACTGCAAAGAGCACCTGCAGCTACTCTGCCAACAGTTTCTCGTCCTGAAGATCTTCCACCCCCGCGATAATCTCTGAATCCAAATTTTTCATCAAAGCCAAAGTCAGCGTGTCCAGGTCTGTAATAAGATGCGATCTCACTGTAATCAGCAGATCTTTGAGAAGTATTTCTTACCATAAGAGAAATAGGTGTTCCTGTAGTCATACCATCAAATACACCCGATAATATTTCTACAAGGTCATCTTCTTTTCTTTGTGTGGTTGCATTACTTGTACCGGGCTTTCTTCTGTCAAGAAACTTTTGAATGTCACTTTCATCTAGTTCCATTCCTGCAGGAAAACCATCAATCACAACACCCAGGGCCTTTCCATGAGATTCTCCCCAGGTAGACATTTTAATATTGTTACCAAATATTGAACCTGACATCTGCTCACCTCTGTAAAGATATTTTTAATCATATAAATGTCCGTTCAGGTCCGGAAATATATTTTTCCAGTTTCTTAGCGGCATTTTTTGAAATTATATCACAAGCATGCCACTTTTAGCACATTTCTTTTAGTAATCTTACTGAATATATACCATAGTTGTCTTTCTAAATGCGGAGATTGCACTGATAATAGCGGAATAAATAAGACCGGTGCTATAGATTATTACAACAGTGTTTGCTTTTTGAGAATAAGCAAAGCAGCATATAGCGATAATAACATTTAAAATTCCATGGAAACATTTGAGTTTCCAGGATCTTGCTCCATATCTGCGAGATTCATTAGAGTTCAAAACCTCTACAAAACCTGAGAATGCGTGAATAATAGCAAGATATAGTAATACATATATTCGCGGTACATCAGAAAGAGTTGTTGTAAATATTCCGAAATCAAATAAAATCAAGCCTCTCAATAAGAGCATTTTCCCGCCAACCATAAATCTTGCCATAGTAACATAATATATAAGAATCTTAAGTCCATAAATAGTGAGCCATACAGCAAGAATTCCGACCATAAAAAGATATCCGTCTTCCGGATCAACAATCATAAAAATTCCGGCCACAATCGATAATAAACTTTTTATAACAGTAAATAACTTTTGAATATTTGTCATGATTTCCAACCCGTTTATGAAATAACAGACTTAGACAATCCCGCAAGATGGTTCTTGGATAAATAAATCTCATTTGTAACCATGCTTTTTTGAGAAATGGCACCGTCAATAAACTTACCTAAAAATGTATCTTCTTTATGGATTTTGTGAGCATAGGCATATTCATCATTATATTTATCTCTTTTAAAATCTTTTATTTTTTCGCCGGATAGTTCTTCGCCCAAGATTTTCCAATCATTTGATGCTATATGTTGCCTTTTAGTCAATATTTCTTTTATCCGGTCTTCAAATGGAGCAACAGAATCATAATCATATTTTGAAAGCTCAAAATTATCTTCTCCATTTTTTAAATATTTAAGAGCATACACCATCTGACAAAAAGCATTGTAATAGTCCGAAGGGTTATCTTTTATAATATCTTTGTAATCATCCCATGCGGGGATATATCGATATTTGATAAAAGAATAATCCGGCAAGTGCCCCGCCCTTCCATGTCCTAAATTCATGATTGAATTTTCGTTGCTCTGATAGATGCAGTTATTAAATACATTTTTTTCAAGATCATCTGAAGCTGATGGATTATGCTTGAACTTAATCTTTTTTTCAGATACATTTCCATCGGCATCAGTTAAAATTTCCGTAAATTCATTATCAGTATTATTGATTACCAATGAAGGTGTTCCTGCAAAATAGCTGTGTGCCCAGGTATCTGCAAGTACATGCATGGCAATGCCAAAGTGCTGAAGACTCTTACCATTTGCAAGTTCCACTGTTTTTTTAAGTAAATTCCCATTGGGCTTACAGATTAGTCTGTACTTATTTAAATATGTCTTTGTTCGCTTTTTCTTGGTAGCATAAAGATCATAAGGCAAAAAATGAAACGAAGCCCATATCCTTGTGATTTCCTGTAATCCCAACATATCAGTCCTTGAATCCATCATTTCCAATTGTAGCTGAGTTGTAGCCGCAATTGTTGGAGCTCCAATACTGATCAGCAAAGTCTTGGAACAATGATCTACAAATTCTGCGCTATAGCAAATATCCAGGCATTCTTCATGCGAAAATCCTGCAAGATATGCAGCGCAATATGTGGCATAATAATGAAAATCCTGCTGCATAATTTATTCCTTCCTTTGCTTTTTGCGAAGCATTTTTACTCGTATTACAGCATATATCATGTCAAAACTAAAATATAAGGACGTGATATCCAGCAAAATCGAGGCAAACTTTGTATCATTAGTACTGGACTCTCCCGGAACTAAAAAGACTACAATTGAACTAAGGTCCATTACAACATATACAAATACTAATATCAGAAAACCACATCTTTTCTTTTTACCCATGCTATATTTAATGGCACTCATACCCAAATATAAATGAATCAGTACAGTGATTGCCATAATTATCCAGAAAAAAACAACGATAAAACCAATTTCAAAATCGGTCATATCATCTGAAAAGTCAAAAAGGTCTGCCATTGTCACATCGCTAAAATAAACTGTAAGGTAAAATCTGATCATAGACCATATACTTAATACAATGACGCCTATACCGCATATCTTGATATCATTATTATATTTTCTGATCTGTGCTTTTATATCTTTTGACATGTTTTAAAACTTTCTACATAAATTTATATAATTCATATTAATAATTATGCTTATCATCATACAAAATTTCATTTTTTACTATTCTATTATGATCCCTGTTTATTGAATCAAAAAGCTTATGATAATACATGGCATACGTTACTTCTCCTTTAGCATTTCCGTAGTTCTGCATTATTTCTAAGATTCTGCTTTTCACATAACAAAAAGGTGTACCACATTCTTTCTATGTAGCTGTAGTTGCTTTGTGAATCCCCTATTAATGTATAGATTTTTAATTTGCTGTTACATTAATTCTTTCCAGAATTTAGTTAATCTCCGTTCGAAATGAATTCCCACAGTGAATAATGAAGTATCCTCATACTAATTTTTCAATTCGTATTGTTGCTTCTGTTTAGAAATAAAGTTATAACTATTTTTTTGAATCATTATTACCAGTAAGCTTGCACTGACTAAAGAAACAATTAGTCCCCCTAACAGTCCCGGTGTCCTATATCTGAACTCTATAATATGCTCCCCCGAAGGTATATCAATAGCCATAAAAGCATAATCAGCTAAAACAATATTCGTTTTTTCACCATCAATCAAACATGTCCACCCCGCACTATATGGTAGATTTATAAAAAGAAGGCCATCATAAGCTTCATCAATAGTTCCCTTAAAACTATCTTTAGATGTCCACATTAAATCATGTAGCGTATGAGAAGATAGTCTTTCATAATTTTCTAAAAATTTTTCATTTCTCGCTACATAGAGCTTAAGGTCAGAGATATTATACTCTCCTGTCCTAGGAAGTTTTATAACTATCTTGCCATTCTCATTAGCATAGTCAACACACATACAGAAAGGCTTATCTTTATAATACCAGTACTCTCCAGCAAAAATCTGTGCATCATCTATATAGACCATTCTGTCTACTAAAGGCTCTTTTGTACAAAGGTATAGCTCACAAGAGACTCCGTCAACCTGTTCTTGTGATTCAAATGCTAAATGAATCTCTGCATAATCTTCTACAGTATATTTTGTTCCTTCACAAATCACGTTTCCTTCTAGAGAAATATCCAATGGAACCTCAGTTATAACTGTATCTTCAATACTTGTATTATTTATATGTTTCACATAACCGTTGCCAGCATTTCTAGTATTACCAACGTTATAGCTATCTGCTAAAATAACAGTATCAAGCAAAACTCCCTGCTTTTCAACAGGTGACAAACTCTGAATTTCTGCTTCTGTAATGTATTTATCAAGAATAATTCCCTGAGGTAAAAAATAATCATTATCTACAATACTATCGCCATTATATGCTCCCTCAGCATATTTTTTTACTGATAGCAATGATTCCAGAATTTGCCTTGAATTAAGCCCTCTAAACTGAAATACACTAAGGTTGTCATAAGAAAGATTCATCTCCCTGTAGAAATCAATCAACTTGCCATTGGTCATACTGTAGTAAGAGCTTGTAGTATTGATTCCGCGCATAATAGATGCATCCCACTTTGAATCACTAAAATCATATCTATAATAGTCGGTATCAGTATCTTCATCAGCAATGGCAAAAAGCTTTGAGTCGTAATAAGCTCCATCCACCCCGTTTTTTGTTTCATAGTTAGAATATGCTCCAAAGCCACCCATCCACTTTTGAGCATGCAATAGAAATGGATTAAGGCATATATTTCCTAAAGTCACAATAAATGTGCCTTTAATCAAAAGAGTACGTGAAACATCTTTGCTAGTGAGGAAACCAAGTAATATATAACCCATCCATACCATAGCATAAATAACTATCTGTATACTTATTTTCCCAGAATAGATTACTGAAAGCCCTAACCAAAGTGCTGCTAATCCAACAAATGCCTTACCTTGTTGAGTTATCCCCTCTGAAATTTCGCCAAACAGTTTAGCCACCAACACCCCAAAGGCAAAATATGCAATAAACATCCATCTGTAATAAACCGGACCAAATCCGTTCATAATCATTCCTACAGCAGGGATATAGTAACTTATAAATCCAAAAACTACGCCAGCAAAAAGAGTATATATCCTGTACTTTCTAAGTCTTGGAATTAGATAAAGCACGCATATTATACATATGATAGGCAGAGAATATCCTATCTCATACTGACTTTTCACAGGCATAAATAGATTGTAGGTCATCTGAAGAGCTTCAGATGGAGAAAGCATGCTAAAAAAATTTGCTAATGACGTATCACCTGTCCTTGAACATTTTAAATAAAACTTCACAA
>JAEEGF010834085.1_pt1 | contig 13300 bp, 10 predicted proteins | sample 9134171 | NCBI WGS metagenome assembly JAEEGF01 (sample SAMN16246542, study PRJNA631951) | gut metagenome | biome: gut microbiome; feature: rumen; material: AP-attached | host: Bos | place: Iran: Karaj | collected 2018-10
GCTCCATCCTGAATGCCCCAGGCACACGAGCTTCCACCGTGGAACAGTGGCAGAAGTGGATCCGACTGATTCAAGAGAAGTCCATGAAATACATCGGTATTCCCGACATCTACGGACTGGACCATAACCACGGTGTGACCTACACACAGGGCGGAACACTGTTCCCGCAACCCATCAACCTGGCTGCATCGTTCAATACCGAACTGGCACGCTCCGGTGCAGAAATCACTGCCTACGAGAGCAGGGCAGCCAACTGCCCATGGGTCTATAACCCGGTGGTGGATTTAGGACGTGACCCTCGCTGGCCACGTATCTACGAGAGTTTCGGCGAGGATGCCATCGTCAATGCACGCATGGTGGAAGCCGAAATCAAGGGTTATCAGGGTGATGACCCCAACCACATTGACCGCTATCATGTGGGCACCAGCACGAAACACTACTTTGCCTATGGTGCTCCCTGGACTGGCAAGGACCGTACACCGGCCTACCTGTCGCCACAACTGTTGCGTGAGAAATATTTCGAACCCTTCCGTGCTGCCGCCATGGCCGGCACACTGACCATGATGGTCAACTCGGCCAGCGTGAACGGCGTGCCCTTGCATGCCAGCTACGAATACCTGACACAATGGCTGAAGGAAGACCTGCAGTGGGACGGCATGCTGGTGACCGACTGGGCCGACATCAACAATCTCTTTACACGTGAACACGTGGCAAAGGACAAGAAGGATGCCATCCGTATAGCCATCAATGCAGGCATTGACATGTCGATGGACCCCTACAGCATCGACTTCTGCATTCTGCTGAAGGAACTGGTACAGGAGGGTGCCGTAAAGATGGAGCGTATTGACGATGCCGTGCGCCGCATTCTACGTGTGAAATACCGTCTGGGACTCTTTGACCAGCCTAACACAGGCGGCAAGGGCTTTGAGAAGTTCGGCAGCGATGAGTTTGCCCTCAAGGCCTTACGTGCAGCAGAAGAAACGGAGGTGCTGCTGAAGAACGAAGGAAACATCCTGCCGCTGGCCAAGGGCAAGAAAGTACTGTTGACAGGTCCTAATGCCAACCAGATGCGCTGTCTGAATGGTGGATGGAGCTATACCTGGCAGGGGTCGAATGCTGCCGACCTGTCAGAGAAATACAACACCATCTACGAAGCGCTCTGCCTGAAGTACGGCAAAGAAAACATCATGCTGGAACAGGGCGTCACCTATAAGGAGAACGGACAATACTACGAGGAGAACGAACCGCAGATTGCGAAGGCCGTCGAGGCTGCCGCAGGAGCTGACGTCATCATTGCCTGCATCGGCGAGAACAGCTACACCGAGACACCGGGTAACCTGAACGACCTGTGGATGTCGGAGAACCAGCGCAGTCTGGTCAAGGAACTGGCAAAGACGGGCAAACCCATCATCCTCGTGCTGAACGAGGGACGCCCCCGACTGATGGCTGACATTGAACCGTTGGCAAAAGCCATCGTTCACATCTTCCTGCCGGGCAACTATGGTGGTGACGCACTGGCTAACCTGTTGAGCGGCGATGCCAACTTCTCGGCGAAGATGCCATACACCTATCCACGGGAGATTAACTCACTCAACAACTACGACTACAAGGTGAGTGAAGAGGTGGGCACCATGGCAGGAGCCTATAACTATGACGCCAAGGTGAGCCTGCAGTGGCCTTTCGGCTACGGTCTGAGCTACACCACCTTCGAATATAGTAACCTACGTTCGGACAAGACACAGTTTAACGCCGACGATGTGCTGACAGTCAGCGTCGATGTGAAGAATACGGGTAGCTGCGTGGGCAAGGAAGCCGTACTGCTATACAGCAGTGACGTCATAGCAAGCATCGTACCCGACAACAAACGACTGCGTTGCTTCACCAAGGTAGCGTTGCAGCCGGGGGAAACGAAGACCGTCACATTCAGCCTGCCGGCCAGCGAACTGGCGTTCGTAGGTGCTGACGGTAAGTGGGTGCTGGAGGAAGGCGACTTCATCCTGAAGACCGGCAACCAGACCACAGGCATCAGCTGTACGGCCACGAAGAAGTGGGAAACACCGAATAAATAGTTGAGAGTTGAGAGTTGAGAGTTTAGCGTAAGATGGAATACATCAAGCAATTTCCGGATCTTCTGAAGGGGAAGAAGATACTCTACGTACACGGTTTCGCCAGCAGCGGACAGTCAGGCACTGTCACGCGGCTGCGAACCGTGTTCCCCAATGCCAAAGTCATGGCACCCGACCTGCCCATACACCCCGAAGAGGCCCTGTCCCTGCTCCTGAAGCTGTGCGAGGAGGAGAAACCCCATCTCATCATCGGCACCAGCATGGGCGGCATGTACACCGAACAGTTACGTGGTTTCGACCGCATCTGCGTGAATCCTGCCCTGGAGATTGCCGAGACCATGAAGGAACACGGCATGACAGGTACCCAGCAGTTTCAGAACCCACGACAGGACGGCGTACAGGAGTTCTACGTTGATAAGGCACTCGTCAAGGAATACCGCGAGGTGTCAGAGCGGCGCCTTAACCTACGGCCTCTACAGGGAGAAACACCGCTTACCCCGGAAGAGCTGGATGCTTTCGTCTGCAAGGAGCAAAAACATGTCTTCGGATTGTTTGGCGATAAGGACGATTTGGTAGATACCTTCGACATGTTCCATGAGGTCTATCCGCAAGCCACCCACTTCCATGGTGGGCACCGCATGGACGACCACTCGTTTATGCACGCTGTGGTACCCGTGATACGTTGGATAGACGACCGGCAGGAGAAACGGCAGCGACCGATAGTATATATAGGTATAGAGTGCCTCACGGGCCTCACTAGCCTCACCCCCCGCCCTCTCCAAGGGGAGAGGGAGCTGAAGCCGCTACCCAGTTGTCAGAAAGCCGTCCAGATACTGATTGAGAACTACCAGGTATTCTTCGTGGCAGCAGCAGAGGGAAACCAATATGCCGCAATTGAGTCGTGGCTGGCGGAATACATCGGCGTACCGGCATGGCAGCACACCATCTTCACCGACCGCCGCGACTTGCTCTACGGCGACTACCTCATCAGCAAGGAAAAGGAGGGCGACACGATGGCCACCCTCCTTGAATTCGGTTCCGACACGTTCAAGACGTGGGACGACGTTATCACTTATTTTGACCACTTAGGTGGTCAATAGTTATCGGTTATCAGTTATCGGTTATCAGTAGGCAGCAGCACCACGCCGTGCTGTTTCTTACCGTCCATCATGATTCTCAGCGGTTTCTCGAACCGCACATGACGGACATATTGAGTCTCCTCGACGGCAGGCATGTCGTCGAGGATTTTTTGTTGCAGCACGCCATCGCCCGTATAAGTATTAATGGTGAAGTAGCCTACGCCAAACGATGTCAGGTTCTGGAAAAAGTGGGTGCCCTGCGACGGATCGACATGGTAGTTCTTCAGACCGGCCTCAACAATGACACGGGCAGCTGAGATATGCGGCCATTTCACGGGAATGCCCAGCCATGAGTCACTGCTACCCCAGCGGCCGGGGCCGATGAGTACGTAGGAAGCACCGCCGTCACCTCCCAGCGAAGGATTCTTGAACTCGCCATCCAGGAAACGCTTGTTTATCTGGGCTATCTCGTCAGCAATGAGCGGATTGTTGGCAGCGGTGAAGTCATCATCGGTCTTCACATACACCACATCATAGACGTCTTCCGTGATACCATGACCTAATGAGTTATGCGAGCGCAACAGGCACTGCTCGTCGGGAATGGCTGACAGGTCTTCATCGAGCACCTGCTTGGAGTCAACGATGGGCCGGATCTGCAGCAGGAACAACTCACCCTTCGTCCCTCCTTGAGAAGAATCCAGGTTACATGCAAACTCTATCTCCACGGGACGTTTCATCTCGTCAGCACCCAGTTTCTGCACCAATTGCAGCAGTTCAGGCAACGGGAACACGCCATGCTGCAATACGCCGCAGAAGGAGATGACCTTACGGCCACCCTCATAGATACCGTCACGAATCACCTGGTCATACGGGTCGTAGGTCGAGGCGATGCCATTGAGCGAGCCGTCCTTGTCGGCCTCTTTCACACGAAGGTTCAGGATGTTGAAACCGTCATCGACTTTGAAGTCGCCCCCCACATGACTCATATCCAATGCATAGAAGCGGGTCTGCGTCTCTTTCAGTGCTGTTTCCATCTCACTGGTCTGCAACACCTGATGCGGATGATAGGGCGACACACGTAACGTCTGACCGCCATCCACGATGTACTTGCCCAGTCCTAAGGCCAGTGAGACAATACCCTCCTCGGCTGTCTCGTCACCAATGGGATAGTAGTTCAGTGAACGCAGCACTCCCGAGAAGGTGGGATAGTAACGGGTGTCATACTGCTTGCCCACCACCTCTTGCAGGATAACCGCCATCTTCTCTTGGTCAATAACGTTCGACGTGGCTGTCATGTAGGCCTTGGAGTCCTTGTAATACACCGAGGCATAGACACCCTTGATGGCACAGGCCAGCATGCGCAGCATCTCATACTTGTCAGGCAGGTAAGGTATCATATACGTGGAGTAGATGCCTGCAAAGGGCTGGTAGTGTGAGTCCTCGAGCAGCGAACTGGAACGTACGGCAATAGGCGCCTTGACGGCATCGAAGAAGGTGAAGAAGTCGGCAATCAGCGAGTCAGGCAACTGTGCTCGCATGAAATGCTGCAGGATTTCCTCGTCGGAAGCATCGCTCAGGGCAATGCCCCACAGGTTGTTGGAGTCCATGAACTCATCAAACAAGTCGGTACACAGAACGACGGTCTTGGGAATCGTCACATTGGCATTCTCCCACTGCTGTAACTCAGGATGGCGCTTCACGATGTTATCCAGGAAAGCCAGTCCGCGTCCCTTTCCACCCAGCGAACCGTCGCCGATGCGGGCGAAGTGGGCATAGCGGTCAAACTTGCCACGGTCGAACACGGCCACCACGCCAATGTTCTTCATGTGGCGGTACTGCACGATGGCATCGAAGATTATCTCGCGGTGAGCCTGCACATCCTGAAGCTTGTGCCACGTTACCGTCTTCAGGAACTGCGAGACGGGGAAAATGGCACGGGCACAGAGCCAACGGCTCATGTGGTTACGGGCAACGTGGTACAGCATGGAGTCGTCGGGAATCTTGAAGATATTGTCCTGCAGTTCCTTCAGCGTTGAGACGCGCCCCACCTCCTCTTTGGTCTTGGGGTCACGGAAGATGAAGTCGCCGAATCCCATGTGTTCTTCCAAGATATGCCGCAGGTCTATGTTCATCTTCTTCGAGTTCTTGTCGATGAAGAGGAAATGTTCTGCCTCTGCCTTCGTCTTGTTCTCGATTTCCGAGCTCTGCAGGATAAGCGGTACGTACTCGTCGCAGCGACGTATCTCACGTAGCAGTTTGAGTCCTGCCTCGGCATCGCCCTCTTCCACATGACTCAGCCGTCCGGGTACCACATGCATGGGGAACCGGGTATCGGAGATAACGCCCAGCGTGTTGTCATGATATTTCTCGTAGAAGGCCATCGCCTCCTCGTAGTTCGTGGCCAGCACCACCTTCGGACGGCCACGCTTGCGCTGGGCAGCAGCATGGGGTGTCAAGGCCTCAGTCGAGAAGTTCTTGCTTTGCAGCAGGATATAGTTGTAGAGGTTGGGCAGGATGCTCGAGTAGAAGCGTATGTTATCCTCCACCAGCAGAATCATCTGCACACCTGCCTCACGGATGTCGTGTTCAATGTTCATTTGGTCCTCAATCAGTTTAATGATAGAGAGGATAAGGTTGGTGTTGCCCAACCAGCAGAACACGTAGTCGAAGATGCTCATGTCCTCGTTCTCAATGCGCTTGGTGATACCATGCGAGAAAGGCGTCAACACCACGCAGGGAATATGCGGAGCAGCCTGTTTCACGTCACGGGCCACGGCAAAGGCATCATTGTCGGCATTACCCGGCATACAGATTACCAGGTCAATATCCGTCGTCCTGAGCACCTCGTCGGCCTCCTCGGTCGTCGATACCTGTGTGAACGTGGGTGGATAGCGCATTCCCAACTCTATATACTCGGCAAATATCTTCTCATCCACACGTCCGTCGTCCTCCAGCATGAAGGCATCATAGGGGTTGGCAACAATCAGCACATTGAAGATGCGTCGTGTCATCAGGTTTACAAACGACACGTCTTTCAAGAAGAAGTTATTAAATTCCTGGGGGATATTTTCGTTCATCGCTTTTCGTTTTTGTGCTGCAAAGATAAGCATTTCATCCGACATTTCTATTAATAATATGTAAAAAAAATACATCACAGACACACCGAAAGCATCTTTTTTGTATCTTTGCCCTACTAAAAGCATTGAAGCCTATGGACAATACCTTCATTTTCGAAATTCTCGGGTGGATTGCCAGCATCGCCATGATACTCGGCTATCTTCCACAAGCCATCGAAACCATACGCACCCGCAAAACCGACGGCATAGCCCTGCCGACTTTCCTCATGATGGCCATTGGCTCTATCTGTTTCATGCTCCAGGGCATCCTACACAAGCCAGACATACTATGGGCATTGTTCATCACCAACCTTGTCACAACCACCTGCAGCCTCATCGTCTTTGGCATCAAGGTGTATAACGACTTCGTTAAAAAGAAAAAACGAAACTGATAACTGATAACAGATAACTGATAACTGATAACAGATAACAGATAACTCATAACAGATAACTCACAACAGACAACCCACAACTTAAAACTCAATATTATGAACGTACAAAACATCATGCAACAGCTGGAGCGCAAGCATCCTGGCGAAGCAGAGTTCCTGCAAGCAGTAAAGGAAGTGCTCCTTTCCATTGAAGACGTGTATAACCAGCACCCCGAGTTTGAGAAGGCAAAAATCATTGAGCGCCTTGTTGAACCGGAACGCATCACTACTTTCCGCGTCCCCTGGGTTGACGACAAGGGCGAAGTACAGGTGAACATCGGCTACCGTGTACAGTTTAACAGCGCCATCGGTCCCTACAAGGGCGGACTGCGCTTCCACCCCTCGGTGAACCTCAGTATCCTGAAGTTCCTCGGTTTCGAACAGACCTTCAAGAACGCGCTGACCACATTACCCATGGGTGGCGGCAAGGGCGGTGCCGACTTCAGCATCCGCGGCAAGAGCGACAATGAGGTGATGAAGTTCTGCCAGTCGTTTATGACGGAGCTCTACAAAGTCATCGGTCCTGACATGGACGTGCCGGCAGGCGACATCGGTGTCGGCGGACGTGAGATAGGCTACCTCTTTGGACAGTATAAGCGACTCACCTCCCAGTTCCATGGTGCCACCATTACCGGCAAGGGACTGGAATGGGGTGGTTCCATCCTCCGTCCGGAGGCAACAGGCTTCGGAGCCCTCTATTTCGTTCACCACATGCTCGACACTCACGGCCTCGACATTAAAGGCAAGACCGTTGCACTCTCCGGCTTCGGCAATGTAGCATGGGGTGCCGCCAAGAAGGCTACCGAGTTAGGTGCCAAGGTCATCACCATCAGTGGTCCTGACGGTTATATCTACGATCCCGCCGGACTGGACGATGAGAAGATAGAATACATGCTCGAGTTACGTGCCAGCGGCAACGATGTCTGCGCCCCGTACGCCGAGGAGTTCCCCGGCTCTACGTTCTTCGAGGGCAAGAAGCCTTGGGAGCAGAAGGCCGACATCTACCTGCCTTGTGCCACCCAGAACGAGCTCAACGGTGCCGATGCCGATGCTATCCTCGCCAACAAGCCGTTGTGCGTAGCTGAGGTGTCTAACATGGGCTGTACCGCCGAGGCTGTCGATAAGTTCATTGCTGCCGGTCAGCTCTTTGCTCCTGGCAAGGCTGTCAATGCCGGTGGTGTGGCCACCAGTGGTCTGGAGATGACGCAGAACTCCATGCGCATGTCATGGACGGCAGCCGAGGTTGACCAGCACCTGCACCACATCATGTCGGGCATTCATGAGCAGTGTGTCAAGTACGGCAAGCAACCCGATGGTTATATCAATTATGTAAAAGGTGCCAATGTCGCCGGCTTCATGAAGGTTGCCAAGGCCATGCTGGCACAGGGTGTGGTATAAGTTACTATGAAAAAGACCCTCCCCCTACCCCTCCCTGTATGGAGGGGAGTGATTACCCTCCTCCTACTGCTCTGTTGTATCCTCACCCCTCCCTCCAGGGAGGGGCCGGGGGTGAGTCTTTATGCCCAAACCCAGCAGGGCATGGCCTCCTACTATGCCAAGAGCTGGACGGGACGACGCACGGCAAGTGGTGACCGTTTGCACCATGACAGTCTGACGTGTGCTCACCTGAAATATCCCTTCGGAACGCGGTTGAAAGTCAGCAACCCCGCCAACGGGAAGTCTGTCATCGTACGCGTCAACGACCGGGGACCCTATCACAAGAAACGTATCATCGACCTGTCATGGGGAGCCGCCAAGGCACTGGGCATCCTGTCACGCGGAGTGGCAATGGTAGTTGTTGAGCGTGTTCACGACGACATTGTGATACCCATGAAACCTGAGGATAACGACCCGATAGAGATTCCCTCCCTGGAACTCGAAGAGATTGCCAACGACAGCATCACGCCAGTGTGGAGCATCACAAATCCCTCACCTGGCGAACGCCTGATGAGGGATTCTGTAACCATCCGCCGTACGGGGAAATAACGAAATCACGAAATAACGGAATAACGGTATCACGGAATAACGAAATAACGCCTCACCGTTTCCTGGTTGTCACCACGAAGTCCTGTGCCTGTCCTTCAACCTCTTTGTTACCCTGAGCCACACTCAGGCGGATATGAGCAGTACCATTCTTCAGTCGGCTGTCACCCTTGATGGTTGCCGTATAGCGTATGCCACGATGTGGCTGGATACGCTCCACATGCAGGTTCTGCGAGATATGGATGTGCTTGTTGCCTGTCAGGTCATATACCAGCGGCTGCACATCAAAGACAGGTTTCTCGGAGTTGTTCATAATCTCGAACGACACGCGACATTCCTCACCGGCAACCAGCACACCGTCCTGGTTAGCATCCATAAACTGAGCGTTACGGATGATGAGTCCCTCTTGGGTAGCCGGGGTTATCGTAGCCGAAGGAGTAGTTGCCGGCGGTGCAGGTGTCGTTGCATCATCGTCAAAGGTGATGCGGTCATCACCGCTGTTCGTCGGGTCGAAGTAGTCTGAATCGTCCAGGTCGTCCCTGTCATAATCGCTGTCCGTTCTTGCCCGTACCTGTCTCCGTGCTGCCATACGTTCCTCACGGTCACGATAGTATTCCTCACGGCGGCGAGCCTCCTCCTGGTCGGCAGCATTACCCACCACAGCACCTAATACCGCACCGCCAGCCATACCGATGAGTCCGCCGACATTACTGCCACGACGGCCGTCAGAGATGCCGCCAATCATCGAGCCTACCATAGAACCGAAATAACCGCCCGTTACAGCGCCAGCACCCGTATAAGTGTTACAGCTGGTCAACAGCAGCACAGCCAATAACAATATCAGAATGTTCTTTTTCATAATTCTATTCGTTTTCGTTATCGTATTTCGTCTTCATTTATTCACGGTGCAAAGATATGCATTATTTCAATAATCCCCAAAGGGAATTTCCCGATTTTTATTTAGGGGATTCCCTATTCATCTATCGGCTCGTCAATAGGTATCATGACGGGAGCCAAGCCACTGTCAACCTCAGAATTAGAATCAATATGCATTTTTTTACTACTGTTTAGTAGTTGTTGCTTATTCGTCAGAATCAATAAATACTGTTTCGGAACTATATAAGTTTTTTTCATCGTATTACTTCCACTTTATTTAATCACCACTTTTTTCCCATTCAGAATAAACACTCCTTTTGACGGATGCATCACACGTTGCCCATCAAGTGTGTAGTATATTAACTTGTTTACTTCCATACCGTTTTTCTCCGGAGAAAGCCCAGTCAACTCACCATCTTGCAGAGAAAGCATAGGGGCGCCACTCCCTCCGGGGACTACAATATAAGCCTTACCTGCCTTCAGCGTTCCTGTTGCTTTGAGTTTATAGAATCCTACGACTCCCTCCACTATGTTCAGTACATAGATATTGCCAGCTTCACCATTCATGTCACTATTAGCGACCTTTAGATCATTACTTCCAAGGTCTTCAGCCGACGCGACAATACTTCCTTTGTAAGACCCTTGACTACCATGTAGCATCACAGCAGTATTGGCAGGAACTTTCTTGCTGGGCACCTCGTGCAACGTCACCTCCATTTTATCTGCATTCACCGATGCTGTATAAACCGTCAGTCCACTTTCTGCAGAAAAATCTAACGCATCAGGGCTACTGAATGTGGCGTATTCGGCGGAGGTAATAGAGGCATTGACGTCTGTAACTTTACGGAAAAGGACGACCTCCTGATTCGCTTGCCACTTATAGTTTTGTGGTGTCTCTGCATGCCATTCTATCGAGTTAGTACCTTCATAAATCGAGAGGATTTTTCTTGGAGTTGCACCATTATTGAATAGGCCTACCGAGGTGTAGATAGTTGAGCCATCATCATACGAGTCTTCATAATGTATCCTCCATTGTGCTTTATAAATATTATCACCTGTCGGTTTTGAAGTTATTTTGCATTTTGTTGAAGTACTAAGTTGAAGATAATAATTACCTTTAGTTGACTTTATATAAAATAAGTCTTGAACTTCTGTTCTTTCTATTTTCCAAGTTTCATGAATAGAAACTGTACTGATGATTCTATTGCCAGAAATAGATAGCAAACTACCTGTTTGAGGAAAATTATCTTTTGCTATCTCATCATTCTTCATAGTCCACCATTTATCCAAATTGTACATACTATTTCCCGCAATAACATAGGTATCAGTTGTACTCAAGTTGTCATAATCTGTGACCAGTTCCCATACTTCCTGCCCATACCCTACCCTTCCTATCATCAGGCAGAGCAATAGTAATAATATTCTTAAAATTGATTTCATTTTTGTACTTTCTATTTTCAGCGTGCAAAAGTACAAACTTATACTGACCTTGCCAAATAAAAGGAGAAGAAAAACAGGAAATGCTTTGCCTTTACTGATATATTTCTTATTTTTGCACCAGCAATACATAATAGGATGGATGAACAGCAACGAGCAGTCAAGAAAAAGTATGCCGGCGAGAAACAGCCGTCGATGAAACGTCGTGACGACAACCACGACTACACCGAGCGTCGCATGTATATGATAACGATGGAGGTAGAAGGCCGCCGTCCACTGTTTGGTGTTGTCACCGGAGATCCGCATGCGCCACAAGGCAGCAGTGACTCACCGCACATCGTACTATCGCCCATCGGTCAGGCGGTACAGGACGAGTGGCTGGGCATTCCTCGCTACTACCCCCAAATAGAAGTCGTTGCCGTACAGATGATGCCCGACCACATGCATGGCATACTTTTTGTGAAAGAGCGGATTCCCGTTCACCTCAGCCAAATCATCAAGGGCTTCAAGACGGGCTGCAACCGCCTGCTAAAGGCTGCGAGAAACACGCAGCCTGCCGACAAACAGCAGGCTTCTCCGCAGGCCGCGCCTTCGTCGCGGCTATCACCCTCTCAGCAGTCGTTGCCAACACTCCACCTCTTTACTCCGGGCTACAATGACCTGATCCTTCGTTCTTTCGATGAGCTACCCGTCTGGAAGAACTACCTCCACGACAATCCACGGCGCCTGCTCATGAAGCGTGAGCGCCCTGAATTCCTGCGTCCTTTCTTCCAGCTCCGTCTCGGCTCCCATACCTACAACGGCATCGGCAACCGGGCCCTCCTCTCCGCCCCCTCACGTATGAACGTCCGTATCTCACGCCGTTTGACTCCCGAGCAGTTAGAAGCAGAAACCGCCCGTTACCTCTCGGCAGCACGGGCTGGCACCGTGCTCATCTCGCCAGCCATATCACCTGGAGAGAAACGTGTCATGCGTGCCGCCTTCGACGAAGGCCTTCCTACTGTGGTCATCATGGAAAACGGCTTTACGCCCCTTTCAAAGCCCCATGGGGAGCAGTTTGAAGCCTGTGCCGACGGTCGTCTGCTGATGCTCTCAGCCTGGGAGCACCATAACGAGCGCCGGACACTCACAGCCTACCAGTGTCAGCAGATGAACCTCATGGCCCTTGAGCTGAGTCAATAAACCCCTGTGACCATACAAAAAAACATCCCAGCCAGTATTGGTTGGGATGTCCTTTATAAAGGGTAGAAGTATTGACTTATTCAGCCTTAGCCTCTTCAGCAGCAGGTGCCTCAGCAGCGGGAGCCTCTTCTGCCTTAGCCTCTTCTGCTGCGGGAGCAGCAGCCTCAGCCTTGGGAGCAGCCTTGCGGCTACGACGGGTCTTCTTCTCTGCCTTAGGAGTCTTCAGCATGTTCTCATCGAAGTCAACGAGCTCGATGAAGCACACATCAGCAGCGTCACCCTGACGGGTACCGAGCTTGATGATACGGGTGTAACCACCGGGGCGGTCACCGACCTTCTGTGCTACGGCTCCGAACAGTTCCTTGAGCGCTTCCTTGTTCTGGAGATAGCTGAATACTACACGACGAGAGTTTGTAGAGTCGTCCTTCGAACGTGTGATGAGGGGCTCTACATACTTCTTGAGGGCCTTGGCCTTAGCGAGAGTCGTAGTGATTCTTTTGTGCATGATCAGCGAGATAGCCATGTTAGCGAGCATAGCGCGACGGTGGTCTGCAGTACGACTCAGATGATTGAAATTCTTGTTATGTCTCATTTTTGTTTTTTTACTTTTTTGTGGGCAATTCGGTAAGCTGTAAGCCGTAAGCTATACTACTCCTTGTCCAGTTTGTACTTGGAAATGTCGGTTCCAAACGACAGATTCAGACTCTCGAGCAAATCATCAAGCTCCGTGAGCGATTTCTTACCGAAATTGCGGAACTTCAGGAGGTCAGTCTTGTTGTACTGTACGAGATCGCCAAGGGTCTCGACGTCGGCGGCCTTCAGACAGTTCAGAGCACGAACGGAGAGGTTCATGTCGGTGAGCTTGGTCTTCAGCAACTGGCGCATGTGCAGGATTTCCTCATCAAACTCCTGGTTGGTCTCATTCTCGGTGTTCTCCAGCGTAATCTTCTCGTCGGAGAAGAGCATGAAGTGGTAGATGAGGATTTTGGCAGCCTCCTTCAGGGCGTCCTTCGGGTGGATGGAACCGTCCGTGGTGACTTCGAGCACGAGCTTGTCATAGTCGGTCTTCTGCTCGACACGATAAGGCTCGACGCTGTACTTCACGTTACGGATGGGGGTGTAAATAGAGT
>JAEEGF011692318.1_pt1 | contig 13299 bp, 13 predicted proteins | sample 9134171 | NCBI WGS metagenome assembly JAEEGF01 (sample SAMN16246542, study PRJNA631951) | gut metagenome | biome: gut microbiome; feature: rumen; material: AP-attached | host: Bos | place: Iran: Karaj | collected 2018-10
GGCGTATCCGTGGATCTTGCCGGATATAAGTCTGTATTTAACGGTAATATGGGGTATCTCTGTCTTAAAGGCAAGAAGCTTGATATGAATTATCATATAGCTCACCATGGCAGGAAGTCCGCATCGGAGCTGCAGGTCAAGGGAGCCATTAAGGATAAGGCTGAGAAGAATTTCAGAGGCACGATAGACCTTATCCGCGGCGCAAAAGGAGCCTGCGGTCATGAGCTTGAGGACGTGCTCCTATTATCCGATGATGTGAAGAATAAGACCCTTCCCGTGATACTATGTGACGAAGAGGACGTGGAGGGTACCCACGGAGCAAGCATAGGACGGCTTTCCGGGGATACGCTTTATTACATGCTGAGCAGGGGACTCGATAAGAAAGAGGCAGAGCTTCTCATGACGAAAGCCAAACTGAACTCGGTAAGGAATCTTATAAAAGACGAGCATACACACGGACGCATACAGTACTATATGGAGGAGGCCTTCAGATGACAGAGAATATATTCAAAAAAGACTTTCCTATATTTGAAAAAAAGCCCTGTGTCTATCTGGACTCCGCGGCTACGGCGCAAAGGCCGTCGGCTGTCATCGAGGCAGAGAAGTATTTCTATGAGAATATGAACGCCAATCCCCTGCGCGGGCTGTATGAACTTTCGATGGCGGCAACTGATGCTTATGCCGAAGCAAGAACATGTGTAAAGGATTTCATAAATGCTTCTGATGACGCTGAGATCATATTCACAAGGAATACGACGGAGTCGCTAAACCTTGTGGCATACAGCTACGGCCTGAATTTCATTCGCGAAGGCGATGAGATAGTGACTACCGTGATGGAGCATCATTCCAACATGCTTCCCTGGCAGATGGTGGCAAGAAATACCGGAGCCGAACTCAAATATCTGGAATGCGAAGCGGACGGAAGCGTCAGTGATGAGACCATTGAAAAAGCCATAACGGACAAGACAAAGCTGGTAGCCTGCGGCCATGTATCAAATGTTCTGGGTAGGGTTAATCCAATCGATAAGATTATAAAGAGAGCTCATGACTACGGTGCCGTTGTTGTTATAGATGCGGCTCAGAGTGCACCCCATATGAGGATTGACGTCAGTGCCATGGATGCGGATTTTCTGGCATTTTCGGGGCACAAGATGTTCGGACCTATGGGAATCGGAGTTCTCTACGGAAAAGAGAAGCTTTTAAATGCCATGCCTCCTTTCCTGACGGGAGGGGAGATGATCGAATCGGTCACAAGAGAAGGCGCAAAATACGCAGAGCTTCCTCACAAATTCGAAGCAGGTACGGTCAATGCCGCGGGAGCAGCAGGACTTGCCGCAGCCATCGATTTTATTGAAAATATCGGCTTTGATGTGATGGAAGAAAGAGAAGCAGCCCTCACGGCTATGGCCATGGAGGGGCTTAAGGCCATCCCTCATGTGAAGATACTTGGATCGGAGAATCCAAGCGAGCATACGGGAATAATTACTTTTGTGATAGATGATGTACATCCTCATGATGTATCGGCGATACTTGAAGCAGACGGGATAGATGTCAGAGCGGGACATCACTGCGCACAGCCATTGCTTGCTCATCTTGGTGTAAGATCCGCAACAAGGGCAAGCATAATGTACTATAATACTGAAGAGGAGATAAAGGCATTGATTGACAGTGTTGCTACTGTCAGGAAAAGAATGGGCTATGGAGAATAGGAGTTTTTACAACGAAATACTTACGGAGCACAACATGAGACCGGATTACAAGCATGACATAGAGAATCCGGATTATGAGCTTGAGGGTGTAAATCCCAGCTGCGGTGATGACATAATTCTTAAGTTAAAGGTGGATGATAATGGAATTATAACCGATGGTGCATTTACAGGTGACGGCTGTGCAATATCACAGGCATCGGCTGACATTATGCTTGGCATCATCATTGGAAAGAGCAAGGATGAAGCTCTTAAATACGGCGATATCTTTTTCAGAATGATAAAAGGAGAAGCCAGTGAAGAAGAAATCGACAGTCTCGAAGAGGCCTCTGTACTCAGAGACATATCCCACATGCCTGCCAGAGTAAAGTGTGCAGTCCTTGGCTGGCACACCCTGGAGGAGATGTTCGGCGCTGAAAATTGAGTATGCTATGGACTGCGGACAGTGACAGTTCAGACGCGCTCCCGCTTCGATTCCGGCGTAACGGTACTAAGCCGCCACAGGACGGCGGCTAAGTGCCAACGCCTGCATAGAGTCTGAATTGTCACTGTCCGCAGTCTTATATGCTAATTTTCCAGGATTAATGCATCTCTTTAAAGGTATCCTATCCGAATTGTCACTGTCCGCGGTCAATAAAACTTGAATAATTTAGCCTCAGATACTGATTATTTAGACTCTATGAAGGCGTCGGCACTTAGTCGGTGTTTTTTACCGACTTAGTACCGTTACGCCGGAATCGAAGCGGAAGCGAGTCTAAATAATCAGTATCTGAGGCTATTTTATATGCTTTTTTGGCAGGGAATGTGGTATAATTTAGGGTGCAGTCATATAACTTTATGGAGGTATATATATGCAGGAAATGGACAGAGAATATCACATTCATTGTGTTAAAGGAGACGTGGGAAGATACGTTATCCTCGTGGGAGATCCCGGAAGATGCGAATCGGTTGCTTCATTTTTTGATGATGCAAAGCATATTGGAATGAATCGTGAATACAACATATACACAGGTTATCTTGAAGGAGAGAAAGTGAGCGTTTGCTCTACAGGTATAGGTGGACCTTCAACGGCAATAGCCGTAGAGGAACTTCACCATCTCGGTGCGGATACATTTATAAGAAGCGGTACATGCGGAGGTATCGATCTTGAAGTATGTGCCAATGATATTGTGGTTGCCACAGGAGCTATAAGATATGAGCATACATCCTGTGAATATGCACCCATCGAATATCCTGCCGTTCCCAATCTGGATGTAGCTGCGGCCCTCAGAGATGCTTCTGTGGAACTTGGCAATATAACACATACGGGAGTGGTTCAGAATAAGGATTCCTTCTATGGACAGCATAGTCCCGAGAAGAGCCCTGTAAGCTATGAGCTCTTAAGCAAGTGGGAATCATGGAAGAGACTGGGAGTTAAGGCTTCTGAGATGGAGTCGGCAGCTCTTTTTGTAATAGCCGATGCATTAAGATGCCGTGCAGGTGCTTGTTTCCATGTGGTATGGAATCAGGAAAGAGAAAAGGCAGGTCTTGGACAGCCTATGACAGAAGATACTTCAATGTCGGTCAAAGTAGCTGTTGAAGGAATGAGAAAGATCATTATCAAGGATAAGAGTGCGAAGTAGCAGATATGTGTTTGTAGTCTGTTATGGAGGGGAATTATGGATTTTACGGATCTTAAGTCAAAGGGATTTGATGTAAATTCCGGATTCAGTTATACCGGAGGCGAACTCAAATATCTTTCCGCTTTGCAGCGTTTTTATGAAGCACATGCAGTAAACAGAGAAAAACTTATGCAGTACTTCGAAAAAGGAGACTATGATAACTATGCGGTTCTGGCACATGCAATAAAGGGCAATGCCAGAATGATAGGAGCGGGAAGCCTTGTGACTGTTGCGGAGGCCCTTGAGCTGGCAGGAAAAGGCAACAACGGATCCCTTATTCAGAACAGAAATGCAGAGCTTATTGCCGAATATGACCGTGTAGTCGGATATATAGAACATTACGGCAAAATGGACAGGGTTATCATTCCCGGGGAGCTAACTACCGAACAGGCCCAAAAGATATGTGAGGAACTTGTGGAAGCTCTTGAAGACTATGCGGATGAGAAGTCCATCAGCCTTGTTGAGAGACTGCAGGATTATCCTTTCAGAATAAGTCAGAAGCAGAAAATATCAGAAGTAAGGGATCATATAGATAATTTTGAGTATGATGAAGCGGTGGATATCGTAAAAGATGTTCTGCGTGCTTTGTATTAGTGCATATTTTTGTATGAAACGATTGGGAATAGTTGTGAATTGATTGGGAGAAGTCAGGTAAATGTTTGATCAGTTGATTTATAATGTCGATTATGAAGTAGCGGGCATTGTAATTTGCATAGTGTTATTCATATTTGTGCAGCTGCAGTATGCGGGCAGCAAGAGCATAAATGTGTTCAAGCAGGTTATAGCCTATACCGGTATAGCGGCCACATTGGACGTGACCACTGCTTTTTTCTATACCTATCCGTCTGCTGTTCCCCTTTGGTTCAACTATCTTGTGAATACCCTTTGTTTCTTCTTCGGAGGTATGACGGGATATGCTGTCCTTAAGTACATTGTTGCTTATCTTGATAAAAAGGGCAGAGACAGAAGTGTAAAGAAACTGGTCATATTGAACAGGACCGTTATATCTATTTACGGGATTATTCTTATTGCGAATATATTTTTCCCTTTCATTTTCCGTTTTGATGAGAACGGCAACTATATCAGGGCTGACTATCACATAATCGTGTATATGATTCCTGCCTTGTATATACTTATTGTCATCATCTGCCTGATTGTTAACAGAAAACTCCTTACCGGCAAGCAGATGCTGTCTGTACTGGCATATATCGGCTTTACATTTATCGGCATGATGATTCAGATGCTGCTAAGGCCTGATGTGTTCATATCATATTTCAGTGCATCTCTTGCTCTTTTGTGTATGTCATTTGCTCTTGAGACACCGGACTATGTCATGCTTATCAAGACGATGGGTGAACTTGATAAGGCAAGAGAAGAGGCTGAATTTGCAACCAAGGCAAAGGACAGTTTCCTTGCCAATATGTCTCATGAGATCAGAACTCCCCTTAATGCCATAATAGGTATGGATGAGATGATCTTAAGGGAAAGCACGGATTCAAATACCAAGAAATATGCCAAGAACATAAGAAGCGCCGGCAATACATTGTTGTCCATCATCAACGATATTCTTGATTTTACCAAGATAGAGTCGGGTAAGATGGACCTGGTGCCTGTAGAATATCAGGTGGCATCGATCTTTAATGATGTTGTCAACATGACCAAGAAAAAGGCCACTGACAAGGGCTTGGAGTATACCGTTAAAGTTCCTTCGGATATGCCGTCGGTTCTCTACGGTGATGAGATGAGAGTAAAACAGGTTATGATCAATCTCATTAACAACGCCGTAAAGTATACCAATGAAGGACAGATAACCACGTCCATCTTCTGTGATGTGGAAGACAGAGAACTGAAAAAAGCCAAAGATGCGGACTATAAAAAGCTTGCGAAGATAAGAATCCAGGTAAGAGATACGGGAATCGGTATCAAAGAAGAGGATATAGATAAGCTTTTCCAGAGTTTCCAGAGACTGGATGAGACAAAGAACAGAAGAGTCGAAGGAACGGGACTGGGACTTGCCCTTACCAAGCAACTGGTGGACCTTATGGGCGGAACTATAAAGGTCGACAGCGTATACGGCAAGGGAAGCGTCTTCGAGGTAACCCTTGAACAATTGGTTGTCAGTGAAGTTCCTATGGGACCTCTTGAGAACGCGCTTGAAAAGGCGACGGACGACATAAGCGAATACATCCCCACTCTCTATGCTCCCGAGGCCAAGATATTGGTTGTGGACGATAACGAGATGAATCTTCAGGTAATCGGTGATCTTCTGCATGTTACCAAGATGAAGATAGATTATGCTCAGTCGGGATATGACTGCGTAATGATGTGTTCAAAGAACAAGTATGATGTCATCTTTATGGATCAGATGATGCCGGAACTTGACGGAGCCCAGACTCTCCAGATTATCAGGGAGAGAGGCATGGTGGACAAGACACCTGTCATAGCGCTTACAGCTGATGCCGTATCAGGAGCAAAGGCCAATTATATGAATATGGGATTCAACGATTATCTGGCCAAGCCCGTAGTATATGAGAAACTTGAGAAGATGCTGATCAAATACCTTCCGGATGATAAGCGGGGCAGACTTGATACAGCTATAAATGTAGGACTGGAAGCACCGGAAAAGATGAACAAGCTTCTGGTAATGGATCCGTCGGTAGATAATCTTAAAATTCACAGAGCAAGACTGGGCGGATATGATGCTACTTACATATATGACATGACCAAGGTGGCGAGATATGTTAAGAAGCACGATGTCGAGTATGTAATGGCAAAAGTGGAAGATCTTAAAGCTCTGAGTGATACCATTGAGGAAAACAGAGAGCAATAAAATAAACATAGGCGGCTGATTGCCGTAGCGAGGAGGATTATGAATATAGTTTGTCTTGATCTTGAGGGAGTACTTGTGCCCGAAATCTGGATTGCCTTTGCGGAGGCAAGCGGGATACCGGAGTTGAAGAGAACAACAAGGGACGAACCCGACTACAACAAACTTATGAACTGGAGACTGGGAATACTTAAGGAGCATGGACTGGGACTGAAGGAGATACAGGATACAATCGCAAAGATCGATCCCCTTCCCGGAGCAAAAGAATTCCTGGATTCATTACGTGAGATAACTCAGGTTATCATAATCAGTGACACTTTCACACAGTTTGCAACACCTCTTATGAAGAAACTGGGATGGCCCACCATCATGTGCAACGAACTTGTTGTTGCCGATAACGGTGAGATCACAGACTTCAGAATGAGAATTAAAGATTCAAAACTGTCGACGGTTAAGGCACTACAGTCAGTGGGCTATGAGACCATAGCCAGCGGAGACAGCTTCAACGATCTTGCAATGATTAAGGCAAGCAAGGCGGGATTCCTTTTCAGATCTACTGAGCAGATCAAGAAGGATTATCCGGAGTATCCTGCTTTTGAAGAATATGACGATCTTCTTGCCGCAATTAAGAAGGCATTATAAGCGGACGGTGAAATATGCAGCTTCCTGTTAACAAAAATGCGACTAAAGAGGCGAAAGCACTGCTGGATTATCTTAATAAGACAGCAGGAAAAAAGATAATAAGCGGTCAGCATACTCAGACAATCCCTATGGAGGAGATAACATATATCGAAGAGAATACGGGAAAAAGTCCCAAACTCCGGGGTTTTGAGATGTTAGCTTATTCTCCGAATATCAATTATGAGGATGCTTCAGAAGCATGTCTTACAGAAGTGTATGAGAACAGGGAGACTATGAAGACGGCTCTTGACTGGGCAAAGTCATCCGAAGACGGAATAATTACCCTTTCCTTTCACTGGTTTTCTCCTTTGGGAGGAAGGGATAAGAGCTTTTATGCCGAGCATACCGACTTCGATCCCGATAAGGTTCTTATCCAGGGCAGCCCTGAGAGAAGGGCCTTTTATTCTGATATGGAACGAATCGGAAGAGAACTGAAAGTATTCTACGATAATAATATTCCCATTCTCTGGAGACCTTTTCACGAATCCGACGGCAAATGGTTCTGGTGGGGAAGAAAAGGCCCCGAAACAGCCCGCGAACTCTATAAGCTCATGTTTGATTATTACGTGAATGAACTTCACTTGGACAATCTCTTATGGGTATGGAACTGCAGAACCAGCGAGGGATATCCGGGGGATGACTATGTGGATGTTATCTCCGTAGACATATACATGGACGGTTATAAGCCCACGGATTACAGGGAAGACTATGAGAAGCTCATAACTGCAACAACTGATAAAAAAGTGGCCGCCCTTGCGGAAGTGGGATATATTCCCGACATCGATATGCTGAAGGAATCAAAAGTCCCTTGGGCATATTACATGTCCTGGTCCAAAGAGTGGATAATGGGTGAACAATATAACAGTCTTGAGAATCTTAAGAAGACCTATTCAAGCGATTACACTATAACCTTGTGATATGAGCATAGTAAAGACCATAGATAATCTTGATTTGGATCAGGTGGCGGAAAGCGGCCAGTGCTTCAGATGGAAGAAGATTGCTGAAAACACATACAACATTCCCGCATTTGGCAAGATCCTTACAATAAGCCGACACGAAAAAGCGGAACATGATTTTATTCTCGATTGTAAGGAAGAAGAATGGAGGGCTGTCTGGAGGGCTTATTTTGATCTGGATACGGATTATGAAGCCATTGCCAAGTTGATATCCGAATCGGATGATGAATATCTGAAAGAAGCATATGAGGCGGGAAGCGGTATAAGGATTCTGAAACAGGATCTTTGGGAAGTAATTGTAAGCTTCCTGATATCGCAGAATAACAATATCAAAAGGATAAAGGCGAGTATAGATGCCCTTTGTAAAAGAGCAGGCCTTGAAATGTCAGCGTTTCCGGGACCGGAAGACATAGGCCCCGACTTTGATTTCAGCGGCCTGGGACTGGGCTACAGGGATGCATATTTGAAAGATGTATACGCTTTTGCCCGCAGTAATCCCAATTGGCCCGAATGCCTCAAAGGGGCAAGCTACGAAGAGGCTGCTAAGGATCTTAAGAGTCATCCCGGGATAGGCCCCAAGGTGGCAGACTGTGTATGTCTCTTCGGACTTCATCATGTGGAGGCTTTTCCCATTGATACCCATGTTAAAAGCATATTGAAAGAGCATTACCCGGGCGGATTTGATTTTAATAAATACAAGGGTGTGGCCGGGATACTTCAACAATATATGTTCAATTACGAACTTCAGAGCAAAACAAAAAAAGTGCCGGTATAGACCGACACTTTTAATTCTGTTTAAAGATTTATTTGTTTTGGATAGCAGGAATCGCCCTGTCTAACATGGCATAGAGCTGTTCGGGCTGAATCGGTTTTACAAGATAACCGAAAGCGTCCACTCTCTTTTCGAAAGCAGCGGAAGCAGTAAGGAATATCTGCAGACCGCTTGCACCGAGTTCCTTAAGTTTGTCCGACACATCGGTACCGCGGATACCCGGAAGAATGATATCAAGGATATATATATCGTAAGCTCCGTTATTCTCTACATCGGCAATAAGGTCTTCACCGTTGTTAAAGATAGTGTAATTAAGAGTTACACCCTTTGTTGCGGTATAGTAATTGAGCCATTCAACAACCAAATCCTGTTGTATGGAACTGTCATCCACATACGCTATTCTAATCATCAGAGAATCCTCCCTGTACCAAGTCCATTTTGGTACTTTAGTAACTAATACTTAATTAATTATATCTTGCTCAAAGTGGAATTGCAAGAAAAATTATGCTACAATATATACAGTTGTCGGACAACTACAAATATTGGGTGGAGGTACTCATATGAAATTATTGTTCATTGGTGCAGATCATGAGGTAACAGGCTCCTGTCATTATCTTAATGCCGCAGGCAAGCACATTCTTGTGGATTATGGTATGGAGCAGGGGGTCAATACTTTTGAGAACGCGGATCTTCCGGTGGAAGCCCCCCTTATTGATTATGTGCTTCTGACACATGCACATGTAGATCATTCCGGTATGCTTCCCTTTTTATATGCCAAGGGATTCAGAGGAAGCATATATACAACCGAGGCAAGTGCAGATCTCTGCAGCATAATGCTTCGTGACTGTGCTCACATTCAGATGCAGGAAGCTGAGTGGCGCAATCGTAAGGCTAAAAGAGGTAACGGCGTAGAAGCTGAACCCGTATACACCATGGAAGACGCTGACGGCACTATCAAATGTCTTGTTCCCTGTCCCTATGACAAGGAGATTGAGCTCTGCCGCGGAATTAAGATAAGATTCACCGACATAGGCCATCTTCTTGGTTCAGCAAGTATTGAAGTGTGGGCAACGGAAGGTGACGAGACAAGGAAGATAGTATTCTCCGGTGATATAGGAAACAAGGATCAGCCCCTTATCAAGGATCCTTTATATACAAAAGATGCCGATTATGTTCTTATGGAGTCTACATACGGTGACCGAGTACATTCGTCGGAAAGACCCGATTATGTCAAGGAACTGGCGGAAATAATCCAGACTACTTTCAACAGGGGCGGTAATGTTGTTATTCCTTCATTTGCGGTTGGCCGTACCCAGGAGATGTTATATTTTATCCGTCAGATAAAAGAGCGTAATCTGGTTAAGGGTTTTGAAGACTTCCCCGTATTTGTGGACAGCCCTCTTGCGGTTGAAGCCACAAGCATATTCCATAAAAATGAAATAAGCTGCTTCGACGAAGAAGCAATGGAACTTGTCAATAAGGGAATCAACCCCATTACCTTTGTGGGACTTAATCTTAGTATTACAAGTGATGAATCTAAGGCAATCAATTTTGATATGACGCCCAAGGTTATAATATCGGCATCGGGCATGTGTGAGGCCGGTCGTATAAGACATCACTTAAAGCATAATTTGTGGAGACCCGAGTGTACCATACTTTTCGTTGGATACCAGGCAATAGGAACACTCGGACGTAATATAATAGAGGGCGCCAAGGAAGTAAGACTCTTCGGTGAGACCATTGAGGTAAGGGCGGATATCAGACAGCTTACGGGTATAAGCGGACATGCTGACAGAAACGGCCTTCTTGAATGGATCAGTGCTTTCGAGACACGCCCTAAAAAAGTGTTCGTTGTTCATGGTGAAGACTCAGTTGCGGAAGCTTTTGCCCAGACACTTATAGATGAGTGTGATTTGGACGCTTACGCTCCTTACAGCGGCACCAAGTTCGATCTTATCAGCGGAACCTTTGATTACGAGGCGGCTCCCATACCGATTGTTGCTTCACCTAAGAAGAAGGCACCTTCGGATGTATTCGGAAGACTCCTTGCGGTTGGAGAGAGACTTATCGGCGTTATCAAGAAGAACGAGGGTGTATCCAACAAAGATCTGGCGAAATTCGCCGATCAGCTCACTGCGCTGTGCGACAAGTGGGACAGATAAAAAAATTAAGAGGAAAGATTATGAGTTATGCAGACAGAGTATTCGTGGACATGTGCCGCGACATTCTCGAAAACGGAACAAGTACCGAAGGGGAGAAAGTAAGACCTCACTGGCCGGACGGAACTCCCGCCTATACCATTAAGAAGTTCGGTGTAGTGAACAGATACGACCTCAGAGAGGAATTTCCACTCCTTACTCTCAGAAGAACGGCTCTCAAGTCAGCTACGGATGAGATGTTATGGATATGGCAGCAGAAATCCAACAATATTAACGATCTTCATTCTCATATATGGGATGAATGGGCTGATGAGGACGGCTCCATAGGTAAGGCCTATGGATATCAGATGAGTGTTAAACATCAGTACAAGGAAGGAATGATGGATCAGGTTGACAGGGTTATCTACGATCTGAAGAACAACCCTTTCAGCAGACGAATACTTACCAACATATATGTGCACCAGGATCTTCATGAGATGAATCTCTATCCCTGCGCATACAGTATGACCTTTAACGTCACCCAGAGAAAGGGTGAGGATAAGCTTACTCTTAACGGAATACTTATCCAGAGGTCACAGGATGTTCTTGCGGCTAACAATTGGAACGTGGTACAATACTCAGTGCTTCTGCATATGCTGGCACAGGTATGTGATATGTATGTGGGTGAATTTGTTCATGTTATAGCAGATGCCCATATCTATGACAGACATATACCGATAATCAAGGAATTGATCGAGAGAGAGCAGTTCGATGCTCCTAAGTTCACTCTCAATCCCGAGGTGGATGATTTTTACAGGTTCACAAGAAATGACGTGAGCGTTGAGAATTATATCCACGGGGAGCAGATTGAGGATATTCCCATAGCCATATGACGGAAGCCACAGACTATAGATTGGAGACTAGGATATGAACGCTATCGTTGCGGTGGATTCCAATTGGGCCATAGGCAATAAGGGTCAGTTACTCATCAGTATTCCCGCGGATCATAAGATGTTCAGACAGACCACGCTTGATAAGGTGGTAGTACTCGGAAGGAAGACAATCGAGACTTTTCCGGGTGGACAGCCCCTTGCCAAGAGGACTAATATTATTCTGACGGGTCAGGCGGATTACAAGGCAGGGGATGCAATTATTGTACACAGCATAGAGGAATTGCTTGAGGAATTAAAGAAATACGACAGTGATGATGTCTATATCATTGGAGGCGATTCCGTATACAAGCAGATGCTTCCCTATGTGGACACTGTGCATGTAACCAAGATTGACAGAGAATATGAAGCAGATGCTTACTTCCCGAATCTGGATAAATCGGATGATTGGGAGATCGTAGCAAGCAGCGACGAGCAGGTCTATTTTGATACGACCTACTGCTTCCTGGAATATAAGAGAAAATAGTGTGTGTATATATGCGGTCCTATAGGTCGCAGGAGGATAAAAGAGGGGGCATTTAAAGGAAGACAATCCTGAATTTAAGGGAGGTTTAATTAAATGACCAGACAGGAAAAGAAGAACTATGTTGTCAAGGAGGATGGAGGCAACTTTGTTCTTGATGACGAGAAGGAGAAAATCAAATTCAAGGTAATGCAGGAATTTGTTAAGATCCGCAAAGAGAAGGGCGTAACCCAGGATGAACTGGCGAAGAGAACGGGAATCGCAAGACCCAACATAGCTCGCATGGAAAACGGATCATACAATCCTACCATCGAGATGATGGTTAGAATGGCAGCAGGACTTGATATGCGACTGGATATCAGGTGGGTTGACAAGGTCTAGACGAAAGTGAATAAAACATTATTAAGACCCGGCCGATTTGGCCGGGTCTAATTAAAAGTAGAGGAAGAGAGGGGAGATATGTCCAATCTGTTGATGCGTTTTCCGGAAGGAAAAAGTAAGGCACTGACACTCAGCTATGATGACGGTGTCGAGCAGGACAAGAGACTTGTGTCTCTGATGGCTGAGCATGGCATAAAAGGAACATTCAATATAAACAGCGGTCTCTATGCAGAGGAAGGGACTGTATATGCGCCCGGCACCATACACAGGAGAATGACCAAAAAAGAGATAGACGATCTCTATGTCAGAAACGGTATGGAAGTGGCAGTACACGGATATACTCATCCTTATCTGGACAGACTGCCTGTAAATAAGGCAACTTATGAGATATTAAAAGACAAGATGTCTCTGGAAGAACAGTTTGCTACAATAATAAGAGGCATGGCTTATCCCTACGGAAGCTATAATGACGCTCTTGTTGATATCATAAGGAATTGCGGAATAGTCTATTCCAGAACCGTTATTTCAACAGAGAAGTTCGATATGCCGCGGGACTGGCTTCGTCTTCCTGCTACATGCCATCATAACAATCCCAGGCTTATGGAACTGGCGGAAGAATTTGTAAGTTCCGATTACAGCGACAAGCCATCACAGATGTTCTATCTGTGGGGGCATTCTTATGAATTCGAGAAATTCGACAATTGGAATGTTATTGAGGACTTTATCCGAAAGATATCGGATAAGCAGGATATCTGGTATGCTAC
>JAEEGF011632419.1_pt1 | contig 13297 bp, 8 predicted proteins | sample 9134171 | NCBI WGS metagenome assembly JAEEGF01 (sample SAMN16246542, study PRJNA631951) | gut metagenome | biome: gut microbiome; feature: rumen; material: AP-attached | host: Bos | place: Iran: Karaj | collected 2018-10
AGCCGCCTTTGAAATTGTTGGAGTTGAACTGGAGATACAATCCCTTGTCCATTAAATCTTTCAGAAAATCGATCTTCTTCAGGAAGCCGTCATAACGTTCCGGATGCGCGAGAATCAGCGTGACGTTTTTGATTTGGGCGTTGAATAGGAGATTGGCCGCGAAATCAAGATTGACGGTGAACGGAAGTTCGACGAGCATCGGGCGGTTTTGGACGTCCGGATTGCCGCAACGGCATTCCGGCGTCGCCAATGCGGAGTCCGAAGAATGGCCGTCCGCCGAATATTCGAGTCCGGGAAGGACGGTCAGCGGTATTTGCTCTTCCTGAAGACGCTGACGGAGTTCCATGATCAACTGGTCCCGTTTGGGCAGGAGCATGGCGAGATTTTCGCCTGAACCGTGCGGTGTCGCCACGAGATGGGTGATGCCGAAATCCGCGCTTTGGCGGGCAAGCTTCATCGTCTCGTCCCAGTTTTGCGACCCGTCGTCGATGCCGGGGAGGATGTGGATGTGGAAATCTATCATGCGGGATAAAGGTTATTTTTTCTTTTGGGCGGGAGGCGCCGCGTTGTCCGCGTTGTCCGATTCGCTGGGCTGAGCGGTGAGTTTGCGGTCGCTGTAACGGCTTCCTTTCCCGTAGCCATAACCATAGCCGTAGCCATAACCGTAACCGTAGCCATAGCCGTAGCCGTACTTGTAGCCATAACCGTAGCCGTACTTCGAGTAGGACGACTTGGGGACGTCCACGTTGTTGCAAACCAAGCCGGCGAGCTTGATGTTCAACTGGAGCAAGCGGTTGCGCAGATGCATGAGAACCGGCTTGGGCAGATAGAAGAGGCGGGACACGAGGATGAGGGAGACGTTCGGCTGCGCGATGAGCAGCGTGTCGGAAACGGCGACGACAGGCGGCGTGTCGATGAAGGTGATGTCGTATTCGCTCTGGACTTTCTCCAAAAGCTTCTGGAAGCTGACGCTGCCGATAAGTTCGTTGGGGTTGGGGGGCAGGGGGCCTGCGAGCGCGACGTCGATCTTCAGCTGGTCGATATGGATGACGACATCCTCCAGCTTGCAGTCGCCGACGAGAACGTTGCTGACGCCTTGGCGTTTCTTGACGTCTTCGGGGAGGAAGTCCTTCAGCAGGCGGTGGAGACGCGGCTTGCGGAGGTCGAGTTCGAGGAGGAGGATGCGCTTGTTGTCGCGTGCGAAGCTTCTGGCGAGGTTGCAGGTCATGAAGGTCTTGCCTTCATGCGGCAGGGCGCTGGTGACGGCGATGATCTTCGTATTGCGCGTCATCATGGAGAGGTTCAAGCTTGTACGGATATCGCGGAAGACTTCGTCCACCGGCTCTTCGCCGTTACTTTGCAGCAACTTGCCTTCAGGATCGCTGAAGAGCGGGAGGGAACCGAAGACCGGGACGCTTTCGTTGAAGGCCTGTGTGATCTGGCTGATATCCGTGACCTTGTTGTTGATGGAGACAAGAATGAAGGAGATAAGAGCCGCGAACGCGAGACCGCCGAGGAAGGCGAGGCCGAGGACTTTCTTGGGCTGCGGGAAGACAGGCTTCTTGTTCGGCTTGGCGTCGTTGATTTTGCTGATGTTGTAGTTGCCGATGGTCGTGGCGTCCGCGATCTGCAGTTCGTTGATACGGCTGGTGATCATGGTGATGGTTTCGTCCAGCTTGTCGCAGGCGGCTTCGCGCATGCGGTAGTCGCCGCCGATCTTGTCCAGTTTGATGAGCTCCTGCTCCTTGTCATTGATCTGGGCCTGGAGGGACTCGCAACGTCTCTGGACGCGCTGAAGCTTGAGCTTGAGGCCGTTGAGACTGACATCGACCTGATCTTCGGAAGCTTTCTGGATCATCTGCTTGACTTCTTCGTGAACCTTGACGGCCTGATGTTCCTTATTATAATTGGTAAGGAGTTCCGGAAGCTTCATCTGATGGGTCAGGAGGAGATTCTGGAGTGTGGAAAGATTGCTGTTGCTGTCCGGAATCAAGTAAGGAAGCATGACGACGGCGTTGGCGCGGTTGTTGTTGACTTCCTCCAACGTGGTGGAGATTTCTTCGCAATCCATTTTGGCTTCGAAGAGTTTCGTTTCCAGTTCGTTCCGCTGGGTGACAAGGGCGTTGTAGCTCTGCTTCAGATCATAGATGCCATGCTCCTCCTTGAATTTGAGGAGGTCTTCCATGGCCTTGGCGCGGTTGAGCTGGACTTCTTTCAACTGATCGCGGAGCAGGTTGGCGCCCGTGCTGGAAATCGTGATTTTCCGCTTGTACATGAAATCGACATAGACTTCCGCAACCGTGTTGGCGAATTTCGCGGCGGCTTCCGGATTGAGGGATTTGACGGTGATGTTCACCAGATTCGTGCCGGGGATGCGGACGATGGACGGGCCTGTGCAGCCGCTTGCCTCTTCGCCAAGACGTTCATAGACTTTGGAGAGGACTTCACTTGACTGGATGACCTGGATCTGGGTCTTGATGAAGGCTTCGCCAGCCATGCCGTAGGATGGATCCGCGATGCCTTTGACGTCCAAAGCGCGCATTTCATTGCTGGCGATCATCATTTCGGCGGTCGAACTGTAAATGGGTGTCGCCGTCCGCAGGAACAGTATGCCGCCGGCCAGGAACAGAATCACAGCCGTTGGATACAGCCATAGATATGGCCGGACAAATGTCGCGAAATATCCAAACAACGTCTGAAGAATATTGTCCTCGTTTTCGATGGAGGGCATTTGCGGCTGAATTGTTTGTGGTTGCTGTTCTGACATCGATTGCTCTTTGCTATTCGTGCGGTATGGTGACTCGTTAAAAACAGGACAAAAATTTTGGAAGACTACCAGATGGACTCCTGGACGAAGATGATGTCGCCGTTGCGGAGCATTTCGTCCCGTTCCATGTTTTCAATGGACGTATAGAGTTTCTTCAAGTTGAGCTTCTTGATTTCCTTGTTGCGGATGAGCGTGATATCGTTCTGTTTGGCGACTTGCGTGAAGCCGCCGGCGAGGGCGATGGCCTGGGAGGCGGTGATGGTCTTGTCCGGCGGGAGGGTGAGCGGGCCGGGCTTTCTGACTTCGCCGAGAACGTAGATCTGTTCGGCTGCGCCGACGAGCACATAGTCGCCGGGGACGATGCGGACATCATTCTCATAATTGCCAAGGACTTGCGATTTGAGCGATGCGGGAATCATGTCGCGTTCGCCTTTGGCGTTCGTGCGGATGATGCAGATATTGCCGGCGTCTGCACCGGGTTTCATGCTGCCGGCGCGGATGATGAGTTCGGAGACGAGCGGAGGACGCTGCGTGTCAATGTAAATGGTGGTGGGGCTGTTGACTTCGCCGGCGACGAAGACCGGCGGGGCTTTCGGGACGATGAGCGTGTCTTCAGGCAGAAGCTTGAAATCGTCGCCGCCGGACTGGCGGGAGACGAGTGCGCTGACGTCGATTTTGTGGCGGACAAGCTTGCCTTCGGAGCGTCTGAGGACGGCGACGTTGTTGAGATCCGCGCTTTCCGTGAAGCCGCCGGCCGCGCTAAGGGCCTGCAGGGCGGTCATGCGTCCGTATGTGGGCAGTTCCATGGACTGGGAGGATTTGACTTCGCCAAGAATGTAGATGCGGCGCGGACCCCAGTCCTGGACGAATACGTCGACGTGCGGATCCGTCACCTGTTTTGCGTTCGCCAGCTCTTTTTCCAGTTTTTCGGCGATCGTGCGGGCCGTGAGGCCACTAGCCTTGATGGTGCCGCAGAACGGGTAGCGGAACGTCCCGTCCTCTTCGATGCGGATGACTTTGCTGAATTCCGCGACGCGGAAGACTTGGATGGAAAGGACGTCGCCCGGCTGCAGGGTGGAGGCTTTCCAGTCATCGGCATTCTGGGCCAGAACGAAACAGGAGAGGAGAATCAGAACAAGTGTCAGGTTGCGCATAATGGGTGTTCGTAGGATTTTTTAGACGATTTATGCTAAAGGGGATTGTTTTCAATAGGTGAATTTGACTCCGAGCCAGACTTCGTTGACTTCGTAGTCTCTGTTGGAGCGATACTTGTATTTGGTGTGTTCGTACTCGTAGCCCAGATAGGTGGAGAACCGCTGGGAGATCTTGTAGTCCAGATTGGCGAAGGCGGAGTATTCCGTGGAGTCATAGATGGAGTTCCGTTCGTCTTGGATTTCCATGCTCACGCCAGGGGTGAAGGAGATGCGATGGGTCAGCTGCCAAGTGGCACGGAGGGAGTTGAAGTAGGACATGCGTCCGCCGCGGCCTGATCCCGTGTCCTCCCATTCGATGGAGGAGAGGTAGGTGAGGAAGAAATTGGAAACGGGATAGTAGCGTAAGGTCAAGTTGGCGACAGGTTCCCAGTCGCCGTCGCCGTTGGTGCCTTTGGAACGGCCCTTGTATTCGGTGCGGGAAAGACCGGCGCCGAGATGGGCGGAGAATTTGCTGCTCTGGCGGTAGTCGATGAACGGCGCGATTTCATAGGTCTTGGAGTCGTCATTCGACTTGTTGTTTCGGTACATCTTCTCCTTGTAGGAGCTCCGGATGCCCAGCTTGATTTTGTCGGTCAGATTGTAGTATGGCGCGACTCCGAACGAATATTCCTGGTAGGACTTGTCCTTGTAGTCGGAGTCCGTATAATATTTGTTGAAATATCTAGCTGAAAGGGCGACGCCCCAGCGGGCGAATTTCAGCATATCGTACGTCAGGCCGATCGTATTGTCGATGTGCGTGGTGTGGTTCGTGTCCGACGTATCGTATTTTTCATTGACACTGCGTGAAGAAAGGGTGAGCATGAGACGGTCGTTGCCGAGAAGGTCTATGCCGCCCAAGATGAACGGGGAGATGTTCCACTTGAATTCGCTTTCATCGGAGTCCTTGTCATAGTATTCGTAGGAGATGTCTCCGATGACTCCGTACTTCCCGTTTTCGTAATTTTTATACCAGTCTAGCGATAAACCGCATTCATTGATGAAGGAGCCGACTCTTCTTGTGGCGGAATCATGGATGTTGTCGTTGTAGCGGACCTCCTCGAACGCGGAGAGAGTAAGTCGGTTCGGGATGGCGGCCGCGGCCGTCTCAAAATAGTCGCTCAGGAATGACTGGGCCTGGAGTTGAGACATGCAGATGCTTGAAAACAAGACAGCTGCTACGACTTTGAAAGAACGGGAAATGCTCCTCATGTCCATGTTGTCGCCCCACAAGGTAAATAACAAATGAAAAAAAAGGCTGGATTCCGGGAAATGAGGCCGGAAGCCAGCCTAAATAGTTAGTGAAAAACGATTAGCGAGCGTTGACTGCGGGGTTCGTGCTCAGCGTGGGTTTTTCAACGGCGGCCTTGGGAATGTCTTCCTTGATGACGGAACCCGTCGTGGTGTCGGTTTCGACGATGGCGATGTTCCACTTGCCGCCGGCGGCCTTGGTGATGCTGACGTTGCCAGCCTCGTTGAGGGCGGCAACGGCGGCGGGGGCGTAGTTCTTCAGCGTGGCGGTGTTGAGAGCCGTCTTGATGGCGTTGAGGATGACAGCCTGCTGTTTGGCATCGGCGCTGCCGATATTGGCGAGCAGGTCAACGATTTCGCTCATGTCACCGGACTTGATACCAGCGGTGGCGGCTTTCTTGATGGCGGTGGCGCTGTCAGTGACATTAAGCGCGAAGGCGCTGATGCTGCTGAGAGCAAGGATTGCGACGAGCAGTGCTGCAATGGATTTCTTCATGACTCTACCTCTTCTTTGTTGTTGGGTTTGGGAACGTTTTTATACTTATGAACATTAAAAATCAATGATTTTAAATTAATATAGTTTTTTCTTTCCAATAGGCAAATCTTTTTTTTTATTTTTTTTGATTTTTGCAAGAAAAGGCAATCGGGGGACATAAGCTGAAAAAGCGTTTTCATGCGCTGACCAGTCTTTTGAGGTATTGCCCGTATTCCGTTTTCAGCAAATTACCAATGGAATCAAGGATTTGCGCGCTTGTCATCCATTTGTTCATAAAGGCAATTTCCTGCAGACAGGCGACCTGAAGCCCTTGGCGGGTTTCGATGGTGCGGATGAAATTGGCGGCGTCCAGGAGGGATTCATGGGTGCCCGTGTCAAGCCATGCGTATCCTCTGCCGAGGCGGACGACGCGCAGGTCGCCGCGGCGGAGATAGGCGTTGTTGACGTCTGTGATCTCCAGTTCCCCTCTGGCGGAGGGCTTTAGCGATTTTGCGATGCCGATGACGTCGTTGTCGTAGAAATAAAGCCCTGTGACGGCGTAGTTGGATTTGGGGGCCTGCGGCTTTTCCTCTATGGAGAGAGCCTTGAAGTTTTCGTCGAATTCGACGACGCCGAACCGTTGCGGATCGCGGACGTAGTAGCCGAAGACGGTGGCGCCGGAAGTCTGGGCGGCGGCGCTTTGGACGAGATCGCCCAGATTGGCGCCGTAGAAGATGTTGTCGCCGAGAATGAGGCATACATTGTCCTGTCCGATGAATTTTTCACCGATGATGAAAGCCTGCGCGAGGCCGTCGGGGCTTGGCTGGACGGCGTAGGAGAGGTTGATGCCGAAACGCGAGCCGTCTCCGAGCAGGCGGATGAAGGCCGGCTGGTCTTCCGGCGTCGTGATGATGAGAATATCCCGTATGCCCGCCAGCATGAGAACGCTGACGGGATAGTAGATCATCGGTTTGTCATAGACTGGCAGGAGTTGTTTGGAGACACCCATGGTGATAGGGTGCAGCCGTGTTCCCGCGCCGCCTGCGAGGACGATGCCTTTCATGGAAAATTTGTCCTTTTTATGACTTCTATATTATTAATAAGGTAAAGAGACTGGCAGAATGGACAGCGCCATCGGCGATGACTTTACAGCCTTTTGGATGTTACGCCTTGCCGCCAAGCCGCTGGCCCGCGTATTTCTTTTCGCGGATGGGTTTCCACCACCATGCATTGTCCAGATACCACTGGACGGTCTTCCGGATGCCCGTGTCGAAGTTCTCCTCTGGCCGCCAGCCGAGATCCTTCTGGAGCTTGTCCGAATCGATGGCGTATCGGAGGTCATGGCCGGGGCGGTCCGTGACGAAGACGATCTGGTCTGAGTATTTCCCTTGCTGCTTCGGGCGGAGGTCGTCGAGAATGTCGCAGATGGTGTTGACGACTTCAAGATTCGTCCGCTCGTTATGGCCGCCGATATTGTAGGTCTCTCCGGGGACGCCTTTTTCGTTGATGAGCCAAAGGGCTTTGGCATGGTCTTCGACATAGAGCCAGTCGCGCACGTTCTCGCCCTTGCCGTAGATGGGCAGTTGCTTGCCGTCCAATGCGTTGAGAATGACGAGCGGGATCAGCTTCTCCGGAAAGTGGAAGGGGCCGTAGTTGTTGGAGCAGTTGCTGATGAGCACGGGGAGGTTGAACGTATGGCCCCATGCGCGGACGAGATGGTCGCTGGAGGCTTTGGAGGCGGAGTAGGGGGATTTGGGATCGTAGGGGGTGGTTTCCTTGAAGAAGCCTGTCGCGCCGAGGCTGCCGTAGACTTCGTCCGTGGAGATATGCTGGAAGCGGAACGCGGCTTTGCGTTCATCCGGCAGGGGGCGCCAGTATTCGAGAGCGCATTGCAGCAGGTTGGCGGTTCCGAGAACGTTGGTTTTGACGAAGCAGAGCGGATCGTCGATGGAGCGGTCCACATGGCTTTCGGCGGCCAGATGCATGATGGTGTCCGGCTGGAAGTCGTCGAAGAGGCGTTTGACGGCCGCCGGATCGCAGATGTCCGCCTGTTCAAAATGATAGAGCGGTGATTTTTCCACGGATTGGAGGCTTTCCAGATTGCCGGCGTATGTCAGTTTGTCGAGATTGACGACTTCCGCGAGCTGGTTGCCGACCAGATGACGGATGAGCGCGGAGCCGATGAAACCCGCACCGCCTGTCACGATGACCTTTTTCATGTTACCTCCTTGATTGGCAGTTTATGATTATTTGGATTGGTTTTTGTGGAAAACGACGCGTCGTCGTCAATTGTAGTCCATTTCGTTGCAACGGTATTCCTTGAGAAGAATGCCGTGCTTTCGGCAGAACTTCAGAAGTTCTGCCCGTTCTTCATGCTGGAAGTTGTCCGAGCAGACGACAATTTTTCCAAGTTTGTGTTTTTCATGGATTTGTTCAAGGTCCTCCAACGTCCCGAGAACGCGGAGACCGTAGCAGTAGCTGTGGCTGAAGTGCGGGTTGCGGTCGATGAAGCCGATGATGTTTTCCCGTCCGGCGCGATCAATGTCGATGGCGACTGAATTGACGTACATTCGCCCTTGTGGGCAGATACCGCAAAGAAGAGTCGTGATGTCCGGAGTCGTGTTTGAGTAAGAGGCGTTGACGTGTTGTTTGATGAGGGCTATCCGCAGGGCGTGGAAGAGCATGCGTTCGCCGATGATGGCGGCGTCGGCGATGCCAGTGGCGGTGATGAATTCACGGAGGGTGAAAGGATAGAATTGGAAAATGGCGTTGATGATGGCGGATATGGAGAACGCTCCGGCGACGGTGAGAAGGAGCCAGAAGTATTCCTCCGTGGACGGGTAGTTCCAAAGGACGGAATAGGTGCGCGAGATGATGATGACCAGAAAGACCGGTATGATGAAAAAGGCTGTTTCGGTGTAGTCAAGATGGTTTCTGGCGAAGACGAAGGCGGCGGTGCAGATGCAGACATCCCACATGGGGTTCAAAATATTGAGCAGGAGTCCGAAGCGTGGTTTCTGGTAGTTCTTATAGACGATTTCCGTCGAATGCCATAATTCGATGGATGCGTATCGGACGACGCAGATGGCGATGCTTGTGAAAACGATGATGAAGGACAGCCACCACAGTCTGGGGGGGATGAAGAGGATGCTGATGCCGACGCACGCCATGACAATTGCCAGCAGGTAGATGCTTGAAACGGTCTTCTTCTGGTTTTTGTGGTAGTAGGTGAGCAAGCGGTGGTGGATGTGGTTGCTGTCCGCCTTCCCCAACGCGATAATATGCTGCAGGATTCTTTTAAAGAGGCTCTTCTGATGTTCCGGATCCTTCTCTACGGGATTGATGATACGGCGCCAGACGGCGAAGAAAATGTCCAGCACGGGGACGCCGCAGACCAGAATCGGAATCACGACGGCGGAGATGGTGGCGACTTGCGATGTGGCGTTGAGCCCTGCGACTCCAAGAATATAGCCGATGCACATGCTGCCCGTGTCGCCCATGAAGAGTTTGGCCGGATGCCAGTTGTAGTAGAGGAATCCGCAGAGCGATCCCGCGAAAGTGAGAAGAATGAGCGAGCTGAAACGGCTTCCCGTGAACCACGTGATGAAGGCGAGGGCGATGGCGGAGATGCAGCCGATGCCGCTTGCGAGACCGTCCACGCCGTCGATCATGTTGAACGCATTGATCATGGCGGTGATCCAGAAAATGGTCAGGAACGCATTGAGCGGCGCGGCGATCTGCCATTTCGCATGGAGGTCGATATGGACTCCAAGATACCATGCGCAGGTGGCCGCGATGATTTGGAAGATGAATTTCACCTTGGCGGAAAGGCGGAATTTGTCATCGATGATGCCCAGGGGGATGAGAATGGCGAGGGGGATGAAAAGTTTGAGGGTGGTCCAGCTGGGCTGGCAAGTCGTCACGTCACGTCCCAGCAAGGCATAGGCGACGACGACGATGAGAAATGCCGCCATGATGGCGATGCCGCCGCCGCGCGGGCACGTCTCAGTATGGATATGGCGTTTCTCCGGTTTGTCGAGCATGCCGAAGGTTTCGAGGACCGGTATGATGGCATGCGTCAACAACATCGACAGCAACAATGCCGTCGCTGGCAGAAACAGGCAGATCGCCAAGGTTCGGATGCCTTCCTTGCTCATGTTGTTTTTTGATCTTGTTGATGACGGACTCTTCTCTTTCAACTATAATATGGCTTCATTTTATTGTTTTCATAGAAAAGAATATGAAAAAAAGGTGAAAACGTGTTCGATTGTGGAAGGGGAGACATTGCGCGGCTGTTCGTCGGGTATGGAAAAACGGCCATCCGCGAGGTTTAATTCCTGAATGAATGGCATTTTTGCAAAAAACCTTTATCTTATAAAGTAGAGGGAGAAGTCCAATGCCGAGTCAAAGAAGAAACCATGCCAGAAGAATACGACTACCCACGTATGCATGCGCCGTCTGAGTCCGGGCATCATCACCACCACCATCATCATCACTCCTCCACGTCGTCATCGTCGTCCGATTCCGGGCGCCATCATCATTCGCGGATGTGGGACCACATCCAGGAGAAGGCGAGCAAGGTGTTCCATGCGATGGCGAAACTTCCGTTCGCCATCGCCCTGGGGCTGGTGGTTCTCATGCCGTTGGCGTATTTCGGCGGCGAACGCTGGTGGATGCCGACCGTCTGGCTGGGATTGGTTCTGGCCTATACGATGTGGGGGCTTTCCGTCTGGTGGTGCGGGAAGGACTACGCGCATGTGAAACTCTCCGTCTGGGGACTGCTGTTCCTTATTCCGCTGTTGGTCGGCGCTCTTCAGCTTGCGCCTCTCAAAGGAGTGACGAAGTTGTTGTCGCCGAAGGCGTTCAGCCAATGGGAGGCCATGGCGGTGCTGGCCAAGGACATGGAGACGCCAGAGCTTGAACCGGAGGAGTCTGATGACGCGGAGGCGGTCGCGGAGGCTTTGAAAGAGGCGGAGAAGATTGATTTGAAGCGCGGGAAGATGCGGACGCGGATAAGCGTCTCGCCGGACGATACCATGCAGATGTGCAGCCTGTTCGGCATCTGCCTTTTCCTGTTCATCTTGCTGACGAGCAAGTTGCATCACACCTACCAGATAAGGCTCGTGCTGCTGGCCATCATCGCGACGGCGCTCGGCAATGCGATATTCGCTTTTGTCGAATCGTTTGGAAGCGTGGCGGCGGGAATGAACCAGCGGGAGTCGTTCAACGGCGTCTTCGGCAACCGCAACCATTTCGCGTTCATGATGATGATGGGCGTCATGTCCACGGTCGGCCTGATGGGCATCCTGACGGGATCGAAGCGTCACGGCAGCAAGCTGGAGGCATGGTGGACGAAACTGCTGGTGCCGTTGGGCATCATCCTGTTCGTGTTGTTGACGGCGATGGTCATGAGCCTTTCCCGAGGCGCGTTCATGGCGACAGTCGTTTCGTTGCTGCTTTTCGGCGTTTTCTGGGCATTCAGCATCCGCGGGCAGTCGATGCACATGCGTCAGAAGACGTTCGCGTTGCTGGCGGTGGTCGCGGTGGCGTTTCTGATCGGCATGCCGTTTGTGCTGCAGCGGTTGTCCGAACGCTACGAGGCGTTGACGGCGGAGGATATCACGATGGATTCCCGTGTCGAAGTGTGGAAAGACAGCTGCCGCATGATAAAGGACTACTGGCGGTTAGGCGCCGGACTGGGCGGTTTCGAGACGTCCATCCAGCCTTACGAGGACGGACGTTTCACGGATGCGCGCATCGCCCATGCCCACAACGATTTTCTGGAATTGACGGCGGAGATAGGGGTTCCGGCCATGGTGCTGATGATGGCCATGGCGCTCGTCATGTGGTTCCGTTCCATGTACAGGATTCTCCATCATCAGGAGAGGACGTATAGATGGGCCGGATTGGGCGCAGGCGTGGCGCTGATAGGCGTCACGTTGCACGAATGTGTCGAATTCAACCTTCTGGCCTGGTCCAATGCATTGGTGTTCACGGCGTTGCTGTCAGTCGTCGCAGTTTGCGGAAGCAGCCGCCACCGCCGTTTGAAACATGAAAAGACGGAGGAGGAGAAGGCGAAGGAATCGGCGACGAACCGTGAGAAGCGGCGTCAGAACCGCCATGACAGATGGCGTTGGCGTCTTGCGCTCGTCCCGTTGTCGCTGGCCGTACTGTTCATCGGGGTGCCGGTCTGCGGGAAGCGGATGTACGCCGGATGGAAGTATTCGGATTTTCTCAATGACCTGCGGCAGCCGGTCGTCGAGGGGAGGCCTGTGAAATTCGACTGCGAGCGGCGTATCAAGATGCTGCAGGGCATCATGCGTTGCTGGCCGGACGACCATTATGTCCTTTGGCGCAGTTCGGCCGTGAAAGCGGAGGCCGCGGACGAATACAATGAACAGTATTGGCAAGAGGCTTGCGTGGAAAGCGCGCGTTCTATCATGACGGCGCCTGGCGACGGCGACGCGGCCTTGCAGTGCGCGATCTACTGGGAGGCCGCGAAGGATTGCTCCCAGCTGACACGGACACGGCGGCTGATCGTCAGTTTGTACGACTGGGCGGTGCAATGCCAGCCGACGCTGGCGGAGACGCGTCGTCGGGCTGGCATGGCCGCCTACCGCGCATATGTTCTGGCGGAAAGTTTCGATGATCCGCAGACTGCGACGCTGAAGCAGAAGGCCCATGACCATCTGCTGGCCGCGCTGGCCTATGGCAGCAGGTCGTACGACACCATATTCTCGATTCTGGTAGAGCTTCTGGGCGGCGTGAAGCAGTTGGCGGAAGTCATTCCGGACAATTTGGATGCGCAAAAGGCGATGGTGCGTCTGCTGTTGCGTCGTCGGCTTTTTGACGAGGCTCTCCAATTGACGGAGCGTCTGCGTAAAATGGATCTTGAGCCGAAAGACGAACTTGAACTGCTTCAGACGAAATGCTCGATTCTTGAGATGTCCGGACGTCACGAGTTGCGTGCGGAAGCCTGGAAGGAGCTGCTCGCGTTGCAGGAAAAACAGCTCCCGTTGGACGAGGCGGCAGCGAAATTCTCCGAAGGCGAGCCGCGTGAGGCTCTCAACCTTCTTCTGAAGAAACGCGGCAACATGGTTCTTTGCCAGCGTGAGATTTTACTGGAGGCGCAGTTGCTGTCCTTCCTCGGCAAGTATGAGGAGACTGTCCAGACGCTGATGCGTCTGGCGTATATCGACGGTCCTGTCGAGCGGGAGATCATTGACGAGGCGGAGAAGTTGCTGGGCGGTTCCAACAGTTCATGGAAAGAATCGGTCGCCCTGCATGTTCGCTTTCTGGAAAAGGTCTTGTATGTGAAACGCGGCTTGCATGGCGATGTCCTTGCAAGGGATTTCGAGGCGCTGGAAAAGGATTTTGAAATGGCGCGGCCACAGTGGCTGCAGCGTCATTTGGCCGCCTATTACGCGGGGCTTATCTGGGAGGGAAGCAATAAGAAGGAAGAGGCGATTGCCGCCTATCGCCGTTGCCTGGAAATCTGCCCGAACCATCTGTGGTCGTTGCAGCATCTGGCGGCATTGGCTCCGTCGTCGCTTAATGATAAACAACTTGAGTTGTTGGATTTGTCAACGCGGCGGCAGTCTCCGATTGCGATGC
>JAEEGF011308017.1_pt1 | contig 13294 bp, 13 predicted proteins | sample 9134171 | NCBI WGS metagenome assembly JAEEGF01 (sample SAMN16246542, study PRJNA631951) | gut metagenome | biome: gut microbiome; feature: rumen; material: AP-attached | host: Bos | place: Iran: Karaj | collected 2018-10
CCAGACGCTGTCGGTGTTCACCCTGTGGACCATCACCGTGTTCCTCGCCTTGAGCAAGAAGCCGTACATCATCACAATGATTCCAGCCGTCTTCATGACCGGCGTCTGCACTACGTTCCTGTTCATATCCAAGAACTCGCTCGGCTCGCTCGAGGTGTTCAGCAACCCCGTCATCGGCTATGCCGTGGGCGCAGTCAGCATGGTGTGCAGCGTTGCGCTGTTCGCGCTGTGGCTGAGAAAGCAGAAATAATAACAAACAAAAATTCAGGGCTTTTCACTTTTTTATTTTCAAAACCTATATGTCAAAGTGTTAAACTTAGAAATCACAACATCTACTCTTGATTTTCTTTTTTACATTTGCTGTGCTAATATAAAGCAAGTTAAAGCATAACACCCATTTGTAAACTTGCTTTTTTGAGCAAAGGCACTCTTCTAAAGAGTGCCTTCATTATTTTCTATAACTACTTAAATAATAATCAATACTTCTTTTTGCTTCATCATAAATGTCTTTAGCTGTCTCTTTCTTGCGTGCGAGATTATACAAATCAACATCATAAACATGCCTTTCTGCATATAGTTTTTTTCCATTATATCCTTCATGGTCTGCATTTCTTATATTGACTTGCCTATTACCATCATATATTGTAAAATATCTTGAAGGATAGTCCGAATCATTAGCAATGTCTTTCGCCTGCTTTTCTCTTGCCTTTCTATACCTATTCCCAAAATGATGCTTTAATCCTCGATAGGCATCATTTATCACTTGCCGCCGCTTTTTAGAGACACGACCAATACTCGGCTCTTGAGACCTTACAATCAAACAACCGGCTACAAAAGCAAATACTCCTAACGCTATCTTCTCTTCTGTGCTCATAAATTTTAAAATTTAGGATTCAACATCTATTTCTATTTTCGTAACTTTGCATATGAGTATTACACTAAACAACAGTGAGTTTTCATTTTTATCCCAACACAAAGATACGCAGTATTTTCTAATTACGAAATTATTTCGTATGATTTTCGCGAAATATTTTCTATACAATACAAACAATCATCTAATACACATATATTTATGGACGTAAAAAAAGCACGAGAATACCTTAATGTTACGCAACATGAATTAGCCGAATCATGCGGAGTGACACTTAGGACGATTCAGAATTGGGAGAGCGGCAAACCTATACCCAAAAACAAGGTCAAGCTATTACAAACGCTCATAGAATCAAACAACAAACAACCAATGAATGTGTATATGCCATCCATTGTTGATCAAGAAAAAGAAAATCTATACAACACTCTCAAAACACAACAAGAACTCGCAGCCAAAATGATCGACGAGCTGTCTCAATTCCGCCAGATGATTCAAAAGAAGGATGAGCATATAGAGAAATTGCTGGCAATAATCACAAACAAAGAAAACAAAGCATAATAGCGAAAAAAACAAGAAGTCGAGGCAGGAGACACAAGGGTTCCATTCTCCTTACCCAAGATGCTTTGGTCGAGCAACGAAGCATCTGCCTCGCTTCTTTTTTCTGCACTAATACGCGCCTTGAAAGAGCAAAATCTTATAGCCTACGGCACGCCATAGACGCCCTGTTTGCATTTTTTCAAAAATAAATTCCTATTTTGCGAAACAATTCATTTTTATTCCCACAAAAAACCATGGAAAACTTAAGAATCACAGAAAACATCCAAAACAACTTGCTGACAGCGACTAAGTGGCTGAAGTTCATGACAATACTTAGCACAGTCGGAGTCGCATTGTTCTTCATCATCGGAATCGTGCTGCTCTTCATCCCGACCTACGACGGCGTGCCTGGCGCATTGTATGGCGTTATTTACATGCTGCTGACACTGCTCTACTTCTACCCGATAAAGAAAAGCTTCGACCTGATAAAGAACACTCGCGACGCTATGGGCAACGCATCGCAAATGGGACTGGAACATGCGGCTGCCAATGTCAAATCCATACTGAAATACTTCGGCATACTCTCCATCGTCTGCCTGTCCATATACGCCCTGATCCTCGTCATTTGCTTCATAATAGGATTTATATCAGGAATGGCGAGCGCTCTTGTGTAATGCCATAACAACAAACAATAAACGCATGAAAATGAAGATTTTAAAGACCTGCGAATACACATTCCTTGCACTCTCATTGTGCGCAGGATTCGCAAGCTGCGACAAGAATGACGACGACGAACCGTCAACACATGTCGCAGACAACAGCAAAACAGTGACAATAAAAGACGGCACGCAAGTCAAGTTCGTTGACCTCGGACTCCCTTCCGGCACTCTGTGGGCAGAACGAAACGTAGGAGCGGCGACTCCCGAAGCCAACGGCAACTACTACGCCTGGGGCGAGATAGCGCCTAAAACAGAATACACCGAGGACAATTACGCGCACGCCACCAAGGAAAAAGACGAGAACCTGTCTCTTTTGTGGGGATATGACGTTTACCGATACATCTACGCCGACTTAGGCGAGGACATATCCGGCACCCAGTACGACGCCGCTACAGCCAACTGGGGCGACGACTGTCAAATGCCAACCCAAGCGCAAGCCGAGGAACTTGCCAACGCCCAATACACTGTTTGGCAGAGAACCACTCAAAACAGTAAAAACGGCTACCTTGTGAAGAGCAAGAAAAACGGCAATTCAATCTTCATCCCTGTGTCTGGATACATCGCTGGCACAGATGTGGCTCTTGACGGCGAGCGCGGCTACAGCTGGTCATCATCGCTTTATGTTGACCCAAGCACCAACAGCGGCGCCATCTACCTATACTACAGCGATATAGAAGGCAGCATAACTACACGATACCAACGCAGCTACGGACTCACTGTGCGCCCGGTGGCAAAATAAAAGCGAATATATTGAAACAAAAAAGCGGTTGGCAAATCTGCCAGCCGCTTTTTGTTGCCATCTACACTCATTATCTGTTACCATAAAGCATAACATAATGTTCTAACCGTCCTTTATAGAAAGACGAATCCATCAAGTTAAAGCCAAAACTTTCATAGAGTTTTATATTGGCTGCCAGATTTGTTTCAAGACACAGACGGTATCCGCGCTCCTTAGCAAATGAAAGCAGCAGATTCATCAATTTCCTTCCATACCCTTGTCTCTGATATGCTTTTTTAGTTGTAAATATGTAGATGTACCATGTATTGTCATCAAGATACGCTTTCCGCTTTTTCAACGCGTACTTTTCAAAAGAGTCCAGTCTGAGTGTCGCCGGTTTGAAAAAAAGAGGTATCGAACTCATATCTGCCGCTTTAAGGTATTGAATCATGCCTGTTTTGGGAACTTCCGGCGGTTCGAACAGCAACACAGATTCGTAATTGTCTGTTGCTATGCCTAATGTCTTGCCCAATCTGCTCTTGAAATCAACCCTGAGCATGCGCGTATACGTCTTCGCGTCATACCCTCCATTAAACACATCAAGGAACAAGGGATAGCCGTTATAAGCATCCACAGACGTTTCAACATATTCATCCACATTCCTTTCATTAAGGAACAAGCCTTCCGAGTATCCGCTTTGCAAGCAATAATCGACAAACTCTTTGATGTATTTGTTTTTATTCCTTTTCATTTCACTCGCCTCCCAATTAGCATATTCACAAATATACAGCAGATCTGCGCCTAAACATCCACAACGCCTTATGCTATAAAGCATTAAAAGCAAGAAAGCCCGGATTTTCCCGGGCTCTCCTGTATAGCTTAAATCTGAAGTTTAGAACAGAACTCCTACCGCTATCTCAAGGATATGAGGGAGGAAAGTCACGTTCTCCGAGTAAGTCTTGTCCTCAGGGTCCTGCAGGTTCAATGTAGCAGAAGGGTTGAACATGCCGTCCTTGTAGAAATACATGTTAGACATGCTGCCTTTGTATCTCACCTTGCCAGTCAGCACAACTGCGTCGAGGTCGTACTCCGCACCGAGAGCGAGGCCGTATGTTCCGCGCAGACGCATTGGGCTGTAGCTGTATGTCTTACGGCTGTAGTCGTCCAATGGGTAAGCGGCGCCGTTGTAATCCTTCATAGAGGCGTTGCCGTGCACTGTGACTGCAAGACCCAGGTTCAAGTGGGCAGCGAAACGCCAGTTGCCGAACGAGCCTGTACGCAGACGGACTCCGACAGGAATCTCGAATTCGCCGAAGTTGTACTTCAGACGTTCCTTGTTTGGAGCAGATAAATCATCTATCTGATGTTGCGCATTCACATTGCCATTTGCCTTAGCAGAAGCAAGGCTTCCCTCCAGGAATCCGCCGTAGCTGTTGTAGTTCAGACCGGTGAATACAGAATACTTGTTCTCATCGCCATAGTTGAAGTAAACGACCAGTCCGCCGTTGAACTTCATCTTAGCGCCGTCCTCCTCTATCTCGGGGTGGTCGGACATCGTAAGCCATGTCACTGCAGGAGCGACCTCGAGTCCGAAAGTGACCTTGCCCTCCTCGGCAGACACCTTGCTGGCCGACAGCGCCATAGCCGCCATTGCCAAATAAATAATGCTCTTTTTCATTTCTGTTTTTATGTGATTACTAATTGATTATCCGAAAAACGATTGCAAAGATAAAATAAAAAGTTCATGTTAATTTATACAAACGCACATAAAGCTAAAACAGAAGGCGTAATACAAAATAATTATGATGAAAATCAAAGAACAAGAAACAAAAATTCTTATCTTTGCAAGCTAACTTTGTAAAGCAGACTACAACAAATGTCATTAAAGCTCGCTAAGACAACCGCATTGGCAATGTTCACAGCCACGCTCGCCGCGATGGTTCTCGGTTCATGCAGCCAATACGACAAACTGCTGAAAAGCAACGACAACGAGCTGAAATACAAAGAAGCGAAAAAATACTACGAGGACAGACGCTACATGAAGGCATACACACTGCTGGAGAACGTGGCGAATTACTACAAAGGGACAGAGGAAAGCGACGAGGTGCTGTTCCTGATTGCGGAGTCGTACAGACACAACAGCGACTACATAATAGCCAACAACTATTACAACACTTATGTGAAGAGTTTCCCTACAGGAAACCACGTGGAGGAATGCTGGTTTCTGGCAGGAAAATCGCTGTACGAGCTGTCGCCCGACGCAAGACTGGACCAGACGGAAACTGTGAACGCACTGTCGGCGCTGGAGGAATACACGCAGCTGTTTCCTAACGGACAGTTCACCGAGGAAGCCAACAAGCTGATTTCCGAGATGAGAGACAAGCTGGCGACCAAGGCTTATCTGAGCGCAAAGCTCTACTACAACCTTGGCAACTACCTCGGCAACAACTACTTGTCAGCCGTAGTGACAGCGCAGAACGCGCTGAAGGACTACCCTGAGACAAAACTGAGAGAGGACCTCTCGTTTCTGATACTCAAGGCGAAATACGAGCAGGCAAAGAAGAGCGTGCAGAGTAAGAAGACACAGAGATACATTGAGACCGTTGACGAATACTACAACTTCAAGAGCGAGTACCCCAACGGCAAATACATAAAAGAGGCGAACAAGATATACGACAACTCTAAGGAGTACGCCAAAGCGGATGAATAAAAACAGAACAACAAAATAAAATTCAAAATAACACAAAACATGGATTTCAAGAAAACAAACGCACCTGTAACAACAGTCACAAGAGACGTAAACTCAATGCTCAAGGACGACATGAACGTTTACGAGATGGTCAATGTTCTTGGAAAGAGAGCTAACCAGATAAGCATAGAGCTCAAGAACGAACTGGAGAAGAAACTGCAAGAGTTCGCTTCTTACACAGACAATCTTGAAGAGGTGTTTGAGAACAGAGAGCAGATCGAGATCTCACGCTACTACGAGAAGCTGCCTAAGCCAACTCTGATCGCTACTCAGGAATACATCGACGGAAAGCTGTATATCCGCGACACTGCGTCTAACGCAAAGCTGAAGAAATAAGACAACGTTTCGCCACTGGCGGCAACAGCCAGCGAAACAAACAAAAAATATAAGGACAAGTTAAAGGTTGGGGAGAACGAGAACCAAACATTAAGCTTGTCCTTTAATTATATATAACGATGTCAAGACTTGAAGGAAAGCACATTCTGCTTGGAATAACAGGCAGCATCGCGGCATACAAGAGCGCGCAGATAGCCAGACTGCTGGTGAAGGAAGGCGCCGAGGTGAAAGTGGTGATGACAGAGCTCGCAAAGCAGTTCATCACTCCGCTGACAATGGCGACACTCACCAAGAACCCTATTCTCATAGACTTCTTCGACCCCACCAACGGCAGCTGGAACTCGCACGTCAGCCTCGGAATATGGGCGGACGCCTACCTCATAGCGCCAGCCACAGCCAACACCATAGGCAAAATGGCCAACGGCATAGCCGACAATCTTCTGATGACATCGTACCTCTCCGCCAAATGCCCAGTAGCCATCGCTCCCGCCATGGACCTGGACATGTATAAGCACAGAACAACACAGAGTAACCTCAAGCAGCTGAAAGAGGACGGAGTGATGATAATAGAGCCAGAGAGCGGAGAACTCGCCAGCGGACTTGTGGGCAAAGGCAGAATGGAAGAGCCGGAAGTGATAGTCGAGGAGATGGTGAAAATGCTCCAAGGCAAGCAGACAAGAGACCTGGAGAACAAGAAAGTGATGATAACGGCTGGTCCGACTGTCGAGAAAATCGACCCTGTGAGATACATAAGCAACTTCTCAAGCGGAAAGATGGGCTACGCCATAGCGGAGGAATGCGCAAGAAGAGGCGCAACTGTGGAGCTGATAAGCGGCCCTGTGAGCATAACCACAACGGAGAAGAATATCAGAGTGACTCATGTGGTATCAGCCGACGAGATGTGGGCGGAAGCCAAAGCCAAGTTCGCCGACTGCGACTACGCCATACTCGCTGCCGCAGTAGCCGACTACAAGCCTAAGAACACCGCTAAGGAGAAGATAAAGAAGCAGCACGACAGCCAAGGCATGACACTGGAACTCATTGAGAACCACGACATTGCTGCCGAGCTTGGCAAAGAGAAAAAGAACGGGCAGAAACTCATAGGATTCGCTTTGGAAACCGAGAACGAAAGCATTAACGCGGAAAAGAAACTCAAAGCCAAGAACTTCGACTTCATCGTGCTGAACTCGCTGAAAGACAAGAACGCCGGTTTCCAACACGACACCAATAAAGTGACAATAATAAAGCAGAACGGAGAAAAGAAGGAGTTCGGACTGAAGACAAAGAAAGAGGTAGCCACAGACATAGTGAACGAGCTGACACGCAATTAACTAAAACACAGCACATAAGCATAACCACCGAATGAAAGTCAAAAGACAAATAGCAAAGATTATAGCAACGGCAATAGCCTGCACAACGGTGTGCCTATGCGCTGCAGGACAGGAACTTAACTGCAAAGTGACTGTAAACAGCGACAAAGTGCCAGGCTCGAACAAAAAAGTCTATGCGACGATGGAGAAAGCGATAAGCGACTTCATGAACCAGAACAAATGGAGCGACTACAAGTTCAAGCCCGAGGAGAAGATAGACTGCAGCATGCTCATCACCATAAATGAGGTCGGCGCCGACGAGAAAAGCTACAGTGCAAGCCTGCAGGTGCAGTCCAGAAGACCGATTTACAATTCCGCATACTACTCCCCCGTCATAAACATGCAAGACGAAAAGTTCAGTTTCGAGTACATAGAAATGCAGTCACTGGACTATAACGAGTCGCAGTTCAACGACGACCTGACAAGCATGCTCGCCTACTACGCCCACCTGATAATAGGCTACGACTTAGACACATACTCCGAATTAGGCGGCACGGAACATTTCCGGAAAATGGAAGCGATAGTGAACCAGGCGCAGGGAAAAGGCAACAAAGGCTGGAAGGCGTTCGACGACATGAGAAACAGATACGCTCTCGCAAACAACCTGAACGACGAGAATCTGAAAGACTTCAGAAGATGCCAGTACCAGTACCACAGACTCGGACTCGACCTGATGTCGGAAAGCGCGGAGAAAGGACTCATAAACATAACCGAAGGACTGAAAAACGTGGAGAAGAGCAACAAGATGCGCTCGTCGTGTGTCGCCATAACAACATGGATAGAGACCAAAAGAGACGAGGTGATAAACATATTCTCAAAAGCGAACTCAGAACAGAAAAAGACGGCATACACGATAATGACAACTCTCGACCCCTCGCAAAGCGACAAGTTCGAGGAGATTCTTAAACCATAAAGAAGAAAGAGAATGCTAAAAACACTTGACATAAAGGACTACGCGATAATCGAACATCTGAGGATAGACCTGAAGGACGGATTCTGCGTAATGACAGGAGAGACAGGCGCTGGAAAATCAATAATAATGGGAGCGTTGGGCATGGTGATGGGAGAAAAAGCCGAAGCGAAATCGGTGAGGAACGGAGCCAAGAAAAGTGTTGTGGAAGCGGTATTCGCTATCAAGGAATATGACTTGAAAGACTACTTCGACGAGAACGACCTCGACTACGACGACGAATGCACCATAAGAAGAGAAGTGACCGAAAACGGCAAGTCAAGAGCATTCGTCAACGACACGCCAATAACACTCTCCGACCTTAAGAATCTGGGAGAGAAGCTCATAGACATACACTCGCAACACGCAAACCTGCTGCTGAAGAAAGACTCGTTCCAACTCAAAGTCATAGACACAATAGCCAAGGACGAGAAGGAACTGTCAGAATACAAAAGCGCATACAAAGCGTACAAGGACACTGAAAAAGAACTGAGGCAGAAGAAAGAAGAATTAGAGAAAAACCTGACTGAGAAGGACTACATCACTTTCCAGCTGGAAAGACTAAGAGAGGCCAACGTGAAGGAAGACGAGGAAAAGGAACTGGAGCAAGAGCAAGAGGCACTCACCTACGCCGGCGACACCAGAGCCGAACTCGAGACCGCATGGGAAGCCATAAGCGATGACGAGCACGGTGCGGAGAATTCGGTCAGGACATCCATAACATACGCGGAAAAAGCCGCAGCCCACGACAACAGCCTGAAAGAACTGTTGGACAGACTGAAGTCGGCATACATTGAGCTGAAGGACATAGGAAGCGAGCTGGAGAGCCGCAAGGAGAACTTAGAGGTGAATCCGGAAAGGCTGGAGCTCATCAACGAAAGACTGGACACGATATACACGCTGGAGAAAAAACACGGCGTGGACAACACCAAAGACCTGCTCGCCAAGCAAGCCGAAATAGAGGAAAAAGTGAATCTGCTGGAGACTGGCGACGAGGAGATAAAGGAGCTGGAGAAAAGACTGGAAAGCGAGAGAAAGACCGCCGAGGAGAAAGCCGCAGCGCTGACTGACAAGAGAAAAGCCGGAGCGCAGAACGCCGAGCAAGAGACTGTAAGAATGCTGAAGGAACTTGGCATGGCAAACGTGAGATTCAACGTCACTATAACACACAAGGACAGTCTTGAGAAAGACGGAGCCGACGACATGAACTTCATATTCTCCGCCAACGAGAAAGGAACGATGCAGAAGATTGAGGAAGTGGCGTCGGGCGGCGAGATAGCGAGAGTCATGCTCACACTAAAAGCACAGATGGCGGCGTCGAGACAACTGCCTACCATCGTGTTCGACGAAATAGACACCGGCATCAGCGGCGAGGTGGCCGACAAGATGGGACGGATAATGAAAGACATGGGCAGCTCGATGCAAGTCATCTGCATCACCCACTTGCCACAAATCGCATCGAAGGGCAGCAACCACTACCACGTATATAAATCCGACTCGACGACAAAGATTGACATGCTCAGCGAAACGGACAGAATCAAGGAAATAGCGCAAATGCTGTCGGGAAGCGGAATAACCGACGCCGCGATAGAGAACGCCAAGGAACTCTTGAAAGGATAAAAGAAAACAAGCAGCATAAAAAAATAGGGGAACGAAACATCGCTCCCCTATTCTATTTCATAGCCAGTCCGCTATTTCTTGCCGAAACGCGCGTTCAGCTGGTCAACAACTTCCTTGGTGATGTCGCACTCCTTCTCGGCGAACAGCACATTGTCGTTGACGGTGTTAGCCAATATGATTTTGTACTTGTGAGCCTTGTTATACTCCGCAAGGAAAATATTCACAGTGTCCTTCAGCTGCTCGTTGAGTTTCTGTTGCTCCTGCAGAAGTTCCTTAGTCAGACGCTCGTCGAGTTGTTCAAGCTCCTGGCGCTTCTTGAGCAATCGGTTGTTCTCAGCCTCGGCTCTGTCACGCGAAAGGAAGGCGTTGTTCTGCAGTTTGTTCTGGAACTCGGCAGCATCTCTCTGCCACTCCTGCATACGTCGCTGGAGCTGTGCGCGTGAAGACTCGGTCTTCTTGAGCAGACTCTCGTTAGCCTGCTTTGCGAACTGGTAATTGGCAAGCAGCGAGTCCACCTGCACATAAGCAACCTTGAACTGCTCGGTTTTTACAGAATCGCCGTTTGAGATGATTGCGCCACCGCAACATGCAGGATTCTTACAATTGAGATGCAGTACAAAAAGGATTACAACCGCAACAAACAGGACTATATTCGAGCCTAAAAGGAATTTAGGATTCAAAAGAAAACAACTCTTCTTATCCGCACATTCCTTGTCTGCGGTTATCTCTTCATTCGAAGGATTCTCACTCCCTTGTCCGTCCAAATCTGGTGTTGGCGCTTCATCATTTGACAAATCAATGGAATTCAATTCTTCATCAATCATAGTATAAGATTTATATGTTAGTCAAGAAATAAAGTATAGTAAAACAAATATAGGAATAATCAATCCTTATACATCGGCATGAGGAGTATTTCGCACTGATATTTATTCTTTTTAACAGAAGAAGGGCGCTGTTGACACAAAGAAAAAGCCCTATTCGCTATATTTGTTGAAAACTAAAAAACACGCATTATGTACAACTCAAAAGCGCCAGAAATCTGGGCTGAATTTGATAAAATAACGAAGATAGGAAGACCTTCGAAAAAAGAAGGCAAGATTAGAGAATATCTGATAAACTGGGCCAAGGAACACGGTCTGGAAAGCGAGACCGACGAGGCTGGCAACGTGATAATAAGGAAAAAAGCCGCCGAAGGACAGAGCGGACGAGCGCCAATAGCACTGCAGGCCCACATGGACATGGTCTGCGAGAAGGACGAAGGCGTGAACCACGACTGGGAGAACGACCCGATAAAGACGAAAGTCGAAGGCGAATGGCTGACAGCCGAAGGCACGACTCTCGGCGCCGACGACGGCATCGGCATGGCGATGGCACTGGCCATACTGAAGTCGGACACTGTGAAGAACAGCGAGCTCGAATGCCTGTTCACTGTGGACGAGGAGACCGGACTGTACGGCGCGACCAACATAAAAGAAGGCTGGCTGAAGGCTAAGACACTCATAAACCTCGACTCCGAGGAAGAAGGCGAATTCTGCATTGGATGCGCCGGCGGCAGAGACACCATAGGCGAGCTGAAGTTTGAGACCGAAGAGCCAAGCGACAGTCTGTACTTCTTCTCGGTGACAGTAAGCGGACTCGTGGGCGGACACTCCGGCGAAGACATTAACAAGAACAGAGGCAACTCGATAAAAATAATAGGCGAATACCTGAATAGGCTCAACGAGCAATGCGGCGTCAGAATCGCCCACATAAAGGGCGGCAACCTGAGAAACGCCATACCGAGATACGCCGAAGCCGTAGTCGCTGTTCCGTTCTCGCAGAAGGAAACCGCCATTGTAGCCGCCAACATTTTCGGCGCGGAACTGCAAAAAACATACGACGGCACCGACGACAAGGACGTTGACATAAAGATAGAGTCGCACACAGAGAAAGAGCGCGTCATAAGCAAGGAGATAAGCGACAGGCTGATAAAAGCAATCATGGACTGCCCTCACGGCGTGATAGAGATGAGCAAGGAAATACCGGGACTTGTGGACACATCGACCAACCTCGCCGCTGTAAGCATAAAAAACAGCACCATAATAATAGAGACAAGCCAGAGAAGCCCGAGCGAGAGCGGAAAAGAGAAAGCGAGCAAGGCTGTGGGCAAAGTGCTCGACGAGATGGGAGCCAAGACAACCTACGGCAAGGACTACCCGGGCTGGGAGCCGAACTTCAAGTCGGACATCGTGAAGAAGTGCTGCGACAGCTACAAGAAACTGTACGGCAAATCGCCTATCGTGAAGGTGATACACGCAGGACTCGAATGCGGCGTGTTCCTGAGGAAGTACCCGGACTTGGACATGATATCGTTCGGTCCGACACTCGAGGGCGTGCACTCCCCTTCGGAGAAAGTGAACATCCCGTCGGCTGACAGAACATACGAATTACTCATTGACATCATTGAAAATGTCTGATTATAGGCGTTTTTGTCCACTTTACACAAAAAAGAATGAAGTTTGAGAAATTGCGTGATAATTTTGTTTCTTATTACTCACACGCAATGTATCGCAGAAACAATAATTACAAGAAAGACAAGACCATGATTATTATGCACTTGTGCATAATCCTGGCTCTCATGCTTACTCTCCCGAGCTTCATAATGCTTGGCACCAGCTCCATTCTTTACGAGCTGATACAGCTGGTGTACCACTTCATATTATGCCTGACATGCGTATATATGAGTCTGGCCATCATTAAGAAGCAGGATGACGGCAAAACGCCGGAAGTCGTGATTCTCTTCGTGGCGATGTTCTTCCTGACTGTCAGCATATTCCTGCTGCACGACGCACTGCTGATGAAGACAAGCCGCATTCTCGCTTCCGACGAGAAAGCCAACGAATGGATTCTAAGGACAAACAAATTCAAAGATTTCATTCCTCTATATAAAAGAGTAATATTCCTTGCCATACACTCAGCGACTTTCTGCGCATTGATTTTCTACATTATAAAGTCGGAGTCAGACAAAACAAAAAGGTCAATAATCCTGACCGAACTGACAAAAACAAAAAACGAAAATCTGGAAACGCAGCTGCAACTGCTAAAACAGCAGATAAGCCCGCACTTCCTCTTCAACTCGCTGAACACGCTAAGATGCATCGCCACCGACAACAAGACGAAAAGCTACATAACGCAGCTGAGCAACGTGTACAGATACCTGCTGACCAACAACAAATACAAGGACGAGGACCTTGTGTTACTGAAGGACGAGCTGGAATTCACAAATTCATACCTCTACATACTGAAGGAAAGATTCGAGGACGCTCTGGACATAGACATAAACATAAGCCAGGAGACGCTATACATGCAGATACCGCCATTGGCGCTGCGAGTGCTCATCGAGGACGCGACCAAGCACAATGTAGTCTCTATGGACTCGCCGATGA
>JAEEGF011983222.1_pt1 | contig 13294 bp, 11 predicted proteins | sample 9134171 | NCBI WGS metagenome assembly JAEEGF01 (sample SAMN16246542, study PRJNA631951) | gut metagenome | biome: gut microbiome; feature: rumen; material: AP-attached | host: Bos | place: Iran: Karaj | collected 2018-10
TGGTTCGGCACCGATGATGCCGCCACCTCCTACCTCACCTCCATTTACACCAGCACCACCAAGGTGCCGGAGTGCTTCCGCGAAGGAAACGGAGACCTGCTGCACTACTCGCCCACCTGCTCTTTCTGGCTGAACAACCGCATCTCCAACGCCTGCTATAAGATGTACAATGTCATGGCCCCGCACGTGCGCGCGAAGATCGACGCTTTTGAGTGGGACCAGACGGAGCGCAAGACCCATTCCGTTGACAGCATGGCCGTCATTCTCTACAACCAGGTTGCCATCAAGATGCAGCAGAAACTCGCCTCCAAGGGAGACGTGATGATTTCCCGCACGCCCTTCGCCAAGGTCGTCAAATATGTGACGGACTACACCGTAAAGACGGCACAGGACCAGTTCGCGGCCTGGCAGAACCTGGAGGTGGAACTGCTGGTGAAATTCATGGACGGTAACGTGAAGCCGCAGAACGAGGACGGCTCCTTCAAGCATTCCGAATACACCGAAGGACAACCGGCCAAAATTGAGCAGCCCGGCTACACCGAGATCTGGAAAGAAACCGTTGCCCAGGAACACGGAGAACTTATCCGCGTTCCGGAGCAGTAGTTCTACTTGTTCCGCACCACTACCTCGCCGCCGCTCACGTCAACGTGGACGGTGGCGTTTTTGTGGATGGTGCCTTCCAGGATGGATTTGGCCAGCAGGTTCACCAGTTCGCGCTGCATGAGCCGCTTGATGGGACGGGCGCCGTAGGAAGGGTCGTAGCCGTGCTCCACCATGTAGTCCTCGAAGGCGGGGCTGAAATCCACCTCGATGTCGCTCTGGGAAAGCTGCTTGCGCAGTTCGGCCTCCTGGATGTGCAGGATGTCGCGGATGTCGGACCGGCTCAGCGGATCAAACATGATGATTTCGTCGATACGGTTGAGGAACTCCGGCCGGACGGTCTGTTTGAGCACGTTCAGTACCTGGCCCCGGCACTCGCTCAGGAGCACGCGGCGGTCGGTGAGAGCCTGCATGTCCACTCCGCTTACCTCCGGCAGGCGCTCCATGTAGCTCTGGATAATATCGGCCCCGGCGTTGGATGTCATGATGAGGATGGTGTTCTTGAAGTCCACCGTACGGCCCTTGTTGTCCGTCAGACGTCCGTCGTCCAGCACCTGCAGCAGTACATTGAATACATCCGGGTGCGCTTTCTCAATCTCGTCCAGCAGGACCACGGAGTAGGGTTTCCGGCGTACGGCTTCGGTGAGCTGGCCACCTTCATCATAACCTACGTATCCCGGAGGCGCACCTACCAGACGGCTCACGGTGTGCCGCTCCTGGTATTCGCTCATATCGATACGGGTCATCATATTCTCGTCGTTGAACAGGAACTCGGCCAGGGCCTTCGCCAGTTCAGTCTTGCCCACGCCGGTAGTGCCCAGGAAGAGGAATGAGCCGATAGGGCGTTTCTCGTTCGAGAGCCCGGCGCGGCTGCGGCGGACGGCATCGGCCACGGCACGGATGGCCTCGTCCTGGCCCACGACGCGTTTGTGTAGTTCGCTTTCCATGCGGAGCAGTTTGTCCTTCTCGCTTTCAAGCATACGCTTGACGGGGATGCCCGTCCACTTGGCCACCACCTCGGCGATATCCTCGGGGGTGACGGCTTCCGTGATGATGGGATCCTTGATGGCGGCGGCCTTCGCGCTGAGCTCGTCGATGCGTTTCTGCGTGGCGGCCATCTTGCCGTAGCGGATCTCGGCCACCTTGGCGTAGTCTCCGGTGCGCTCGGCGCTCTTTGCCTGGATGCTCAGGTCTTCCAGCTCCTGACGGGCGGTCTGCAGGCCGCTGAGGATGTCCTTTTCTTCCCTCCAGCGCTTCATGAGCACGTCCCGCTTGGCCTGCAGCTCCTTGAGCTCGGCCTGGAGTTTCTCCATTTTGGCCGATGTCCCTTCGCGCTTGATAGCCTCCCGTTCGATTTCCTTCTGGCGGATTGCGCTGTCAAGGGTGTCGATGGGTTCGGGCACGGAGTTCATCTCCAGGCGCAGCTTGGAGGCGGCCTCGTCCACCAGGTCGATGGCCTTGTCCGGCAGGAACCGGCTGGTGATGTAGCGGTGACTGAGGTTCACGGCGGCGATGAGGGCGTCGTCCTCGATGCGCACCTTATGGTGGTTCTCGTAGCGCTCTTTCAGACCTCTCAATATGGCGATGGACTCCGCGGGCGAAGGTTCGTCCACCATCACCATCTGGAAACGGCGCTCCAGGGCTTTGTCGGCCTCGAAGTACTTCTGGTATTCGTCCAGGGTGGTGGAGCCGATGGTACGCAGTTCGCCTCGGGCCAGTGCCGGTTTGAGGATGTTGGACGCATCCATGGCGCCGGAGGAGCGGCCTGCACCCACCAGCGTATGGATTTCATCGATGAAGAGGATGATCTCGCCGGCACTGTCCACCACTTCCTTCACGACGCCTTTGAGTCGCTCTTCGAATTCACCCTGATACTTCGCGCCCGCGATAAGGGCGCCCATATCCAGGGAATAGACTTTCTTGGATTTAAGGTTCTCCGGAACCTGCCCGTTCACGATGTTCTGGGCAATGCCTTCGGAGATAGCCGTCTTGCCGACACCCGGCTCGCCCACCAGGATGGGGTTGTTCTTGGTGCGGCGGCTCAGGATCTGCAGCACACGGCGGATTTCGTCATCGCGGCCAATCACAGGGTCCATTTTGCCCTGCGCGGCGCGCTGGTTCAGGTTGATTGCGAACCTGTCCAGAAATGTGTTGTTGCTGTTTTCTGCCATAGTGTTTTTCTCCTTTTTACCCCATAATGGGGCACAAGGATACCATCAATCTCCGTTCCTTCAGTCAAAAACTGACAAAATGGCAGATAGGGAAAACGCTAGTTTCTGAGCCAGCCTTCGGGATTCTGGGGCGTGGAACCCTTCCACAGTTCGAAGTGGAAAAGGTCCTCTCCGCCTATGCTGTCCACCGTGCCCACCACCTGGCCGGTAGCGACACGCTGGCCCACTTTTACCGACACGCTCTTGAGCTTGCTGTAGAGGGTGAAATAGGCGCCGTGGTTAACCAGGACGCACTGGTTGTAGCCGGGCAGCACGACAATCTGGGTGACTTTTCCCTCGAACACGGCTTTGGCCTGTGCATTGGGGCGGACGGCCAGTGTAACACCGTTGTTCTGGGGTAGTTCGACGTTGGTATAGACGGGGTGATGATGCTTGCCGAAGCGCTCGACGATGGCTCCTTCCACCGGCCAGGGGAGACGCCCCTTGTTGGCCGCGAACTCGTTGGAGAGTTTGGTGTCGATTTCGGTTGATGTGGTCTTTCCGCCGCTCTTCTTTCCAGCCGATTTATTGCCTCCGGAGGCCGTTTTTTGGCTTTCCTTCCGGATGAGGTCTGCAATTTTCCGGTTGAGCGCTTCCTTCTGGCGGTTCTTTTCCTGCAGCTCTTTCTGGAACCTTTTCCGGTCTTTTCCCAGCTGGGAAACTAGTTTGTTTGCATCGGCCTCCTCCCCTTTCAGGCGGGTGCGTTCGCCCACCACTTTGCGCCGCATGTCGGCCGACTCCTTGCGAAGCCCGTTCAGCCTTTCTTTTTGCAGCGCAAGCTGGTTTGCCGTCTCACGGATGCGGAGCGCCTGGTTGCTCAGCTGTGCGCTCATCCCCCTGAGATACCCTGCACGCTTGAGTCCCTGGCCGATGGATTCGCTGGAGAGGATGTACATATACCACAGCCGGCTGTCCCGGTTCTTGTATGCGCCGCGGATGAGGCGGCCGTAATAGAGGGACAGGGTGTCGTGACGGGCCTGCAGGCGGTTCATCTGCCGCTGCACAACATGGATGGAGTCGTCCAGGACGGAGAGCGTCTGGTCGCAGCCGGCGATGAGCTTCTCTCGCGCCTTGATCTTGCTCTTGAGCAGGGTAAGGTTGGAAAGGGCGGCGTCCTTGTTCCGGGAGTTCTGCTCCAGGCGGCGGTTCAGCAGGGCGATATCCTTTTCCAGCTGGGCACGCTGGCTTTCCAGCTTCTTCATGCTGGTTTTCTGGCCGGCCGCCGGCAGGATGCAGCCAATAAGGACGGCCAGTATGCACAGGAACTTTCTCATTGGGCTATGCGTTTAGCCATGTTGCGGTAGATCTTGGCGGTTTCCGTCTCGCCCAGGGCGTCCAGTACGGTGGCGTAATGCTCCAGGATGACGGCACTTTCCTTACCGCCGTACAGCATGGCGTGCTTGAAGAAAGGCTTCGCTTCCAAATCCTTTCCCATCAGGTGCAGGATCCAGGCGAAGGTATCCAGGTAAGTGGCGTTGTCGGGCTCGGCCTCCACCGTCTTGCGGGACATGGCGTAGGCTTTTTTGAGTTTCCGGCCCTCTTCACAGAGGTAGTAGGCATAATTGTTCAATACCGGTGCGTAGCCGGGGTCGATGCGGAGCGCCTTGTCGTAGGCCCTGAAGGCTCCTTTTGAATCTCCCTTGGCATGCATGGCGTCCCCCATCATGGACCAGGCGCCCAGGCAGATTTTCTTGTCCTGGGGGTAGTTTTTCAGCAGATACTGGCAGTTTCCGATGACGGCGTCGTAGTCCCGGAGCTCATAATTGGCCATGTTGGCATAATCCAGGAATCCCAGTTCACGGAAACGATGGAAGGCGGCAAGCGAACGGTCCCTCAGCTGTTCCCATTTTTTCTGGATAGAGAGGTACTGTACATAAGTGGCCACCTGGCCGATACTGCCGGGGAAGGCGTCGGCCGATGCCTCGAACCACTTGCCCGCCTCTTCGGGCCGGCCGGTGGAGTAGAAATAGCCGCCGGCTGCCGAAAGGACGGTGCTGTCCTGGGGATGCGCGGCGCCCGCCAGGGTCACCAGCGAGTCAAATCCCGCGCGGTGCAGCTGCAGAATCTTGGGGTCGATGCTGCGCGCCATATTGCCGATATACAGGCTCTTGCTTTGGGCGGGAACCTCCTGTGAACTCATGAAGGGCTCCAGCGTGCGGAAGTAATCACCGTAGCGGCGCTGGTGCCGGTAAACTTCACTCATTCCCAGCAGGGCGGGGATGAAGCCGCTGTCCAGGGAGAGCGCCTCCTCATAGCGGGCCATGGCCAGCGAGTCTGAATACTCGCCCAGGTAGTAGTCTCCGGTTGCAGTGAGGATAGGGGCCGACAGGAACTCCCTGTTGAACTTTTCCAGTTTCTCGATGCCTTCATCCTGCCGTCCCATGGCCGAGAGGACCTCAAACTGGGTGCGGACAACCTCCTCTGAAGTGCCGCGCTGCTTCTCGATGTCTTCGAGGGCTGAAAGGGCTTTCTCGAACTCTTTCTGTTTGAGGTAGATGTCCAGGAGTTCATAGACGGACTCTGTCTTGTCCGGGAAATCGCGGACCAGTTTCTCGTAGAGGGCCACGCCCTCGGCGGGTTTTTCGTGCATCAGGCACATGCGGGCCAGCATGCGGCGGTACCAGTAGTTGGTGCTGTCCAGCCGGATGGCATTTTCGAGGTGCTGTTGTGCACTGTCCAGGTCCTCGGACAGGGTCTCCGTGAGGGCGAGATAGTACCAGACGGCGTCGTTGTCCGGTGCGGCGGCCGAGAGAGCCTTCAGGATTTTGCGGGCCTGGCCGATCTTTCCATCGCTGTATAGCTGGACGGCTTCCACAAGCTGGGCGTCCACCGACTGGGCGGCGGAGGAAAACAGTGCGCAGAAAGCCAGGAACAGGGTCAGGAGGAGTTTTTTCACAGTTGCAAAAATACGGGAATTTTTCGAAATTTGTAAGTTCAGTCAACACAAATTCCGGACCTTTTGAAACGTTTTTGGCCCAAACTGCATCTTACTAGTCGGACAGGGGATGAAAAATCCCTTGGAGCCTCGTCGTCGCCGGAAGAAATCTACAAGGCCCTGGCGCCCAGAATGATGGCGGTCTGCCTGCGGTACATGGATAACCGGGAAGATGCGGAAGACGTTCTCCAAGAGGGTTTTATCACGCTGTTCAACAAGCTTGACAGTTATCAGGGGACCGGTTCCTTTGAAGGTTGGGCGCGAAAGATCTTTGTCAATACTGCACTGATGCATCTCAGAAAGACGGACGCGTTGGCGATGAGCGACGAGATCGAACAGGCGCACGGCCTGTTCACCGAAGAAGCCACCCCCGTCCAGAAAATCGGATACAAAGAACTGATCCGCCTCATAGAATCTCTTCCGGCCGACGCCAGAACCGTATTCAATATGTATGTTGTAGAAGGTTACTCCCACAAGGAAATAGCCGAACAACTGGGATGCACGGAGGCCACGTCCCGTTCCAAATTGCAGCGGGCGCGCCTCAGGTTGCAAGAAATGATAAGTGAGAACTCATGAAAGAACAGAATTTCGATCAATATTTAAAGTCCGTTCTGCATGATGCAGAAGTAGAAGTGTCTCCCGCCCTTTGGGCCGGGATCGCCGCGAAAATCGGCGCGCCCAAAGCCGCCGCCCCGGTCTGGGGCTGGTGGGCGCTGGCATCGGTGGCCGCCGCCGTCGCCGCCTTCATCGTTTTCCGCTACACGCCGTCGAGCCCTGCAGCCGGCCCGTCCGTTACGGCTGTCGCCGCAGATGCGTCCTTCCTCCAGAACCGGGTTCAGCCGGTGAATGCGGAGGATTGGATCCCCGTACAGCCGCAGCCCCGGCTTCGCCGGAGCGAGGCTATCGCATCGGCCCGTCTGGAGGCCCGTGTGGAGGGCAGGGCGCAGCAGCCCCTGGCCCGCATGCGCAGCAACGTCGGGGCGGACAAGCGGCTCCCTTCCCGCGTTGACGATACTTACCTCTTGAACCAGCTGGCTTTCTCGGCCCGGCAGGAGCAGGGTGGCGAGGGTCTTTCCCTGCTGGCATCGGCCAATTTCCAGGGGAACGAACGCGGCCAGGTGAACGGCGCCAGCTATGGCAACCGGGCATATATGGCTCCGCCCGCCGGGGCCGAAGAGGGGATTTACAACGAGACCCCCGAGACCAGTTTCCGCCTGCCGTTCTCCATCGGGCTTGGCTTGCGCTACAGTTTTGATTCCCGCTGGGCGCTGGGTACCGGCATCCGCTATACGAACCTCGGCCGCACCTTCATGGGAGACTTCGTTTCCAAGGAGGGTATCGCCATTTCTCAGACGGATATCGACAATCAGCAGCACTGGCTGGGCATTCCGCTCAACGTCTATTACGACATTGTCAACCGCGGCCGCTGGCGTGTGCACAGCTTCCTGGGTGGTGCGTTTGAATACCTGGTAGTCAACGACTTCCTTATCCATTACGCCCCGAAAGACCTGCATTATACCCAGCGTGGTACCGCTCCGCAGTGGTCGGTGGCGGCCGGTCTGGGCGTGGAATTCCGGCTTACGCCCCGCATGGGCATCTATATGGACCCGAACGTGCGCTATTACTTTGAGTCGGAGCGGCAGCCCCGTTCCCTGCGCACGATCCAGCCGTTGCGCTTCGACATCGAGGCCGGCGTCCGCTTCACCTTCGGTGGACAGTAGGTCTTTCTGTTGAAAACTCCCTGCGGGAGAAACAAAACGGTTACGTTTCCGGAACCGTTTCCGGTGAAATCTTTTCCCGACGCCTGTCAGTTGTAATATTAACAGGTGCCGGGCTTTTTCTGTTGATAACTTTTTTTAGCGAAAGCGTGGGAAAGTTGATTGTTTCCGTATATCTTTGCCCGTGAGGTATCGCTCCTATTTCCATTTTACCTAGAACGCTGAAACAGTTGCCTTATGGTCAAACGTGTACTCAAACGCGACGGACGCCGCGTGGATTTTAACAATCAGAAGATTGTTGCCGCCATCCTCAAAGCCATGGATGTTACTGAGAGAGGGGAGGACATTGTGCTTGCAGCCCAGATTGCCCAGGATATTTCCCAACTGGACAAGGAAGAGATGACGGTGGAAGAGATTCAGGATGTGGTGGAAAACCACCTGATGAACAGCCCCCGCCAGGAGGTCGCCAAGGAGTACATCCGTTACCGTAACAAGCGCAATATCGCGCGTAAGGCCAAGACCAACGAGATTTTCGAGACCATCATCGACGCACAGGTGAACGACATCACCCGTGAGAACGCCAACATGAATGCCGACACTCCCGCCGGCATGATGATGAAGTTCGCCTCCGAGGCAACCAAGAGCTATGTGGACGAGTGCCTGCTGAGCGATCCCGTCCGCGAGGCCGTCGCCGGCAACTACATCCATATCCACGACAAGGATTACTATCCCACCAAGAGCCTCACCTGCATCCAGCACCCGCTGGACAAGATCCTGCAGAACGGGCTCAAGGCCGGTCACGGCGAATCCCGTCCCGCCAAGCGCATCGAGACAGCCAGCGTACTGGCCTGCATCTCCATGGAAACCGTCCAGAACGAGATGCACGGCGGCCAGGCCATCCCCGCCTTCGACTTCTACCTGGCTCCCTTCGTCCGCAAGACCTACGAGGAGGAGATTGACAAGGTGAGCGAGATGGAGAACGAGGACTACAGCTTCCTCAAACAGGCCCCCATCGACGACTATATCAAACGCGACCTTGTGGGCTTCCAGGGAAAGGAACGCGCCATGCAGCACGCCATCAACCAGACGGTGGGCCGCGTACACCAGGCCATGGAGGCGTTCGTGCACAATATGAATACCATTCACAGCCGCGGCGGCAACCAGGTCGTGTTCTCGTCCATCAACTATGGAACGGACACCTCCGCCGAGGGCCGCTGCATCATCCGTGAAATCCTCAATACCACCTATGAAGGAGTAGGCAACGGATCCACCGCCATCTTCCCCATCCAGATCTGGAAGAAAAAGCGCGGTGTTTCCTACCTCCCGGAGGATCCCAACTACGACCTTTACAAATTCGCCTGCAAGGTGAGCGCCCGCCGTTTCTTCCCGAACTTCCTCAATCTGGATGCGTCCTTCAACCAGGACGATGCCTGGAAGGCCGACGATCCCAAGCGCTATGAACACGAGGTGGCCACGATGGGCTGCCGTACACGTGTGTATGGCAACAAGTTCGGTCCGAAGACCTCCATCGGCCGCGGTAACCTGAGCTTCACCACCATCAACATCGTCAAACTGGCTATCGAGGCCATGAAGGAGGAGACTGACAAGGATAAGAGACTGCAGGTCTTCTTCCGCAAACTGGACTGGGCCCTGGACATCGCCGCCCGTCAGCTGAACGAGCGCTTTGAGTTCCAGAAGACGGCCCTCAAGAAACAGTTCCCGCTGCTGATGGCCGGCCTCTGGCTGGGCAGTGAGAAACTGGAAGAGAACGACCCCATCGAGCCGGTGCTCAATCAGGGTACGCTTTCCATCGGCTTCATCGGCCTGGCGGAATGCCTGATCGCCCTTATCGGCAAGCATCACGGCGAGAGCGAGGAAGCCCAGGAGCTGGGTCTTCGTATCGTTGCGCACATGGCGGAGAAGATCAATGGTTATGCCGAGACCTTCCAGCACAACTTCACCTTCCTGGCAACGCCCGCCGAGGGCCTCTCCGGCAAATTCACCAAGCGGGACAAGAAGACTTTCGGTATCCTGCCCGGCATCACGGACAAGGACTACTATACCAACTCCAGCCACATTCCGGTGTATTACCACTGCTCTCCCGAGCACAAGGCCAAGATCGAAGGCCCGTATCACAAGTACGAAAATGCCGGTCACATCTTCTATGTGGAAGTAGATGGTGACGCCACGCACAACCCCGAGGCCATCATGAAGATTGTGGACCTCATGGACAAGTACGACGTAGGTTACGGCTCCGTGAACCACAACCGCAACCGCTGCATGGACTGCGGCTATGAGAACGCGGAAAAGAACCTCACGGAGTGCCCGCACTGCCACGGTCATCACATCGACACCCTGCAGCGCATCACCGGCTACCTCGTAGGTACCACCGACCGCTGGAACTCCGGCAAGCTCGCGGAACTTCGCGACCGCGTGGTGCACAAATAGAGATTGTCATCCTGAGGAGCGAAGCGACGAAGGATCTCTATGAGAATTAGAGTACTGGACATACTAGAACAGACAATGGCCGACGGACCCGGATTCCGCACGGCCATTTACTGTGCGGGGTGCCTTCATGCGTGCAAGGGCTGCCACAACCCCCAGAGCTGGGATTTCAACGCGGGCCGATGGATGGAGGTGGACGACCTCCTGGAAATCGTGAAGGCCGATGAAATGTCGGACGTTTCCTTCTCCGGCGGAGACCCGTTCTATCAGGTTGAGGCTTTTACCGAGCTGGCCCGCCGTATCAAGGAAGAGACCACCAAGACCATCTGGTGCTGGACCGGGTTTACGCTGGAGGAGATACAGGCATCGGCCCGTCTTTCGCAGCTCCTGCCTTATCTGGATGTGCTGGTGGACGGCCCCTTCATCCTGGAACAGCGGGACACCGACCTCCTTTTCCGCGGCAGCGCCAACCAGCGCATCATTTACCTCCACGGAGAACCGCCCTCCGATAACATTCCCGGCACCGTTCCCCTGGAGCCGCTGCGGTAATCTTCTATTTTATGTATAAACTGGATTAGTCTCCTACGACCCAGACCAGGACGTGGCGGTCGAAGGTCATGTACTCGAGGTCGAACTCTTCTTCGTCCCCGTTCTTGTCAATGAAAGTGGCTTCGAGTTCGCCTTCCCCGCGGGGGCGGAAGCGCTCGATTTCGATTTGCTCGGCAAAATCCACGTTGTAACGGCTCAGAAGCTTGAAGATGGCTTCCTTGGCACACCAGTAGATGGCCAGTTGCTCGTTCCTCTTCTCGTCTTCCAGGTCCTCGATTTCGTCTTCGCTGAGGGCTTTCTTCTCGACGGCGGAGAAGTCCCGGTCCAGGGACTCCACGTCAATGCCGCAGTCCTGTTCGTCGTGCAGGATGACGGCTACATATTTCTCCGTATGGGTAATGGAGATATTGGTGGGGTTGTTTTCAAGGTAAGGCTTGCCATTGTCGTGATGGCTCAGGTACACCTTTTCGTCAAAAAGGGTGTTCAGCAGGGCGCGTACGGCCAGCCGCTGTTTGCGAAGGGATTCGCTTTTGATGAACGAGATCTCTTCCATCTCGTCCGTCGGGGTGGCGCTCAGTGCGATGAGCTCCTCCTCGGTTTCGGTGATTTGCCACACACCGATAGTGGCTTCGTTTTCAAGTTTCTTCTTTAAATATAGTCCCATTACATAGGTTTTCGAACGACAATACGCAAGCACCCGAATGCCCTGCGGCACCGGGTTTCTCAGTTATTTATAGGGTAATCGCGACAGAGGGTCGTCTGAACCGACGCCCGTTAACTGATTGGATTTAACCTGACTGGGAGGCTCCATACTAATCGTTACAATTTACTTCGCAAATATAACGCATTTTTTGTAATAGTAACAAATCTTTGCGCGGAATTTCGTATCTTTGTGGGCTCGAAAGAAATAAAGAACACTTTAAATTATATTAACGCATCATGAAATTTTTAACTGATGAAAAGCTTGTCATCGTTGGCGCTGCCGGCATGATTGGCTCCAACATGGTTCAGACCGCCTGCATGCTGGGTCTCACCCCTAACATCTGCCTGTACGATATCTTCGAGCCCGGCCTCAAAGGTGTCCTGGCGGAGATGGACCACTGCGCATTCCCCGGCGTGAACCTCACTGCCACCACCAACCCGGAAGTCGCCTTCTCCGATGCCAAGTACATCATCTCCTCCGGCGGAGCACCCCGCAAGGAAGGCATGACCCGTGAGGACCTCCTCAAGGGCAACTGCCAGATTGCCGCCGAGTTCGGTGACAACATCAAGAAATATTGCCCCGACGTCAAGCACGTGGTCGTTATCTTCAACCCCGCCGACGTTACCGCTCTGACCGCCCTCATCCACTCCGGTCTGAAGCCCGAGCAGCTCACTTCCCTGGCCGCCCTCGACAGCACCCGTCTGCAGGAAGCCCTGGCCCAGGAATTCGGCGTACAGCAGAGCACCGTCACCGGCGCCCACACCTACGGTGGTCACGGTGAGGCCATGGCTGTCTTCGCCTCCCAGGTCAAGATCGACGGCACCCCTCTCTCCAAGATGGAGCTGAGCGCCGAGCGTTGGGAAGAGATCAAGCACAACACCATCCAGGGTGGTGCCAACATCATCAAACTGCGTGGCCGCAGCTCCTTCCAGAGCCCCGCTTACAACGCCGTGAAGATGATCGAGGCTGCCATGGGCGGTGACAAGTTCACCTGGCCCGCCGGCACCTATGTGAACGAAGGCAAGTACAAGAACGTGATGATGGCTATGCCTACCGTGATCGACGCTACGGGCTGCCACTTCACCGCTCCTCAGGGTACCGCCGAAGAAATGGCTGCCCTCGACGCCTCCTACGAGCACCTCGTGAAGATGCGCAACGAGATCATCTCCCTCGGCATCGTCCCCGCCATCGAGGACTGGAAGAAGATGAACGCCAACCTGTAATCCCTTACAGGCCGATAATTAAAAGAGGTCGACTGAAAAGTCGGCCTCTTTTGTTGTTTACTTCTGGTGCACGTAGATTGGAGAGCAACCGGCATCAAGGTAAGAGAGATTGATCATCCATGAGCGGGGCTCTTTCGATGCGTCCACGGTGACTGTTAACCGCTTGCCCTCTACCTTCAATTCTATGCCTTCCATGTTGGCAGACTGGCGATCCTTACTCCTGTTCCCCTTCTCCTGGGTGGTAAGATTCTCCAGTTTCATGATATACATACCCGGATAATTTGAAGAGGTAAACACTTCCTCTCCGCCATCCGCTCCAAACAGAACCTCGTATTTATCCAGAGAAATGGGATCCCAGCCACCTTCCTTTGTCTTGCAAGAAACGAAAGCAAAGGCGGCGCATAAACAACATGCTAATAAGCGAAAATACTTTTTCAATTTGATAAGTAGTTTAATTATAAGTCGTAATAGGTAAAGAACGCGTTTGCCAAATGTAAGTGAAATCAAATTCTTTTGCAATCTCTTAACATGTTTTATAGGCTCACCGGGAAAAATCCGTGGAAAACGATGTGTTGAATAAGTCTTTTCGAGTGAGAAAGATATAGCTTTGCACTCATGAAAAAGACAGAATCAGACCTCGGAAAATATGTATTTATGTCCAGCTTCCTGTTACCGAATGGGATGCTGGATTTTTTTTACATTGCCAAAGTAGAGGGTGGTAATGCTGTGGAATATCTTATTGATTGTTAATTCGTTAACGCGATGACTATTGTAGATTTGTTACCAAGGCACCGCAGCCCCATAGTCTGAGGGGGCGCTGCCCCCTTAAAAACCCCCGCGGCCTTTTCTCCCTCTACGACTTTGCTGGCGCAAAGTCCCGGGTACGGCCGGGCGCCTGATGGCGCCTAGAT
>JAEEGF010712772.1_pt1 | contig 13291 bp, 10 predicted proteins | sample 9134171 | NCBI WGS metagenome assembly JAEEGF01 (sample SAMN16246542, study PRJNA631951) | gut metagenome | biome: gut microbiome; feature: rumen; material: AP-attached | host: Bos | place: Iran: Karaj | collected 2018-10
GTAGGCTATTGCCTTTTCAGCCAAAGGGCAAGAAACTTGTCATATACTTGATAAACATCTTTGTATTGTGTAACCAAATCCCTGTCCAATAATGCGTTGACTGCCGATTGCACTGCACTTGGAGAAGCTAATCCATAACGTTTTGCGAATTTTCCGGAGGTAATTTGTTTGGCTTTTCCTTCTCCTGCAATAGCTTTCAATACAAGACTTTGCTTTTCGGGAAGTTGGTACAACAAATCTTCGTATGTAAGTTCGGTAAAGTCTATGATATATTCGATGGCAGGCTGGAGGTCGGCAAGGACACAATGTTCTCCCTCATTGGTACGCATAAAAAGTACATTCATCACCTTTTGCAGATAAAAAGTCACCCCTTCAAATTGGTCATAGAGTTGTGCAACCACTTCTTTATCAATAGATTTTCCCGCATCTTCAAAATGTTTCTTGCAAAACTCCCAATAATTTTCTAATGGTATTAGATTCAGTCCCATCACGGTCACACTCTGGTAGAAAGGACGATTGGGAGATATGAACATCGCCCCCATCAGGTGTCGTTGCGAACCCATAAAAATAAAGTTTGCATTGCTACAATACTGTACGTATGTTCGCAGTGCCGCCTCCACGTTAGTGTCACTGTATTTGAGAATCTGCTGAAACTCGTCAATGGCGACAAGGCATCTTTTGTCGGCCTGCTGTAAGTAGCAAAAAATTTCGTCCAACGTGTTGTTAGGATTAATTATTTCGCCCACAGACACATCCAACGAAGGCATCCCCATGGCATCGTATGTGATGCCAGCCCGAAGAGAATGGAGAATGTTCAAGAAAGCTTCCCAATGCTTTTTCCCTTTGGGCTTGAGGACTTCAAGAATAGCACGAGCCATCTTATCGACCATTTCCGCCAAGGATTTGGTCGAATAGATATCTATGATAAAAGTGTAGTAACGATCCCTTATTTCTGCTTGTTCAAAACAATGCCTGATTAAGTCCGTCTTGCCATAGCGACGAGGCGAAATCAAGGCTATGTTATTGCCATTGATCAGCCAGCGCATGATGTCGGCTGTTTCTTTAATGCGGTCACAGAAATACTTCTCACCAGCATAACCATTTGTAACGAAAGGATTTACCATATATTCATTTATTATTTCGCTTGCAAAAATACAAAATTATCATAAAACAATTATCATAAAATGATAATTGTAAGATAAAAATCTTTCACGATATTTTCTAAAGTCCGTTTTTTCCCTACTTTTGCAACGTCAAAATTTCATTATTTGCAGAGTGTGAATATTTTAATCCGATACTGGCTGGCTGTTGCACTTTGGTTGTTGGTAGGGGGCTTGCGAGCACAATTTGAAAATCTCCCTGACAACATCGTACCGCTGAATTGTGCGATAGAAATGGAACCTATGACTTGGGAGGTGACGAACGCTTGGTCATCGCCGACGGTGGTATCCAATCTGAACATCCCGCTGGTGGGAGACCTGGACGGCGACGGACATCCGGAGATTGTATGCTTTTCGCTCGCGGGCCAAACGCATTACATAAACGATGGATATACAGGGAACGTGGGTTTTGAACTTCTGGTGTATGACGGGGTAACCCACGAACTGAAGGCGACAGTGACGATGGAATCGCCGGTATCGGAATATGACGCGGCTGCCTATGGGCTTGTACGTACCTCCGACGATAAAGGGCTGATTGTGGTAGCGTGCTACGACAACCGCCTGCGGGCGTACGACATCACCTCGGCGACACCGAACACACCCTACTGGGTGTCGGACGCTACCTATGCTTCGGGAGCAAGCAACTACGCCGTGAATGTGAGCTTTGCGGACTTCAATGGCGACGGACACCCGGAAGTGTACGCACGAAACAAGATATTTAATGCCGAAAACGGGCATTTGCTGGCGGAGGCGGCCACTACAAACACGGGTGCGTCGTATGCGCACTATTCGCAGTTCACCCATCGAAAACTGTCATCCCCGTTTGCCGCCGACGTGTGCGGCGACAGCCGTCTGGAGCTGATACTGGGCAACGAAATTTACGAGGTGTCCATCACCAACCTGAACGGCACCACAGGCAACACGATGACGCGGGTGCAGCAGGTCTCCCCGCCCAGCGGAGCTCCCGCTGACGGGCATGTGCAGGTGGCGGATTTCAATATGGACGGTTTTCTGGATGTTTTCATCAGCACACGGAACACGGATGCACAGCCTGCGACGGTATATTGCTATGTGTGGGATGTACACAACGGAGAAATTTGCAACCCGCTTATTATCAACACAAACCGATCCGGGAAAAGCATCCCATTGATAGCAGACATCGACAATGACGGTCTGTTGGAGATAGTGCTGCAGTCTGGGGCATCTTCCGGACGACAGATACAGGCATACAAGTACAATCCGGCCACGCAGTCGTTCTCACTGATGTGGGATATGATTCCCGATGAGGACACTTTCTCAAACAGCTTCACGGCCTTCGACTTCAATCAGGACGGAATTCTGGAGCTGGTCATCAGCGACCAATCTACCTTGAAGATAGTGAACGGCAGCGGACAAAGCCACCTTACTCATAGCGACACCGTGCCAGTGTATGTGCTGAACACGTTCCCCCACACCCAAACCACCATCATGCAATATCCGGTGATTGCGGATGTCGATAATGACGGGAGTGCGGAGCTAGTGTCCGTGGGCAGTTCGATGCTGAAAATCCTCAAATCAGCGGGGCCGCCGTGGGCTCCGGCTCGCCCCGTCTGGAACCAGTACCTTTATAATGTGACGAACATCACCATGGATCTTACCGTTCCATCGCCGCTGTTCAACAACTGCACCCCTTTCACCGACCCTGACAACATCGTGCGCCGGCCGTTCAACAACTTTCTCCAGCAGGCCAACACGCTCGACCAGTACGGAAGACCCTATTCCCCTGGCGATTACTCCGAATTTGAGTACAGCGACAGCATCTGTATGGGCGACTCCTATACAGATGAGAATTTCAATATCTCTTCCGACACACTTTCGGTAGGAGTGCACGAATTTCAAAGAACTTTTGAAACCGAAACCGAATGTGATAGCCTCGTTACGCTTCACCTTACTGTTTTAATACAATCACTATCAGATATTTACGACACCCTATGCCCTGGGCAAAGCTACCATCAATACGGATTCGACATCCCCGAAAGTATGACCATTGGAGGGAATGAACTGACGGAAACACTAAACATGACCACCCTTGACGGATGCGACAGTATTATTACTTTGCACCTTACTGTTTTAATGCCTTCCACATTGGAGATTCGCGACACTATCTGCCACGGACAAAGCTACCATCGGCATGGATTCAACATTTCCGAAAATAGCACTATGGATGGCGAAGGACTGACGCAAACGCTTTATTTGACTAACCTTTACGGCTGCGACAGTACCGTCACCCTGCACCTGACATTGGTGGATGGAGTCCTCAGCATTCTTCCTCCCTTAGAGAACTTTTGCGAGAATTACTCCACCGTGCTGTCCGTGGAAACCTCATTCAGTCACCTCCGATGGAGCACGGGCGAGGTGACGCAGGAAATTGTCGTCCACCATCCCGGAACGTACACCGTGGAGGCTACAAACGGAAGTTGCTCCGCCTCTGACGCCATCACCATTGAGGCTTGTGATTTCAATCTTTTTCTGCCCAACGCCATCACCCCATCGAAAGATGAGGGCATCAACGACTACTTCTTCATCCCGGACTACATTGCGCAACAGCTGGAAGAGTTCGAAATACACATCTATGATCGGTGGGGCCGGCTCGTATTTCATTCCAACTCACCCTATTTCCACTGGGACGGCAAGGAGAATGGCAAACTATTCCCAAACAACGTATATACATACGTCATCTTTGGAAAAGCCGCTGGAAATCCTAGATTTATTCGGACGGGGAATGTTGTAGTGCTGTAAAAAATATTAGGAAGTCCTAATTACCATTTGGCACCGCCGCCGCCGCCGCCGAAATGACCTCCTCCGAAGCCGCCGAAGGTGCCGGAGGAGCCACCGCCGGAGAAGGAGCCTCCTCCCCACGACGACCGCCCCGCACGGCTGACTGTCGGACGCAACCGTGACATTGCCAGCTTCCTTGCCGCAGCAACGGCAAGGGCGGCGGCACCCAGAAACAACGCCAGTTCGGCTGCTTCCCGAACCTCGTCACTCGAGCCGGCACGGGCAATCTTCTCAAGCGCGTGACGGCTGCCCGCATCCTTTGCCGAAGCGATAGAGGCACTTGGAACGCCCAGTTTTTCAGCCAGTTCAATGGCCTCAGTGACATCATCCATACTTTTGGGACTGCTGACACGGCTCAGGGCATTACGCCCTGCCAGCTCCTTTGCACGCTGCACGTCCACAGACTTTGCTCCGAAGGAAGTTGCTGCTTCCTCCAGATTACGCAGAGCTTTAACACTGACAGCTTTGGACAAGTCTGACAAGGTTCCAGAAAGCGCCTTTTCGCGGCCGTTGGCAATTTCGTGCTCCTTTGCACCCGCCAGCTCCGCCTCGCGGATGGCCGACTGCAGAGCCGTGACGGAACGTGCACTTCCGATACCGCCAATGATACCCGCAACAGCTTGTGAACGTGCCATCTGCACCTGTTGCTCGTCGGCACCCAGATCCAGCGCCACAGCCATGCTGTCCACCATGAGTTTGTAGGTGCGTGCGTGGGCCACATCCTCCACCCGCTGCGTGCGGAGGTCGGCAACGGCCTTGTCAACCTTTTCCTTTTTCACCCTGACTCTTTTCGCTTCGGCAATGGCCTCTGCAAGCTCATTGCGGGTACGCACTTTCGCAAACGCCTGCAACGCCAATTTCTTCTTGGATGGATGTTTCTTGCGGTAACTTGCTATGGCCACAATAAGCAACAGCGACAAAACGACAATACCCATTGATGTCAAGAATCCCAATAACTCCTCCATATCCTCCGCCTCCTGTTCCTTTTGGAGATCCTCGAAACTGTACTCCTTCGCGGCCACAGGCAGGATGATGTCCAAACCGGCCTCCAGTCCTTCGTAATACTCCTCCTCCCTGAAGTGCGGCTTCATGTATTTTTCGGCAATGCGGTGGCAGGTGACATCCGGCAAAACGCCCTCCAGCCCGTAGCCGGTGGCGATGAACACCTCGTGCCCTTCCGGACTGAGCAAACTCACCAAGCCGTTGCTGTACTTGCCTGTACCCACGCCCCACTTTTCACCCAGCCGTTGGGCGAAGTCAGAAGCCTCGTATCCACCCAAGTCATTGATAATGACAACGATGATACAATTTGAGGTGGTGTCGTAGTAATTCCGCAGGCGCGATTCCATTGAACGCACCTCGTCAGTGCTCAACACGTTTGCGTAGTCATTGACGAGGCGGTTGGAAAACTCCGGAATCTGCGCACGGCAGAAAACAGCCGACAGAGCCAGCGTGATCAGGAACAGCAGTCGTTTCATCACTCAGATTATTCGAAACTTACGGTCGGAGCGGTTTCTGCACCGGCAGCCGCTTGGAAATAGGCTTTCTTTTTGAATCCAAAAATCTTGGCCGTGATGATGGCGGGGAACTTGCGGATGAGCGTGTTGTAGCTCTGTGCCGCCTCGTTGAAGTTGCGGCGTGCCACGGCGATACGGTTTTCCGTACCCTCCAGCTGTGCCTGCAAATCCATGAAGTTCTCGTTGGCTTTCAGGTCGGGATAGTTCTCCTGAATGGCGATGAGCTTACCGAGAGCCGAGCCGAGTTCGCCCTGAGCCTCTTGGAACTCCTTCAGCTTCTCTGGCGTGAGCGTTTCGGCATCGAGAGTAATCTGAGTGGCTTTCGAACGTGCATTGATGACGTTCTCAAGCGTCTCCTGCTCGTGCTTGGCATAGCCCTTCACGGTCTCCACGAGATTAGGAATTTTGTCAGCTCGCGCTTGATAGGCCGACTGAACGTTGGCGAGTTCGGTCGTAGCCTTCTCCTGAACGTCGACCATTGAATTGTAAGCACTTGCAGCCCAAGCACCAACGATGACGATGGCCGCGATGATTCCGATAATCAAACCTTTTTTCATAATGATGTTATTTTAAGTTGTTAATGATTCGAATGGGAGAGATGGGAGTGGATGGGAATGATTGAAGTAATGTGAACGCTACCAACGGCTTGTGGCACCTCCACCTCCAAAGCTTCCTCCGCCATAGCCACCTCCGAAGCCTCCTCCGCCTCCGAAACTTCCTCCTCCGCCAAAGCCTCCGCGGGAGTTGCCACCAAAGCCTCCGTTGCCCGTGCTGACAAAGACGGGTGCCGCGACGAAGGGATTGGCCATCAGGGCCATGGTGCCATAGACGCCAAACCACTCAAACTTGTGCTCGAGGAACATGGTAAGCACGAGGAAGCCAACGAAGAACCAGAAGAAGAGACCAAGCGCCATTGACTCGTCTTTCACAGGACGTTCAATGTTCATCTCGGGAAGAGGCTTGTTCTTCATAAATGCATAGAGGCCTTCAGCCAGATAGAGCATAGCACTATCAGGTTGCTCGGCCTTCATTCCTGGTACTACATAGCGTTGCTGAAGTTGATAGCATTCGGCATCTGTAAGGTCGGCCTCGAGTGAGCGACCTGGCGACATGTTGATAGAGTGATCCTGATAACCGACAACAATGACAAGTCCTCGGTCATTGCGACCGACACCAAAGCGATTACCGACGTCCTGGGCGAGGCGGAAGGGGTCGTCGTTCTCAATGTGGTTGACCACGATGACAGCCGTCTCGATGCCCAGCTCGTTGTCCAACTTCAGCATGGTCTCGTTGATGCGGCTTACCGTTGTCGGAGAAAGCACGCTATCAGGATTGGAGACGTACTGAGTGCCGTCTGTAAGGTGAGGCAGGGGTATGTTGTTTGCATTCCAATAGGTGGGCGCGGCCTCTTCAGTGTCGGGACAATTGTCTACGGCCACATCCATAGAATAGGTGCAACTGAACACGGCACCACAGAGTATGATGACGAGGATCCATCCCCAGATTTTTCCAAACAAAGCATAGCGCTTGTGGCTATCCAACCAATATTCGACAAACCCTTTGTATTCACGAAGGTATTCGGCACGTACGGCATCGTAGCGTGCGGAATACGACTTGAGCATCGATTGCTTCTTAAACGTACCGGCAAGGGTTGCTGCTTGTTTCTCTTGGACATATTCGCGCTCTAAGGCCTTCACCTGCTGGTTGTATTTCGAAGCGAGGGCCGTGAGACCTGAACGTTTCTCGCTAATGATTTGCCGGTCGTTGGGATTTAGGAAAAGGTCGGCCAGCAACCCTAATCCCACGATGATGCCACTAACGATGATGAACACGCGGAAGATAGCCTCGGGGTTAGGCCGCTCATGTATGTGATTGCCGAGGAAGATGGGGAGCATCCAGAGCACAAAGGAAACGATGACGACGCCAATGAGGAGTCTTGTCACGCTCGTTCCTTGCTTGGAGTTGTTGTCAGGGTTGTTGGTAGGCATGGTGGTTATTTTGTTGTGGTTGCGATGGTATCGCAGCATACGAAACGGAATACATATTATAAGAGACGTGGCTACCCTTCAGAGTGCCAGAACTCCCACGAGGCAAAAGCCTGGAGGAGTAGCATCTCAAGTCCGTTCTTCACAGTGGCACCATATTGCCGTCCACGCTTCATGAAGAGGGTCTCATCGGGATTGTAGATGAGGTCGTAGAGTAACGTGTTACGATCCATACCCTCGTAGGGGAGATCGGGGCACGTCTCGACTTTCGGATACATACCGAGCGGTGTACAATTGACGATGACGTTGTACTCGCGGATGTCGTCGGCCGTCAGTTTATTGTACTGAATGGTTCCAGGGCGCTCATAGCGGCTCACAAAGACCGTCTCCAATCCAAGCGACCTTAAGCCGTAGTCGATGGCCTTGGAAGCACCACCGGTGCCCAGGATGAGCGCTTTTTTGTGGAACGACTGTATCATGGGCTCGATGCTTTGTGTGAAGCCGATGACGTCGCTATTGAAGCCTTTCAAGTGGAAATTTTTCCCCTTGCGGGTAACGCGTATTACGTTGACGGCCCCGATGGCACGTGCTTCAGGACTCACCTCGTCGAGATAGGGGATGACCTTCTGCTTGTAGGGTATCGTGACGTTGAGTCCTCGTAGCTCTGGGTTGGTGTCGAGCACTTCATGAAGGTCTTCGATAGTTGGAATCTCGAAGTTCATATAGCGCGCGTTGATGTGCTCGTTCTGGAACTTCTCGTTGAAGTAGCCGATGGAGAACGAGTGGCCAAGTGGGTAACCTATGAGTCCGTATTTTTCCATATTGATGGGGGTGATGGGTGGTGGGTGATGAAGAAGGGTGAGTTGCGACCGAGTTGCTACATACGGCATGCCGATGAGCTATTTCTGAGCGAAGTAGAGCGTGCAGATTCCGAAAGTGAGACGTCGGAAGGAGGCTTTAGAGAAACCAGCCTTTTGGAGAATGTCAACCATCAGTTCGCCTTGCGGGAAGGCTTCGATAGTGGTCGTGAGGTAGCTGTAGGCACTTTGGTCGTGAGAGATAAGTCGCCCATAGAGGGGAAGCACGGTGTGGCTATAGACGCGGAAAAGCTGCTTCATGGGGAAAGCGACGGGCGTAGTGAGCTCAGCGATGCTTAGGTGTCCACCCTTGCGCAACACGCGGCACATTTCACTGAGCCCTTGCTCGAGATTTTGGAAATTGCGTATACCAAAGGCCGCTGTGACAGCATCGAACGATTCATCGGCATAGGAGAGTGCGAGGCAATCTTCACGTTCGAAAGAGATGACGTCGGCGAGTCCCAGCCGTTCAATTTTCTGTCGCCCCATGGCCATCATTCCCTCCGATATGTCGGCACCAATAAGCTTCTGCGGATGAAGCATCTGTGCGGCCAGAATGGCGAAGTCACCAGTTCCCGTGGCGATGTCGAGCATCGTCTGCGGCTGGTAGGGCGCAAGTGCCTTAATGGCTTTCTTGCGCCAACCGCGGTCGATGTTCCACGAGAGGCGGTGGTTCAGCTGGTCGTAGGTGGGGGCGATGTTGTCGAACATCGCTTCCACCTGCTTTGCCTTTTCGCCTTCGTGGCCGTAGGGTTTGATGGTTTCTTGCTTATACATTTTGATAGGTTGACTAGAAGAACTAGATGGAAGGGGATGCCGACTCGTCAACGCGAGGCCAGCCAGCTGCTAACATTCTTCTCTATGCGTTCAGCGATGTTGCCTTCCTCTTGGGCCTTGTCGAAGTGTTCGCCTGTGATGTGCTCATAGAGTTCGATGTAACGATCGCTGACACTCATGGCGTACTCATCGGTAATCTCAGGCATTACCTGTCCGGGCTCGTTCATGAAGTTGTGCTCGATGAGCCACTGGCGCACGAACTCCTTCGAGAGCTGGCGCTGGGGCTCGCCCTTTAGGAACTTCTCTTCGTAGCCGTCGGCATAAAAGTAGCGGCTGGAGTCAGGCGTGTGGATCTCGTCGATGAGATAGACCTTTCCGTCGCGTTTGCCGAATTCATATTTTGTGTCAACGAGGATGAGTCCCTGGCGTGCGGCTATCTCCTGACCACGGGCAAAGAGGAGGCGCGTGTATTCCTCCATCACGGCATAATCCTCGGCAGAGGCGATGCCCTGGGCGATGATCTCTTCGCGCGAGATGTTCAGGTCGTGGCCTTCGTCAGCCTTTGTCGTCGGGGTGATGATGGGCTCAGGGAAGCGCTCGTTCTCACGCATGCCGTCGGGCAGGCGGACACCACAAATCTCGCGAACCCCCTTTTTGTAATCGCGCCAAGCTGAGCCGGTTAGGATGCCTCTAATGATCATTTCCACGCGGAATCCCTCGCACTTCAGTCCAACTGTGACCATCGGGTCGGGCGTAGCTAGTTTCCAGTTGGGGCAGATGTCGCTGGTAGCGTCGAGGAACTTTGCGGCTATTTGGTTCAGTACCTGACCTTTGAAGGGGATGCCCTTAGGCAGGATGACGTCGAAGGCCGAGATGCGGTCGGTGGCCACCATCACCATGAGGTCGTCGTTGATGTTGTAGACGTCGCGAACTTTACCATGATAAACACTCTTTTGTCCGTCGAAGTGGAAATTAGTCGTTGTTAAAGCTTTCATTTTTTGTTTTATTTGTTTTGTCGTTAACTCGTTTTGAGATATCGTGTAAAATCATTCGTTATCACGCGATTTCGACGCCCCGACATCGTGCGGGTCAATTTCATATCGCTTGATGTCCTGCCTGTCGCGGTCGTAGCGTTCGTAAGCGTTGACGATGCGTGTGACGAGTTTATGGCGCACGATGTCCTTCTGGTTCATCTCGATGAAGCTGATGCCTTCAATGTCGTGCAACAGGTCGTAGGCCTCGCGGAGTCCGCTACGCTGACCTTTTGGCAGGTCCACCTGCGTCAGGTCACCCGTGACGATCATCTTCGTGTTCCATCCCATTCGTGTCAGAAACATGCGTATCTGTGCGGGTGTGGTGTTCTGTGCCTCGTCGAGGATGACCACCGCGTCGGAGAGCGTTCTTCCGCGCATGAATGCCAGCGGGGCTATTTGGATAATCTTGCGCTCCATCATCTCCTGAAGCTTCACCTGAGGCAGCATGTCCTCCAGCGCGTCGTAGAGTGGTTGCAGATAGGGGTCAATCTTATCTTTCATGTCGCCAGGAAGGAATCCCAGTTTCTCGCCAGCTTCAACGGCTGGGCGGCAGAGGATAATCTTTCGGGCCGTCTTCTCCTTGAGCGCCTTCACTGCAAGTGCAATGGCCGTGTAGGTCTTACCTGTTCCGGCTGGTCCGATAGCGAACACCATGTCTTCCTTCTCGTAGGCCTCGACGAGCCGCTGCTGGTTCTCCGACCGTGCCTTGATGGGGCGTCCGCTGATGCTGTAGACGATGACTCCCTGCACGCCATCTGCTTTAGTCTTGTGACCGTTTATGATGTCGATGATGTCCTCATCGCTGATGATGTTGTACTTCAGCAGGTGCTGCCTGATCTGCTCGATGGTATGTTCGAAGCGTTCCATTTCCTCTTGGTCGCCCAAAACGCGCAAGACGTTTCCGCGGGCCACTATGCGCAGTTTAGGGTAGAGCGACTGGATGATGTTGAGGTGACCGTTAGCGGCTCCGTAGAGCATGACGGGGTCGATGTCTTCAAGGACGATATGTTTCTCTGTCAATGTTTTTGTTTTTAATTTAAGAATGTACCTTATTTATAATTAAACGTGTGCAAAGTTACAAATAATCTTTGGAATACGCAAAATATGGCCGTAGCTAAGTTGTAAAAATCTGTTAAGAAACCTGTGCCGATTTCTTAAAAAATATAAACCGCCGCTTTTTGAGTCGTAAACGATAGCTTTCTTTGAAGGCGAGGTCACATTTATTTTGTACTTTTGCATCGTGAAAATAAACAAAAACCGATATTTGCAGCTGTTTTGTCTGGTGGTGATCGTTTTGGGCATCATCCGGGCTGTCGTGCCACGTGTTGGCATGTCTGTGGAGGAGCGCCGTCTGGCCGACTCTGCCCGTTGGGAGGCTGATTCCGTTCAGTGCGTGGCAGACTCGCTACAGCACCGCGAGGACTCCCTTCAGGCCGTTCGTGACTCGTTGGAGAATGCTTTCAGATTGAAAGTAGAGGCTGAACAAGCCGCTCAGGAAAAACGTGAAAAGGCAGAACGTGAAGCGGCAGAAAAACGAGAAAAAGAGGTTCAAAAACGCCTCGCTGACCGCTCAAAGGGCGGTGAAAGTGTTTCTGAAGTTGCTAATCATTCTGCTCGAGCTACTTCCCGTTTTTTTAATGCCGACGGCACCGTGGCGCGCCATCGTATAGTCAGCGTCAGGAGCTATGCCGAGGCCTTCCCCGACCAGCAGGATCTGCAGATTGTGTCGGCACAGAAGTGGGGAGTCAAGCCTGTCCAGAATCGTGGCGAGGCCGAGAGCCGTAAGTCGGAACTGGTCTATGTAGGCAGCAATCCCTATTTCTTCATTGAGCCTCTTTATTGGAGTATTCCTTATTTGGTTCCGCGTGCCTCAGTATTGCTTCAGGATGTTGGCCGTAACTTCCTTGACAGCCTTCAGGTTAAGGGTTTGCCAGCTCATAAGATAATCGTCACCTCGGTGATGCGCACAAAGGAAGAGGTTGCACGCATGCGCCACTACAACGGCAACGTCTCTGAGAACAGCTGCCACATGTATGGAACGACGTTCGACATTGCCTATAATCGCTACCTGCGGGTTGAGGAGAACGACCAGCCATATTCGAAGCAGAACACGGTGGCCGACGTACGCTTGAAGCAGGTGCTCTCGGAGGTGCTCGACGATCTGCGTCGTGAGGGGCGCTGCTGGGTGAAATACGAGGTAAAGCAGGGGTGCTTCCACATGACCGTGAGGTAGGGCGGCGGCAGAGCAGTGCCCATTCTCCGTTTTGCCACAACGTCAAATTACCATTAAGAGTGTTCTAAACTACATATGGACCTTGCATGCTATAGGTAACTATTATTTATATAATAGTTAATTATTTTACTTACAATTTTTCTCACTCAACCTTTCTCCCCGTATCTTCCACACCTTTAATGTGGCAAAGTGGCAGTGTGGTATAACTGGCCGGCTTTAATATAATCCTTGTTAGCTACAAATTTTAACATGTTACGGGCATGCTAAATTTGGTGGTTTCAATTATTATTTGTACCTTTGCACGTCTTTAAGAAGAAGTACCGAAATATTTACAAAAATCGATAAGAAAAAACAATGGCTAAGAGATTTGCCGAACACAAGGCGATGGATCTGACCGAGACCAATCGGCAGGTGCTCAAAGATTGGGAAGAGAAAGATATCTTCCACCGCAGTATCACAGAACGAGAGGGCTGTCCGCAGTTCGTATTCTATGAGGGTCCTCCCTCGGCTAACGGCCACCCTGGCATTCACCACGTACTGGGACGCGCGCTGAAGGACACGTTCAACCGCTATAAGACGATGAAGGGTTTCCAAGTGCATCGCAAGGCAGGCTGGGACACACACGGACTGCCCGTGGAGCTGGGCGTTGAGAAGGCACTGGGAATCACCAAGGCTGACATAGACAACCACGAGTCGCCCCGATACATCTCCACCGAGGAGTACAACCGCAAGTGCCGTGAGAATGTGATGATGTTCACTCAGGAATGGCGTGATCTGACCGAGCGCATGGGCTACTTTGTCGACCTCGACAACCCATATATCACCTACGACAACAAGTACATCGAGACCCTCTGGTGGCTCCTGAAGCAGCTCTACCAGAACGATATGCTCTACAAGGGTTACACCATTCA
>JAEEGF010419759.1_pt1 | contig 13289 bp, 9 predicted proteins | sample 9134171 | NCBI WGS metagenome assembly JAEEGF01 (sample SAMN16246542, study PRJNA631951) | gut metagenome | biome: gut microbiome; feature: rumen; material: AP-attached | host: Bos | place: Iran: Karaj | collected 2018-10
CGGCCCTGCGTGAATCCTGGCCAGAACTCCGCGAACGTATCGCCGGACAGGTTTGGTCGTTTGCCAAGATGCAGGAAGCATTCAAGATTGCCGGTGCTCCCTATGAGCCCGAACATATCGGCATTACGCGCAAGGACATCCAGGCAATGTTTCCCAAAGTGCAGTTGATGCGTTGGCGCTACAATGTGCTGGACCTCGCCAAGCGCGGTCAGTTCTATGATCAGCTGGTTTCCGCCGTGTTTGCTCCCGGCGGAGGGTGGGAACTCTAGTACCCTTGGGGAAGGTGGAATTTTAGGTGGCAGACCTTCCCCGCCAAAATTGGCCTACAAGGTACTGCAATGCAATATTGATGGGGAAGGTCCTGGCATTAAAAAGCCACCTTCCCCATTTTGATTGCTAATCGAACATCTCCCAGAAGCCGGGGAAGGATTTGGCGACGCAGGCAGGGTCGTCGATGGCGATGGGGCCGGCGCCGAAAGAGGCGATCTTCAGGGCCATGGCCATGCGGTGGTCGCCGCGGGAAGTGAAGGCGCCGCCATGCAGCAGCCGGCCGTTCAGCAGGCGCGAGGTGAGGGTCTCTCCCACGATATGAAGGTCGTCCCCGACCACGGAAGCCTGCACGCCCAGCCCGGAAAGCATCTCCAGGATAGCTTCGCAGCGATTGCTCTCCTTGCCGACCAGCCGTCCCACGCCCGAAATCACGCTTTCGCCGGAGCAGAACGCTGCCAGCACGGAGACTATCGGGAAGATGTCCGGGGCATTGTTCAGGTCTGCGGAGAAGGCCTCCAGAGGCGCACGGGACACGCACACGGCATCATCCAGCTCAGATACAACGGCTCCGGCCTCGACCAGAATGTCCGCAATGGTGAGATCCGCCTGCAGCGAGGATGTATCCAGCCCCTGCACCTCGGCTTTTCCGAACAGGGCACCGGCCACCAGGAAAGGCGCCGCGCTGCTCCAGTCTCCTTCTATGTCAAAGTCCGCCGCATGGTACTTCTGCCCGCCGCGGATCTTGAAGGTCACGCCCGTGCATCCGCTCCAGTCCTGCTCTTCCAGCATCTTCTCATCCCCCTCCATCTCGGAGGAAATCTTGATGCCGAAGTGCTTGAGCACGTCGCAGGTGATGAACATGTAGGGGATGCTCTTGGGATCGGTGACGATGAGGGTGGAAGGCTTGTCGAAGAGAGGCAGAGCGGTCAGCAGGCCGGAGATCAGCTGGGAGCCGTCCTTTCCGGAGATTTCAGCCACGCCGGGGATGATGCGGCCGTCCACGCGCATGGGGACGGTGTTCTCGCGGACGATGACGCCGAACGAGGCCATGATGTCGCTCACCCCCTTCAGAGGGCGACGGGTGAGGGTTTTTTCGCCGGTGATGGTGACGGGACAGTCGTTGATCGTTGCCATCAGGGGAATCATCAGGCGGGTCAGGAGCCCGGATTCACCGGTATGAAGGGTTTCCAGTTTTGTATGCGCTCCGCCGATGCCGTCGATGGTCAGGGTGCTGCCGTCTACGCGGACCTTGGCACCAAGGGCACGGGCGACCGCCAGGGCGGATTCACTGTCGTCGCAGGGGGAATACCCGCGGAGATGGCTGCGCCCGTCTGCGAGGGCGGCGGCGATGATGGCCCGCTGCGCAAAACTCTTGGATGCGGGCATCTGCAGGCTGTTGCGGAAGAACCCGCGCCAGTCGCCGTAGACCTCGCGATGCATGGTCAGATAGTCGATCTGACCGGGAGCGGTGGGTTCGTCGGGAAGGCAGGCGTAGCTGAATGGGGCACCGGCTTTCAAGCAGCCGATACGGGAGGCGCGGCCTTCCTGGCCCATAGCGAAAGCGACAAGGCCCGCCGGAACTGGCTCACCATATAGTGCCTGAACACGCTCCGCATCTTCGGGGCAATGGGCCGTCACCACAACTTTGGCGATATCAGCACCGTAACGGTAGCAGCGGTCGCGCACCTGCTGCAGATACTCCAGATCGGGGGTGCAGGAGAAATCGTGGAATGAGCGGATGATCTCCGTACCGCACTCTTCGCACATGGAGCGGAAGCGCTTGCTGAACCCAGCATCGGCTTCAACCTCCAGATCGGCAAAGCGAGCCCCGGCACGAACCGCCAGGCCAAGAAGACGCTCGGCCTTCTTCTCGCCAACCTCCGCAATCCGGCACGTCGCAATCAGCGGCGTATCGGTATTCGCGAACAAATCCTCTATCTCCTCGTCCGAGAGTTTGCAGCGGTCCAGGCGGATCTCCGCCATCTCTATCCACGGATCGTCCAGAAGGGCGAGGATCTCTTCGTAGGTCTTGTTCTGTATGCTGGTGCAGATCATCTCTTAACAATTTGGACTGCAAAGATAATAAAACTGGCGCACCTACAACACCGCCCCGAGAATCGCATCCCGAAGGGCTGGTTCGGTCCAGGTGCAGGTGCTGCGGTCGGGGCCGTCCATCAGGCCCATCCAATGGAAACAGACTATTCCGTAAGTCTTGGCCGTGCTGACATAGCAGGCTGCCTGCTTGCAGCGCTCGGCCATGTTGTTCTTGTTCGCGGCGCCGTATTCGCCTATGATACAGGGAATTCCCAGCGAGCCGAAATGATTCCCAACCACTGAAATATCGTATTTAACGGTGTTTTCCGCAGCGGCATCGAAAACTGTCTGGTCCTGCGCGGGGTTGTCTATCTGGAATGCAAAGAAATACGGAGCATAACTGTGTACTTCCGCAATCAGATGGTTGCTCCACTCATCTTCAGGAAGGACGAAACCGGCCAGGTTTGCAGCACCGCCGCCGGCGCAGTAAGTGTTGCAAACAAGGTTGCGGTGCAGATTGTTGCCCCCGGTGGCGCGGACTGCATCTACAAAATCCTGATTATACTTGTTCGCATACTCATATGAACTCTCGTCCTTGGGTGCGTTCCAGTAATTGCTGCCGTCCAGCAGCTCGTTGTATCCCTCGAAAACCAGTTTCTCGCCATAAGTCCTGAACCGCTCTGCAATCTGGGTCCAAAGGCCGCGGAAGCGGTCTGCAGTAGCTTCATAGATAGCCTTGTCGGCCTTCATCCACCCGTCCGTGCCGGTGTCGTGATGCACGTTCAGCACGCAGTATAGACCGGCATCCAGCACATAGTTCACCACCTCCTCCACGCGGTCCATCCAGGCTTTCTCAACCTGCCCGGAGGCATCCATGTGCTGATACCACGTGACGGGTACCCGGATGGCCCCGAAACCCGCGGCGGCAAAGGCCTGCATGACCTCGGGCTTGGTGACAGGCTGTCCCCAGGCCGTTTCGAAATCGGATGTCTTTCGTTCGGTGTACTGAACGATCCAGTCGCCGCAGGAATCCAGAGTGTTTCCAAGGTTCCACCCGACACGCATGGCCTTGACGGCATCGGCGGCACTCTGCCACTGTCCGTCAACCGGCGGGCGATACTTCTCTTTCGCCGCCTGGATGCCGTAGAAAACCGTTTTCCAGAAGCCTTCGGTTTCCACGGCAAGCCGGACGGTGCGCGTCGCGTAGGTCTCATTCGCCGGCACCTCGAATACTATCTCTTCCACCTTGCCCGTTACCTCCATCAAAGGACCGAGCTGGTGTTCTATGTTCAGGCGATAGCGGAAACTGCCGTACTCAACGGCCTTGGTGGCCTGATAGGTGACAGGCACCGAGTAGATGCCTCCCTCCTGGGGGATGGCCACGTCCGCCCCACGCTCGATGACCGGTGCCAGCACTTCTTTCTTGCATGAGAAAATGGCAAGAAGGAGTGCCGGAACCAGAAGAAGCCGGAGGAACGCTCTCACGGGCTAATAGGTAAATTCGCAGTCGTAGTCCGCCCCGCCGGCGCCGATGCGGAAGGTGTGGACCTCGCGCGTGGAGGGCTTCACGGCCACCACGTCGATGCAGAGGGTTTCCTTATAATCGAAGAAGGCGTGACGGTTGGTGGGGAGCATCAGGTCCGGAACCACCCAGCCGTAGCCTTGGGAGATGAAGTAGTTCACTCCGTTGTAGCAGGTGTAGTCGTTGGTGTGGCTGTCGCCGGTGATCATCGCAACTATCGTACGCTTCTGCGCATATTCCGACAGCAGGTCCATGATGGCCTGGTTCTGGGTCATGGTGGGTTCCACCGGCTTGCTGCTGGTCCAGCGGCCCATCGGGTGAGGCATGTAGTGTGCCATCACTATCACGTTAGTTGCGGGGTCGGTGGCTTCCAGAAGGTCTCCCAGCCAGGCGATCTCCTCGTTTCCGAACAGGTAGTAAGCCTCAGTCAGGGTGCGTGTGGTGCAGCTGTTCAGGAAGATGATGCGGAAGTTCTTCTCCGGGATATCATAGTATCCGTAGGTCCTTTCGGGGATGAGATGGAGATTGCCTCCGGCGCGCTCAACCCAGGGCTTCTGGAAGAAATCCTGCAGCTCCTGCTCGCTGTGATAGCGGCCCTGACCGGCATCCCAGTCATGGTTGCCGGGGGTGTAGATCCACACGCCGTCGAACTTCTTCATCTGCTCGAGGGTCCTATCCTTGATCCATTTTGCGTAAACGGAATCGGCCGTCGCCTGGTATGCATTGAGGCCGATGTCGCCCAGATTGGCCATGAAATCCGCACCGAACATCTTGGCCGCGGTGGCCCCGTAACCTATATGCTTGTAGCTGAAACGGCCGCATGTGTGAACGTCGGTAAGGATTGGATAGACCAGCACCTCATCATCCCCCTTCCAAGCCGCAAAACGATTGTAGGCCTCCTTGACCTGGGGTTTCACGAAGCGGTGCCGGCTGGTGGCACGGTCTTCCTTGTAAAGATGGGTGTCGTCTATCTCCCGCTCTCGGACGGAAGGAGATGAGTAGCGGAATACTATCGACTGCCCCTTGTCGTAGTCGAACCATTCGACTTTTATGGCGTGTTTCCCCTTTGTAAGCACTTTGACTGCCTTCTCCTCGATGGGGCCGCGGGCGCCGTCGCTCTCGATAAGCATTTCACCGTCGACATAGAGCCTGCTGCCGTCGTCGGTGGTAAGGATGAACGTGTATTCCTCCTCGGTCTTTACCTTGATCTCCGTTTCGAAAACGGCGCAGAAGTGGTTCTTGGTGTCGTCGATACCTTCCAGGTCCAGGTTACTCTTGACGCCCTGAAGGGCCGGTTCGCCTAGGGTGGAGAAATCCGGGAGATGCCTTTCCGGCCAGTCGTACCAGATCTTATAACTGACTTTTGGTGAGCATGTGCAGCCGGCGAGGAGGGCGGCCGCTACGAAAGCGATGGTTAGTTTTTTTAGCATAGTGTCATTCTATTTTCTCAGTCGGGCCACGGCATGTTCGAGGCTCTCCGAGGGTTCTATAATGTTGTAGTCTTTCCAGAAATCAGGATCGAGGAATAGAGGTGCCTTGTCGTCCAGCACGTCGCTGGGCTTGAACTCCTCGTTCCTGGTTATGGGCACGGCGGGCTCGACCACATCCGTGACCACCAGTTCGTTGACCACCGTGTAGTTGGTTGCTATCAGGCGCTTCTTCCAGTCGCAGCGGAAACCCATCGAGGACCGGAAATAATCCATCCGCGCAACCCCATCCTGCTGGCGGTAGGTCAGCACGAATGTCAGTTCCTTCGGGGTAAAACGGAGGGTGAGGGGTTTTCGGACAAGCATCATCCGCGTAGCCTTGCTAATGTCCGACATGTCCAGCGAAAGCTCTATCCTGCTGAATGCCAGGGTCTCCCGGTCTATGTAGAATTTTCCGTAATAGAGCGGGTACTCCGCTTCGTATTCCGGTGAGAAGCTGATTACGAACTGCAGGCGGTCCGCGAGGTATGCGGGGGATTCCATCCGGAACGAATAAAGGGAGAGGTCCGTGCTGTTGAGGATGATATTCCTGTTCTTCACGGCATCGAAGGTCGCCGCCAAGGTAGGACCTCCCATCATTCGGACGCTCAAAGTATCCCCCTTCCGCTGGCTCATGATGACACGGCTTTTTTCGAGGGCGGTACGGTCAAAACTGATCCCGGGGACCAGGTAAGGGCCCTTGTATATCCGCGCAACCGCCTCGTTTATGGAGATATAACGCTGGCGCTTCTGTAGAGTTTCGCGGTAGAAGCAACGGAGAAGTTCCGGCTTGGAAGGATAATTGTCCCGGATGCGGTCGATGGCAGACTGCACTATCTCACGTGGATTGCCGGACACGATGGAAGCCTCCTGAAGGGGATAAGCGATGGGGGTCAATTTCACGGTCATCTCCCCGGCACCCGCCTTCTGGACGGCATCGCGATAGCCGATGCGAGAAAACTGCAGTTCGGAGATGGGCTTGTCGGATTTGATGATGAAGGTGCCGTCCGCATTTGTGACCGTGGCGTAGTTCCGCCCAGGCACAATCACCCCTACCGCTGCCACCGGCCTGCCGCTGGAGGCATCCACGACGGTTCCCCTGGCGAAATGCCCGAGCCCGCCCTGAGCCAGAAGGGCCAGGGGGCTTATCAGCAGGAGTATGGCTGTCAGCAGCCGGCGCATATCAATGCAAATATACCCATTTTCCGGGAAATCACTATCTTTGCCATAGCTGTTATTCCAAGGTTATGAAAAGGCTTGTCATTTTATTTGTCGCAATGCTGACGGGGTTCGGGGTATATGCCCAGACGCCCGGATTCACTTTCGCACTGGACGAGGTGGAAAAGCCGGAAAAAGGGCTGTACGGCCTTCGCTCTGGCGAGGATATCGCAAAGACTCTTCATACTCCCAATGAGTTCGATGCCCATATCCCCGAAATCCTGGCAAACAGTTTCAAAGACGAACCGGATCTACATGTTATTGGTGAGGATGTGCTTTTCCAGATGCTGGTGAAGGCCTGGTGCCAGCACCGCCCAGTTGTGCTCACACCGGATGCCATATGGATGGTGATTTCGCAGGGATTTAGCCATTATGTGAACAAGAATCCCGAAAAAGTGCGGAATAAACTGGTGTCGCACGAAGGACAGATGGTTCTTAGGGTACGAACCAACGACCTGTTGAGCAGCCAGGCGGATTGGGAAGGAACGATTGGCAAGTTCGTCTCTGAAATCGAGAAGTATACCAACAACAAGGTAACCGAAACCCTCGTGGCAGACTTTTCCACCACCGGGGTCAACGAACGCATCGCTTCGGAAATCACCCTGATGGACGTGGTGAAGCCGTATTTCAAGTACGAAGCGTTTTACATAGTCTGCGGCATCCCTTACATCACACTGACCGGCACTCCGGAGGATTGGGAAAAGGTACTTGCCAAAACGAAGGCGCTGCGCCGTTTCGGCCTGGACTGGTGGGTGAACGACCTGGAACCTATCCTGGAAGAATTCATCAATGCGGCCAAAGGGCGTCCCGACTATTGGTTCTGGAAAGATATAGTCTGCAAAACACGTCCCCGGACAATCCAGGGGCCTACCTGCGCCAGGCACTCCCCTCCCGTCACCAGGGTGGATGGATGGTTCCTGAAGTTCTTCCCCTTCGATAGTAACGGACGCACTCCGGAAGAAGTGCCCATCACGAAGACCATGCTCTCCGAAACGGTCTGCGTACCGTTTACTTTTATCCGTGTGGATGAGTGCATGGAGCCCATCGACTCCACCAAGATGGAGCTGGTGGCCGGCATCGTCGCCGTGAAGGAGGATCCGGCCACATTTGCACTTACACCCCATATCGGGTGGCTGGTGCGGACGCCTGAGTCGGAGGAAAGCATCGCGAAAAGGAAACACGAGCAGGATTCAATAAGCAGGGCATTCCGCGAGCAGATGTTCGCTAAGAACAACAACCCTCGGAAATATTGGGATGAGGGATGGTTGAAATATGGAGATTTCGCATCTTCCTTCTATTCGGAGACTCAACAATTCCATCTGGAATATGGCATCGAATGGTCGGAGACCCGCACAAGGGCCGGTAATACAACCTTCATTTCTCCGACCTCAAGAGCCTTCATGGTTCCGTCGGGCTCATGGATCGACCCCAAACACAAGACCGGGGCTACGCTGACGCTTGCTCAGAATGCCTTTAATTACGTTGAGTTGGCCCGCCGGAAGGCGCAGCAAGAATTGGTATCAGGGACTCGGGCCAGCAGATCGGCGCTGGTTGCCACCCATTTGGATCTTGCCAAGAAAAACATGGCAAAAATGATCGACAGCACCCAGAACGGCAATAATCTGTTCAGGACTGTCAACTTCCTGAATAGCACCAAGGAAGAACTTGAAAAGACGCCGGAAGCCAAGTTTGAAGATCTTCATCTGATTCCTACCGGCTTTGGATTCGCACTCCACTGTAATGCCGGCTACGAATTGTTTTTCGGGGATATTACCGATTACGTCACACCTCTCGCCGGGGTGGGTTTTGGCTTCGACGTCACCTACAACAGGTTTGCCCTTATGCTTGACGGCCTGCTTGGATGGGGTGGACGATACAAGAAAACCGTCACTCTGGACGGCTATTCCTGGAATGCCGGAGAAAAGATTACCGGCGGGAACCTTTCCGCTTCCCTGGGCTATGCCCTGTATAACACCCAATGGTGGAAAATCACGCCGTTCGCGGGCGTAGGCGTAGGATTCCTGGATTATCCGCATAGTCCCACCGATCCTGCCAAGAAGAGCGATGAAATCGCCGGATTCAGGTTTCAGGGAGGACTGGCTGCCGAATACAAACTGAACCGCATTGTGAGCATCGGAGGAGCCGCCGAGCAGACGGTGCGAGCCAGCGTCTATGTGGCCCGCACATCTCTCCGACACCTACCCCAGCCGTGGTCCCTCAACCTTGGTTTGGGTTTCAATTTCTTTGAGTGGTGAGATGAATCATATGTTGCGTTCTACAACCCCCAGTCCGAAGGCTCGCACTGGGATTTGGCAGCGGCGGGGATATCGGGGAAGAAGACGATACCTGTCTTCTTTTCTATCTCGGCTACGGAAACGGCATAGTCCGTTATCTCTGCCGAAGAGCCGACGGGCAGGACCGAGTCGAACCAGAAACCGATGGTTTTGAGCTCGCTTTCGGTGCATTTCCTGACATCCTTTCCGGTAATACCATTACGCGTCCGGAGAAGTATCTTGTACTGATGAGTTGGGCATGACGCAGGCTTTGGAATTGTCGGAGCGGTTGTTCCAGTTGCACGCGTCGAATTCGATGTTTTCGTCGTTGGCATAATGGCATCCGGCCACGACATAAAGGGTATCGTAGCATATCTCGCTGCCACGCTGCCAGTGCATGTTTTCGGTCTCGCCCCACAAAGTGCCGAATATGCCCGCTCCCGCATAGGAGTTGGACTGCGGCGCGATGTTCACCGGGTAGAATGTCTGCAGGTTGAGTTCCGATCCCGCTCCAGCCCTGCTGGAGGACATGCAGAGGTGTCCCTTGGTCCAGCTGCCACCGGTAATGAGGGGAGAAGATGCCGACCAGTACATGAAACCGTCTCCAGCGATATCCCAGATTATAGACTGTTTGTCGAGGGGGAGGTCCGGATACCGCATCCAGGGATCGCCACCCAGTTCGTTCGTGGAGCGTCCCGAGCCTTCGGCATATATACTGTGCATGGGGAACGCCACCCAGATGGGATTGTGCCTGCGGGTGTCGTAGCAGAAAGAGAAGTTGCGAACCCGTTTCTTGCTCTTTACAGTATTGGCATACAGGGTGTTATAGTAATAATCCGTATTGGTCTTGTCGAATACGGGGAGCTCGGCGTAAGGGTTGGTGAAGCTTGTAACGCCTGAGTCGGGAGGCGTCTGGGACCGCCCCTGCGTAACGATTACCGACGCCGACGCCATGCCGCACGTTATGTTGACAACCGCTATGCGGTCGTCTTCATCCTGATTGACACGGGCAAAGAGCGTAATGGTGTCGTCCGTGGTACCCTGATTCGGGCTCACGCTCAGCCACGAAGATGCCTCGGCATCGGCAGGCGCGGCTGTCCAGAAGCCGCTGGCCGTGAATGAAACCGTTGCCGTTCCGCCTTCTGGAGGAAAGATTATATTGCCATCCGACGTGATGACGATGGAATCCTGCGGAGCCTTTTCGCAGGAAAAGACGACCATCAGGGCCAGTGCGGCGGAAAGGTAACGCAGGAATCTCATAAATTAGAACCTGTAACCGATACCGAGACGGCCGCCGAAATAGTTCATTCCGACACCTGCCTCGACCATACCGAAGAATCTCTGGCCGAACTCGACGCCGATGGGGTTGAGTTGGGCATCGAAGGAGAGACTTGGATCACTGCTGCCTAATGAAAGCAGTATACCGGCCTCTACGGAGCCGTAAAGCTTCACTTTAGGGCGGGAAAGATAGTTGCAGCGACCGACCGCGTCAACCGGAATGAAGGTGCAGAACTGCTGGGAATGGATTGCTCCTGAATCCTTGTCAACAGTCTTGAACACACATCCGGTGTAGCCGGTGCTGAGGCCGGCTGACCAGCGCGAGTTAAAATTGTAGAGAACGTCAAAGCCAAAATACGGAGGAATATCGATTTTGAGCGTCTCGTTGTTTTCTTCGTTGGCGCTGACTGCGATACCGATAGCGATCGCGCCGAAAAGAGAGACCACCACGGGCACCGACGGAAGATATCCGGCAGATGTCCTGACAGTCCATTTCTGTTCCACTGGTTCCTGCGCAAAAACCGGCATTGCCAGCGCGAGCAGGAGAATTGCGGTTATCAGTTTTTTCATCTCTTTATAGTTTTATTTTCTCCAAAGATACAAATTTTGAATATCTTCGCGAAATGAAACGGATTATCGTACTGTTCGCATTCCTGTTGGTGACGGTTTCTGCCATGGGGCGGGACAAGGTTCGTTTTGGCGCAGATGCCACCGCGGACTGCTTCCTTCCGGCAGATAAAATATCTTCTGTAAGTATCGGCATCGGGGCTCGCGCCCGTCTGGGAGAGCGCGACCAATGGCTAAATCTCGTGAGCGGCATCCGGTATATCTACGGACGGCGTCTGTCCGGATTCCAGGTTCCTATCATGCTGAATGCCAACCTGGTGAAGATGGATTGGGGCTCCGCGTATCTTGGAGGCGGATTCGAATTCGACTTTTTCGGCAGATATCTCGGCTGCATGAAATACCAGATCGGCCTTGCATGCGACCATCTGGACTTCCGCATTTTCTACAAGCCCTATCAGGGCGACCTCGGTGCCGGGGTGGGGTATTTTTTTAGGGCCCACACCTTCACCATTGAAAGTGCCTTCCACGGGCTTGAGAGGCCATTTCGGCGGGGAAGGTGTCAGGGGTAAAATTCCACCTTCCCCAAACAAGGCAGTCGAAGACAGGGCACGAAAAAAGGCGTCGCGGGAAAGCGATGCCTTTTTTCGTGCCCAGAGCGGGAATCGAACCCGCACGTCTTTAAGGGACACTGGATTTTGAGTCCAGCGCGTCTACCAATTCCGCCATCCGGGCAGGATGGAGTCGGCACGGAGGCCGGGGGCGGAGCCGGCACAGAGGCCGGGGCTCGCGTTTGGAGTGGCAAAGGTAAGAAAAAAATTCGTAACTTGCAGAGGATATGAAAGAACTGGCAGCTGAACTCAAGAAATACAAGCAGGTCTTCGTGGTCTGCGACCGGAACGTAGAGGACTTCGCCCGGAAGGTCGCCGGCCTTCGGACAGACGCCCGTACCGCGCAACGGGGCACGGACAGCCCCCTTCCCCAGATCGACAACCTTCTACCCATCACGGCCGATGAGGGCCACAAGACCATGGATACGGTGATGAACATCTGCCGCTGGCTGCGAGACTGCGGGGCGGACCGCGATGCGCTGGTGCTGGCGGTGGGAGGGGGCGTCACCACCGACATGGCGGGATTCGCGGCATCCATCTACAAGCGCGGCATCCGCTACGCCAACATCCCCACCACTCTCCTTTCGATGGTGGATGCAGGCATAGGCGGCAAGACCGGGGTGAACCTGGATGGGTACAAGAACCTTCTGGGGGTCATCCGCCAGCCAGAGTTCACGGCCATATTCCCGGAAGTGCTGGAGACTCTGCCCGAGCGCGAACTCCGCAGCGGCCTGGCCGAGATGCTGAAGACTTTCCTCATCAAGAATCCGCGCCGCGCCTACGAACGCACGGTGGCATTCTTCCAGACACCGTGCAGCGGAGACTGTCCGGAAGACTCCGCGTTGCTCCGCAACCCGTTCCGGGAAAATGCTCCGCTATCCGGACAGTCTTCGCTGTCCCAGCTGATCCACCAGGCGGCAGCCATCAAGCAAGCGATTGTAGAGAAGGATGAATTCGAAACCGGGCTCAGGCGCAAACTCAACCTCGGCCACACATGGGCGCATGCCATCGAATGGTGGCAGAAAGAGACCGGCCGAAAAGAACAGTTCACCCACGGCGAGGCAGTGGCGATCGGCATGGCGCAGGCAGCGAAGTACGCAGAGAGCCTCGGCATCGCCGAAGAGCCAGGCCTGGCCGATCGCATCGCAGCTGACCTGAAAGCTTGCGGACTGCCCACTGAACTCCCCTGCCCGGAGCAGGAACTTCTGCCCGCCATCCTGAAGGATAAAAAAGCATACGGCAGCAAGATCAAACTCGTGCTGCCGTGCAAGATAGGGAAAGTAGTCGTAAAGAGTATCAGTCGATTCTGCGCTCGCTGATCAAAGTGTTGCTCTCGGCATCCCATGAATCACGGGCGACAAGGCTGAATTCGTAGGTCCCGGCAGGAAGCTTGAGTTCCAGACGCCAGGCCTTTTTCATCCGGGATGTCTGCGGAACACGGTAGAAATCTGCCAGTATCTTCTTTGTGAAAACCACGGCGCCGCCCTGCTTCACGGTAAGATAGTACGTGTGCACGAATTCATCGTCGGCGCCTGAAGGCCAGGTTACGACAGCGCCGCCGGGCACGGCCTCCACATCCATACCGCCCAGCACCGGAGCCTTGTTGGCGGCGGCCAGCCTCTCGTGGTTATACTTGCGCAGATGGGCGCCATCGGAGGAAGGATGTTTAAACGTCCAGGGTTCTCCGATAGTGGTCTGGTTGTAGAAATCCATGCGCGCAGCGCGCATGTTCCCCTTGTTGTCGAACTGAAGCAGCAGGCCCTGTGAGAAATCATCCTTATCCCTCATCACGGTGAGGCCCGCCATCTCCTCGTAGCCGCCGTTGTCTATGGCCATATAGCGGGTGGAAGCCGTGCCCATCACGGTAAAGGCACCCTGCCAGACGCTGCGCGGATCGTTCAGGGGGAAGTGGAGATGCCCGCCGAACACCACCGCCTGGGGATATTTGGAGAGCACGTCCGTCAGCACCTTGGTGCTCCAGTAGCCCTTTCCCTTAGGGTAGGTATCGTCCAGGAAACTGCCGTAGATGGTGCCGTATATCATGGCGTGGGTG
>JAEEGF011652420.1_pt1 | contig 13289 bp, 11 predicted proteins | sample 9134171 | NCBI WGS metagenome assembly JAEEGF01 (sample SAMN16246542, study PRJNA631951) | gut metagenome | biome: gut microbiome; feature: rumen; material: AP-attached | host: Bos | place: Iran: Karaj | collected 2018-10
AAAAACTGGGATGTACCATAGAATATGCGATGAGCCTTCTCAGCATTCCTGAAAATATGCGCGAGGAATACAAGGAAATGCTGGAGAAGGAGGGGGTGGCTTTGGCCTGACAGCATTTCCGGTTTTAGTATTTGCTGTTTCCTTATTTCTGCATGCGGTGAGACAGAGGCTATAAATGCTTTCGTCTTACCGCTTTTGAATGCATACAGAGGCACTCTCAGTGTCAAAGACTTCTGATTTTGTCCTTTTTTTGTTCACTGGGTTTGTCCCATATTTCTTCAAATTTGCTTGCTGATTTTGCCCCACCGTTACACCTGTAATTTTCCATTACAGGTGTAATTCGGAATGTTACACCTGTAAGCCTATTCCAGTTAAATCCGGTATCACTGGCGATGAAACGACCAGAAGCACTGAATTTCATGGTAGCAGGACAGTTGCTGCTGATGTTTGGGATGAATGAAGGAGGCACGATCTCAGAATGACTATTGAGAGGCGTGAGAGTTTTGTTTCCGGAATTTCCTGATTGCCTTTTCCGATTAATCCTGATCCCCTGCCAGGGGACTGGCGGGATGATTAGGCTTCCGGATGTCTGTTTTCTGAGAATGATGATTTGCGAATGAGAGAACTGCGAGCGCGGGCCCGCACTATTGGCAATGATGTTTCAGATTTATTCAGCTGACGGCAGCTTCTCAGCAGCTGGTGTATTTTTGAGATGAACAGGAACTTAATCCGAAATCGGCTTGTTCAGCCACTATATCTCGACAGACTTTGGATCAGCGTCTCTGTCTCAGTCAGAATTTTTGTCATGGAATCTTTGAAGGCGCAAATAAGCTGGTCAATCTCCGGCCTGTCCTTTTCGGAATTCTGGGAGCAGTATGCGGCAAAAGGCATCACTAACCGTTGTATTTTGCTGTACCGCTCGCTGTACTGCCTTATCTGAGTCCGCAGAGCATTGATCAGGTATTCAAGATCCGATATTCTGCCGCCGCACATACCGCATGTCTCTTCAAGATCTTCAACCTGATCTTTTAGCTCGCTGTTCTCCTTTTTAAGGCCGGCAATCTGTTCCTTTAATTTTTTTTCGTTGTCGAGTTCGGCTCCGGATCTGCAGATGGCATAGTTATCATAAAGATCCTGATATTCATCATCAAGATTCTGATACTCCTCAGAAAGAAGCTGATAGTCATCGTAAATATCCCGGCATACATTAGAAAGGACCTGATATTCCTCGGAAAGAATCTGATAGTCCTCGTAAAGATCTTGATATTTCCTGTCAGGCAGATTTTCAGTATCAGTCATGCTGATTTCCTCCTTGTTGATAGTGATTATTCCCCGCCAGTGCAGGGCATGGCTATGAATGGCCGGTTTCCGGCAGGCCGGAATTCGGCGTGTCAGAATCCCGGAGAGCATCTGCGAAGCCGGCGGTGACGTTCCGCTGATTCAGATTCAGGATGCTTTTTACCATTTCCATGATCTGTTCATTGGTTCTCCTGACGCTGTCGGCAGTTCCCCTGGCTTCTCCCAGCTGAAGGTTATTTTTCTTAATGAGCTCTCCGTCCAGCCTTGATTGCTCCCGCAGAGCGTCAATTTCCTTGCAGAGCTCATCCCGGTTTTCATTAAGGATGGCTATTTCCGCATTGAGATCCCTGATTTTCTTTTCATACACCTTTTTCATTTCGCCCCTGGCAAGCTCCCATAAATCCTGAACGGTCCTCGATGCTGACTCGGCAAGAATCACCGCAGCCTCGGATTTTTCCGGATCAGCCGAAGGTTCCGCCTCCCGGCGAAGCTCATTCAGCCATTTGGAGATGGTTGAGTAACTGCCTTTGTTGCCAAGAACCTTGCGGATTTCCGCAATAGTAGGTTTCCTGTTTTGCAGCTTAAGACTGCTTACAGCATTCTTCACCATATCCCTGGTAATGTAGTTCTGATTGCCGCTGTCCGGAGCGGCGGCTGCCGGGGCCGCGCCGGCGGCAGCTCCGGTACCGGATGCGGCGGTTTCCGAAGTCTGTTCCATTTCTGTTCCTCCGTTTAAAGCAGATGATGAGGTCACAGTTCATCTGCTCTGATTTCATGCTCCTGATTTTCGGTTACAGCAGGACGCATCTGGGCAGTTCATTTTTTATGGCGCTGTCCACAATGTCCCGGGTTACAAGCTCCGCTCCCTGCGATGCCGCATACAGCAGAGAGTGGGTGCAGATCTTGTTGATCAGCCTTGGCACGCCCTGGGATTTTCTGCTGATTTCCTCTATGGCTTCCGAGGAGAATATCTGCTCTTTGGCCCCGGCATATGTCAGATGAGAGGCGATATACATTCCGACCTGATTGTCAGTCAGAGCCGTCATCCGGCATATCATGTCTATGCGCTGCGATATGGCCATGTTTTCCTCCCGTTCCAGCACCTGCCAGAGTTCATTTTGTCCGGCAAGAATGAGACACAGCGGATTGCCGGCGTCAAATTTGCAGTTCAGCAGAAACCTTATTTCCTGAAGCGTTCGGTGGTTTATCAGATGAGCCTCATCGATAATCATAACCACGTTTTTGTGCTTGACGGCAGTCAGCGAGAACAGCGCTTCATGGAACTGCTTTTTGGCATCGTTGGCGTAAAACCTCGGGTCAATTCCCATCTGATTCAAAGGTATGGAGTACAGCCACCTCGGCGACAGATTGCTCTGAGATATGTAAAGAACCTCATAGGATTCGGGGGACAGACCATTGCTGAAGGCCCGGAGAACCGTGCTCTTGCCAACTCCCACGATGCCCGTGAGCACGGCGAACATCTGGTTGCCGGCGACGTAGTTTAAGCGGTTCAGCGTGTCAGCAAACTGCTCCGGCTTGCTGAGATACTCAATCCCGATGTTCGGTGTAAACGGCACCCGGATCATTCCGAACTTCTTTAAAAATCCAATGTTATCGCTCATGTCTGCTCCTTATTTGCCCTGCGTTTCATCCATGCTGAGGAAGGGGGAATGGTTATTCCCCATCCCGCGTTCCACTTTCTTGCCGTTCCCTGCCGGCGGATCCTGTTCCGGCTGCTGATCTGAACTCTCCTGAGAAACAGACTGCGGCGTATTTGCAGACGCTTTAGCCGTCTGTCCCCGGGTGAAAGGGGCCAGAGCATTTTCGATTTCCTTTTCCAGAGCATCATCAATAACGCGGCCCTGAGCTCTGGCCTGTTCCCTCAGCAGGGATTTGAGATAGGAGATATCACGCGTCTTTTCATCCCGGCCGGATTGCTTCTTTTTTCTGGCCGGGGCATGCTCCGGCATTATCCGCTCGTAAATCCTCTGGGTTTTGTAATTCGCAAGAATCTGCTCAACCGTGCCGTCGGGATTGATCAGCACTTCCGCCGTGGAAAACGGCGGCGAAACGTCAACATTCACCTCGTAATTTTTTTTGTTAATGCTTATGGTGCCTTCACTGGATACGTTTCTGGATTCAGAGGCCTTAAAAACGTAGTTAATCGTTTCTTCATCAGCTGTTTCATGTTTCACGAAATGCCTGTTCCAGTACTCCTCCGGAGACAGATGCTCATCTCCTTCTTTAAGAGTGCTGTGGGGAGCGAGGTTGTGCTGATCTACCCAGGCGGCAACCAGCTTTTTAAATGTTTCAAATTTGATCCCCCCCTTTATTGCGAGAATCTGATTTTCCAGATCGTTAAGCTTGCCGTTAACTCTCTCGACAACGCCTTTTTGGTACCCGGCATAAGGATCGCATCGTATGATGTTTATATTAAGGATTTTGCACGCCCGCATTACAATCTTCGATTTATATGCGGCGCCATTGTCCAAATGAAGGTTTTTGGGGATGCCGATTTCAGAAACAATCTGCTTAAGGCAGTCGGTTACGATGTGAGTCCTCTGATCAAGTCCCACCTTGTAGGAAATGATTTTTCTGGAACAGTTGTCAATGCAGATCTGAACATAGCCGGAACACGGTGCTCCGTTTTCATCGACGAAATGCCCCTTGGGAAATTCCTTGACATCGCACTGCACAATGTCAAGAATCGTTTTGCGGCGGTATCTCCGGAAGCATTTTCTGCCATCCATCTTTTCCTGAGCCAGCAGTTCCTTCTTGCCGTAATGATGCTCCTGCAGATGTCTCTGCAGAGTGGAACGCTTGATGATGCCCTTGCACTCGGGGTTTTCGCTTTCAAATGCGAAGATGATATTCTTCACCGGAATGCGCGGATCTGTCTGACGCATTGATATGGCCTTGCTGAGAACCTCGTCAAACCTGACATAGGTCTTCTTGATGGTCGAGCCTCCCTTATAATCAGGGATCAGGCCGTTGAAGCCCTTTGCCTTGTATGCCTGAACCCAGCGTCTGATCGTCTTCACTGACCGCTTATTGTCAATTGCAATTTGGGCGCAGGTTACCGCGCTGCTGCCCGAATTCAGCACCAGCGGAGAAATAATCTGAAGCCTATTGGCGGCTGTGTCCCTGTTTTTATCGATTTTTGCCATTTAAATCACCTCCGAAATCGGTTTTCGGGCTGCTTCTGCAAGCCGGTGATTACATCTTGGCAAACCCGCAATAGCGATAACCCAGATAGTATGTTGGGAATTTAGGAACAAACCGGGAAAGCAGCAGGCGGTTCATGAAATGCAGGTGCGTGATCCGAGCCACAAATTCCAGCCGTTTTTTGTACCTGCTCAAATCGGTGAAACCGGCAGCAGCGGTGCTGTTCCTGATGCGCCGCAGGAAGCTGCGGAAGAAGCCTTCCTTTTCAGCCTTGAGTTTTGCTGCGGCCCTGCGTACCAGCTCTTCGAATTTCTCTGCGGTTTTCAAATCATCATATGAGGCGGTATCCTTATAAACAAAGGAAATGCAGAGCCACTGCCAGACGGCTGCCCCGTCTGCGGGAAGAGGCGTCTTATCTGATTTTTTTCTCAGGCGGTCTTTATTATCGGGGCGGGAATGAGAAAGGCAGCGGATATAGTTGTCGTACGATGAAACGAAGAATTCTTTGAGGCTGATAACCCTTTGATCCTTCTGAATTAAGGCTTTGTCAGCATCGGGATAATCATTGTTTACGATTTGCCGTAACAGGGCAGCGGATTCGATAAAAAACGCGGGATACCTTTTGAAAGGCATCAGGAAGTCAGGAAATACAACGTGCGTAACATTGCAGCCGATATATTCTACCTTTTCGCCTTTCTTTTTGGACTCCGCTTCAGATTTTGCCTGATCCCTTCTTACGCGGCATACGCAATAGGGATTCGAGCACTGGCATCGCTGCAGGAATAAAACATCCATCAGATTTGTGCCCGGGTTGAAAACCACTTTATGGGCATAACCGTAATGAGTGCAAAGGGCTCCGCAATACGAACACACAAGAATGAATTCTGATTCAACCTTGTATTTGCGTATTACTCCAAGAGCTTCGTTTTCCCGCAGCCTGGCTATAATTTTCCCGGCGCAGGTATCAGGATCTACAACCGGATCCGATATGCAAATGCAGTGTCTATGTGTTACAATAACCATGCTTTATGCAGGAGGGTCATCATTATGTTTGCTAGACATATGGGGTGATGGCTCTCTTGGAGTTCCTATTTAATGTTTTCAAATTTTCTTTCTTGCATCGATCCGATGCCGAAATTCAAGATCAAGAATACGCAGTGTTAAGCAAAATCAGAGATTCCTGATCCTTTCTGGGGTGGAAGGCTTTTTTTTTCGGGCCGTTCTTGCCCTGGGTGGGGGCTCGCCCCCACCCAGGGCAAGGCTCCCATCTAAAAACTGCGGCCATCCTGTCAATCACGTTCCCGGAACTTCCACATTCCGGGTTACACCAAGCTACAGGGCCCATTACACCCCGCTGGCCAAAGCTGGTGAGCAAAATTATAGCTTAAAAGGACAAAATCAGCGAGCAGAATGGGGACATATTACCTGGGCTTAGACACTCAGAAGCAGAAGAGAGGATTAACAATATGTGCAGCATAGAACCACAGCATTGGGCAAGCCCTGTTTGATAAAGGCAAGCGGAATGAATACAGAGGTTACTTCCCTGCATTTTTTGCATAAAGCCGTCCGCCACTTACCCCAAAGAGCTTAGAGTTCGGGGATGATTTTTTGAGAAAAACAGAATTTGCGAGTCATATCACTCACGGCAGGATGACCCCCGAATCGCAGACAGGCGATCGGGGAGAGCAGGGAAGGAGTCAGTCAGCCGTTTTGTTCTGCCGATTGCTGCTGATCTTCATTTGGCGAATCCCGGCCTTATATCTCAACGGAATTCCACGGGAGCCGCTCCTTAATCACATCCTCCTTCATCAGCCGGGAAGCGGTTTTTGCCGCTGAAATCAGCCTCGAGCACCGGGGCTTTAACCGCCTGATGTTCGGGGAGCTTCTGAAAATAATAGCTTCCGGCATCCATGAAGACGATAAAGGCCCCCTTGAAGGACATTTTTCTTTCCTTGAGAACGTGCTTATCCGAAAGATTCCGGAAACAGCTGCTGAGAATCTCCTTTCCATCGCCGTCGAAGATCTCCGGATCATGACAGATGCCGTAGCAATAGACATGACAGTCCCACCGGGACAATTCCTTCAGCATCACGGGAATGAGATTGCTCTCCTGTTCAAATACATGAACGATGAGCTGCCGCTTCTCAGGAGGCTCAAAGCTCCAGGCGGAGTTCCGGAAAAAACAGTTCCTCTTATGCCCCGCCCTCTTATGCCCGGAGTTCATATCCTCGGCACCGGAACGGATCCTGAGAGCAGCATGAGGCTTCATAATAACCGCGGATACGGCCTTGAAGACTTCGATTTCTCCGCTGTAGTCTCCGCAGGAATCATTGTTAATGCTGCTTGTCGGGAAAAAGCAGCGGCATCTTTTCTTCCGAGTCATTTCAGAATCAAACAAGTCCATGTCCCGGTACTGCAGAAAGCCCCGGTAGCAGAGCTCCCTGCTGGAAAGAATATCCGGCCGGGACAGCAAATCAAGAAGTTGTTCTCTTCTCTGACCTGACAGGGGCGGCATATCATCGAAATCAAGGTTCTGGTATCTGGTGATGCTGTAGCAGTTCTGCTTCCGGCAGGCTGCGATGTCATCTCTTTTTCTGGTCATGGTGTTTTCTCCTGTGATTGCGGTTAATTCATAGCGGCGGAAAGCGCCTCATGTTTAATGATATTTCCGGAAGCGCCCCGCTCCGGACAAAAAAAGTGCAAAAAAGATACCAGGAGATTTAGCCCCGGAACCGGACTCATCTTCAGCGCCCCGGGGCTTAACGGCGTTTTACCCTCTGCGCCGTTTATGAAGAGCCGGTTTTATCATCGGGCAAAATGGCGGAAAAATACGGAAACACTAACAGCCAGAAAAGACATCACAGATGTCACGCATCACGATTCCGCTATGAATAAATTTGTTCCCCTTGCCTCCCTGAAGGAGGAAAGCGTCATTTTCCGGTGCATCCGGTTTGCCGCTGTGGCCCTGATTCTGTGGGTGGTATATCTCATCGGTTCCGGCATTGAGAGCCTGGAAACCCGGCAGTTCTACTGGATCTTTGCCATCATACTCCTGTGGTATGCGCCCCGGGCCATCTATACCAGATATAAAAGAGTTATCCTCAATGAGGAGCTGGGCACCGGCTGGAAGGCCCGTAAAATCAGCGAACGTCTGGTCTATGCCACCAAAAAGCAGCTTTCGGAATCCTTTATCTTCGTGCTGACCGGCCTTATGGCCTGGTTCGGTCTCGTGATTAAGAGCCCGGAGGCCGTGCAAACTCTGGCTCTGGCCGGAGGGGTAACCTTCGCCGTCAGCCTGCTGATGATGCTGCCGCCCCTGAGCCGCTTCTACAAGGAGGACAAATACCCCTCGGTATTCCCCTTCTACAGAAGAAGCATCGCCGCCATTGCCGCCGGCGTTGCGTGTTTTCTGCTGGCCTATCTCCGCTTCCAGCCTCATCTTGACGGAGAGGCGGCCTTTAAAACCCTGACGATTTCCGTTACCCAGACTCCGGAATCCTTTAACGGCTTCCTCACCGCCCTCCGGGACTCCATGAACATCTGGGCGGCCCTGATGAACTACGGACTGTCCTATGCCGATGGCACCTCCTGGTATGCCCTGACCCGGGCCTTTCTCATCGCTCTCCCCTACGGCATTCTGGGAGCTCATTTCGGGATTGTGCTGGGCGTGCTTACCCTGCCGGGATACTCCGTGAAGTCCATAATGGCCAGACAGCAGTGGATAAAAACCGATCGCGGCGTATTCAAGCGCTACTGGAAGACGGTAGCCCTGCCGCTTTTCCTGATCGCCTTCTTCGGTGCCGGCATCTACTACGGCTATCCTTACTACGTGAAGTATCAGGACAAGATCATCATCACCGCCAACAGCGATGAAAGATCCGGCAAAATCGACATCATTGAGGACAAGTACTACAAAACCGGCACCATTAAGAGCATTGAAAACGAAAAAGCTCATGCCGTAAGCCGTCTCAAGGGGCTGGTCAACAACGCCGTGAACGAGGTGAACATCGTATTCTCCGAGGCGGAGGATAAGCTGGAACCCTTTGTGGAATGGTATACCGAGGAGCGCAAAACCCGGAGATTCCCGGTGGGCAACGAGCTCCTCAAGGAAACCTATAAGAACTCCCTGGATCTCTTCAACCTGAACCTGAAGCTCCAGAATATCCGGAAGGAGCTCGGGCAGCAGGCCTCCCGGGTGTATTCCGATCTGGGGATCTACATCGACACCCTGATGAAGAACAACGAAATCGCCCTGCCCGATGATGAAGAAACCAGCGTGGGCCGGAAGTTCACCATGGAGGAGATCAATACCCTGAAGCTCCCCGGCGGCAGCTTTGTGCCGGTACGGCAGACCTTCCGCATTAAGACCCAGCTTCCGGAGGTGATCATCGATCTTCTGAATGACTTTGACGTCGCCGCCACCCCCTGGTTCCAGGAGGTGCTGAGCAAGGAAGAACAGCTCATGGAGGATGACATCTTCGGGGATCTGGAGAACGGGGAAGATTCCGATGCCGCTCCGAAGCAGGATCAAAAGGAAAACGGCAAGAAGAAGGATCAGAAGTCTGACAAGGATCAGAAGAAGCCGGAGAAGCAGGAAAAAATGTCCGCGGCCGAGGCTGAGCTTCTGGGTCTTGCTCCGGATCCTGAAGACGCCGCCGAAAATGCCGGGGAACCGGGAGAAGCCGGCGATCGCGAGGGGGCCGAGGCCGAAGAGCAGGAGGATAACGGAAATCCGCTCCTGAAGCACGGTCTTGCCATGATCCGGAAGGAAAAGAACCTCGTTATTCAGAGCCTCTACGACGGACTGGAGATCCCCTATCGTGTGGCCGAGGAACAGGATGAAGCTCCTTCCGGCAAGATCGAGCCTGAAGATACCGAGGACAATGATGCCGGCGGACTGACACCGCAGGATGAAAGAGAGCTTTTCGGGAACGAAAGCGACTGATGCTGCAGTCAGACTGAAAACTGACTTATGAAGCCACTCTGTAATTGCGAGGCGGGTCTCCCCGCCTCGTTCTTTTCCGCAAAGCCGCATACGGCAGTGCCCATGCAACCTCCCGAAAGAATACTTATCTGCCGGATTCCCGGGCCTCGCAGAACCTGAAAAAGGGATCTCGCAAATGTCGCCATAGCCCATAAATACCGTGATTGCAAGATAGTGTGATAGAATGCGCACACGGAGGTGGCTTTATGAAAGTGGCAGTGTTATTAAGCGGCGGTCTGGACAGCTCTACCTGTCTGGCCTTGGCGGTAAAGGAGCATGGCGCGGAAAATGTGCTGGCGCTTAATATTCAGTACGGCCAGAAGCATCAGCGGGAACTGAAATCCGCCGAGGAGATCTCCCGCCATTACGGCGTTACCTACAAGCTGCTGGATCTCTCTCAGGTCTTTGCCGACTGCCAGTGCTCTCTTATGCAGCATTCCAAAGAGGAAATCGTTCATAAAAGCTACGCCGAACAGCTTAAGGATCTGGGGGGCACCGGCACCGTGTCCACCTATGTTCCCTTCCGGAACGGCCTGATGCTGTCTGCCGCGGCAGCCTGCGCTCAGGGACTGGGGGCCAGCGAGGTCTGGTACGGCGCCCACCGGGATGATGCCGCGGGCCGGGCCTACCCGGACTGCACTCCGGAATTTGCGGCGGCCATGAATACCGCCATTTTCGAGGGCACCGGCAGGGAGATCCGGCTCCGCACTCCGTTTATGGACATGAACAAGGCGGATATCGTAAAAACCGGACTTGAACTGGGGGTTCCCTACGAGCTTACCTGGAGCTGCTACGAAGGCGGCGCAAAGCCCTGCGGCCGGTGCGGCACCTGCATTGACAGACAAGAGGCGTTTCGAAGGAACGGGGCGCGGGATCCCCTGGAAGCGCCGGAAAGGATTTAGCAAGCATGTTTAAAATCAAAAAAAGAATCATTATCAGCGCCGCGCATTTTCTGAAGCTGGACTACAACAGCAAATGCTCGGGCATGCACGGACATAACTGGATCATTGACGTTTACCTGAAAAGCGCGGATCTGGACAAAAACGGCATGGTCATGGACTTTTCAGTAATTAAGGAAAAGGTAGCGGGCGCTTTGGATCATAAAGTGCTCAACGAGGTTATTGACAGAAATCCCACCGCTGAAAACATCGCCCTCTGGGTTTGCGAAACCCTGGGTGAAAAGTGCTATCGGGTGGAGGTGCAGGAGAGTCCGGACAATGTTGCCGTCTACGAGCGCGATTAATCAGTCGTTCCGCAAGGAGGATGCCTTCACCACCGGCGGCCCCGCCTTCAGGGTAAACGAAATTTTCATCTCCATTAACGGCGAGGGGCCCCTCACCGGCGAGGCCGCCATATTTCTGCGGCTTTCCGGCTGCAATCTCCGCTGCGCCTACTGCGACACCCAGTATGCCCGCAGCATGGAACAGGGCATGTTTCTCCAGATCCGGGACATTCTGGCGGAGCTCAGGCGCTTCCCCGGCATCAGAAACGTCACCCTCACCGGAGGGGAGCCTTTGTTTGCCAAAGATGTGGGGCTTCTGATCACCGAAATTCTCCGGGCCGGCTACAATCTTAACATCGAAACCAACGGCTCCATTGATCTCTCCCCCTTCATGGAGCTGGATCCGGACAGAAAAATTATTTTCTGCTGCGATTACAAGCTGCCCTGCTCCGGAGAAGAAAGCCGCATGTATCTCCCGAACATCAGCATGCTCCGTCCGGGAGACGCCCTGAAATTCGTTATCGGGGAGAGCTCGGATTTTGAGAAGATCTCCAGCATCCTGCAGGGCTACCGCCCCCGCTGTCTCGTCTACCTGTCACCGGTTTTCGGGAAAACCGATCCCCGGGAAATTGTGGAAAAAATGCTCTCCTGGAGCCGTACTACAGACGTTTCCCGAATCAGAGTGCAGCTGCAGCTCCATAAGTATATCTGGGAGCCCTGCGCCCGGGGAGTCTGATCCGGAGCGGGTTCTCCGGGGAGGAATGCCGGGAAAGACGGTTTCCGGAAAGATCTTTGCAGGAAGGAGACCCGCGAAAATGCAGGACAGTCTCCGGCGGGTTTTCTGACAGACATCATTCCTGAGCGGCCCCTGACTTGTAAAATGCCGCTCTCAAAGTATAATAAACACCGCGCGGAAGAAAGCTGCCTTTTCGGGCAAATTTTCCTGCGCATGACACATTCTCAGGGCGGGGTGAAATTCCCCACCGGTGGTACAGCCCACGAGCGCAAGCATGACTGGTTGCAATTACCAGGCCGACGGTAAGAGTCCGGATGAAAGAGAAGTTCACAATCAACTCCTCAAGCTTAAACCTGCCCTGACTTACGTATGATATGGAGATATACTGTGAGTCAAATCAATATGCTGGACATTTTTGACAGCGATCCTCTGAAACGCGTGGAACTGGCTCTGGAGGCCTTCAGGGCCGGCAAGGGAGCCCTAGTGGTGGATAACGAAGACCGGGAGAACGAAGGCGATATTATCTTCCCGGCGGAGACTATCACCGAAGCCCAGGTGGCCATGATGATCCGCTACTGTTCCGGAATTATCTGCGTCTGCATGCCCGGGAGCCGGCTGGAACGGCTGGAGCTGCCCCAGATGGTGAAGAACAACACCAGCTCCTACGGCACTGCCTTTACCATTACCATTGAAGCCTCCAAGGGCGTCACCACCGGCGTCAGCGCCCATGACCGTCTGACTACCATCAAAGCTGCCGCCAATCCCAATGCCGTGCCCGCGGATCTGAACCATCCGGGACACGTGTTCCCTTTGGCCGCCCGGGAAGGCGGCGTGCTGGAAAGAGACGGCCATACCGAAGCCTCGGTGGATCTGGCCAGACTGGCCGGCCTGACTCCCGCCGGCGTGCTCTGCGAACTCACCAATGATGATGGCACCATGTCCCGGCTGCCTCAGGTAGTGGCCTTTGCCCTGAATCACGGCATGACCGTGGTCAGCATCAGCGACATTATTGCCTACAGAAAAGCCAAGGGCGTCTAATCTACCTGTACCGCAAAAACAAAGCCGGCCTTCGGAGCTATGGGCTTCTGCGCTGACAGGGGCTTCCGGACGGGATCGGCATGCGCCGGCTCCTCCGGGACGAATGACTGAAGGACACAAGACGGTTCCTTGAAAAGGATCCTCCGGAAAAGCAAAGAAGATCATGGAAAAAACCAGGATCGCATTTCCGGAGGATCCCTTCAAATTCAGGAAACATTGCCGGTTTAGTTCCATGCCTGGTGTTGCACGTTCCGAAGAGCTCTTTTCAGGCCATAAGATCTCCGGATGCCGCAAAATACCATAAAGACTTAGACGAGAAAGAAGTTTTGCTTATCGGGCTTGACTGCAGTTCCGCAACAAAAAAAGCATCATGACGTGATTGAGAAAATGCAGAACAACAATGAGGGAACTTTTGATGCTTGAGCATATTATTGAACGCACCAATGATTTTCTTGCCGGTTTTCCCAAAGCTGTCCGCAAGAAAAAAGGACAGTTCTTCACGTCAGCGGAAACAGCAAAGTTCATGTCCGGCATGTTTGATTTGTCAGGCTGCGGAGACAGCGTATCCCTGCTGGATCCCGGGGCCGGCTCCGGAATACTTTCCGCCGCTCTCATTGAAAGACTCTTTTCTGAAAAAACCGGTATCCGCATTTCACTGACCTGCTACGAAACAGATCCTGATATCCTGCCTTTGCTGAAAGACAATTTGGAATACCTGAAGCGGGAATCAGAAGGCAGGCTGGAATATGAACTGAAAGCGGAGGACTATATTCTGTCTCAGGACTGGGAGTTCAGCAGCCTTGCTGACACATCCCGGAAATTTGATTTCATTATTGCCAATCCCC
>JAEEGF012284187.1_pt1 | contig 13289 bp, 10 predicted proteins | sample 9134171 | NCBI WGS metagenome assembly JAEEGF01 (sample SAMN16246542, study PRJNA631951) | gut metagenome | biome: gut microbiome; feature: rumen; material: AP-attached | host: Bos | place: Iran: Karaj | collected 2018-10
AACACGATGCCGATGCCACCGACAATAGTAAGCCAAGGGTGCTGGAAAGACCAGTAAAGCACTTTATTATAGGTATTCTGGACGGCAGTCAGTAACCCACCCCCGGCTCCTCCCGAGCGGGAGGGGTTGGGGGTGGGTATCATCTTCACCTCCAGGAAGGGGATAACCGTCACAGCCAGGAATAGCGACACCATGAGGTTGATGGTTATGGTGATGGGGAAGTCCTCCAAACAGTCGTGGAACACGCCCTTCATCGTAAGAAGAAAGGGGAAGAAAATGGCGCAGATACAGATGGTGGCCAACATCATCGGCATGAAATACTGCTTGGCCGACTCGATGGCTGCCACCTTCGGCTCATAGCCCTTTCCTAAATATTCCAGGTAGCCGTCGATGACCACAATCGAGTTATCGACAATCATTCCCAACACAACAATCAGCGCCGCCAGCGTCACGATGTTCAGTTCGATGCCCATCATATACATGATGGCCACAGAGACAAAGGTGCTGAGCGGAATGGTGATGGCTGCCACGATAGCCGAGCGCAGAGGGAAGAGCACCATCATCACCAAGATGATGATAGCCATAGAGATGAGCAGATCGCGCAGGAACGACGTGATACTCATCGTCACCACCTTCGGCTTGTCGGCAATGCGAGTCACATTGACATCGTCGGGCAGTTCGTTGGCACGGAACTCATCGAGCACGTGGTCCACCTCCTTGCCATATTGAATGACGTTATTGCCTGGCGTCATCTCCATCGACAGCAGCACGCAGGGGTGACCGTTCTGCTCGATGCGACTCGACATAGGTTCGTATTCACGTACCACGCGAGCAATATCCCTCACACGTACTACCTTTCCTGTTGCAGCGTCGCTATAGACAATCTCGTTGGCAATCTCCTCCTTGCTGTTTTCCATCGACTCGATGTGGATGGGTATCTGCTGGTCGTCATCGCTGATGCTGCCACTTATCGTCGTGATGCCTTGGGCTTGCAGTCGTGAAAAGAGCATCTGCTGACCAATGCCGTAGGCCTGCAGGCGCTGGCGGTCGATGTAAAGTGAAATCTGTTCCTTCTGTTCACCAAAGAGTTTGACATTGGCAACTGACGGGATGCGACGCAAACGGTCGCTCAGGTCGTCACTATACTGTTTCAGTTCGCGGTATCTGCGCTCAGGACTCTCAATGGCAATGAGCAGGGCCGAGGTATTACCAAAATCATCGTTCACCACCACAGCGAGTACACCTGAAGGAAGTTGCGATTTGAAAGCATTTAAGCCATGCTTGATTTTCGACCATACCTCGTCCTTATTATTCACCTCGTCATTGAGACGCACCATCGCGATACACATACCGTTCTGCGACGTGGTGGTCGTCTTTTCGCGATTCACCTCGCCGTATGTGAACAGATAGCGCTCCAGTGGTCGTGCCACCTGCTGCTCCACTTCCTCGCTGGTAGCGCCAGGATAGACCGCTACCACCACACCCTGCCGGATGGTGGCATGGGGAAACTCATCTTTCGGCATCACATACATGCCGTAGATACCCAGTATAAAGAGGATGACTACGATGAGTAGCGATATCGGGTAGTGTTCCAATGGCCATTTCAGCCAGTTCATTTCCTTTGCCATAATTGTCAATTATCAATTGTCAATTAGTAAATGACTTTGCTTCCTTCACTCAGTTTCTGATAACCCTCAGTCACCACACGTTGCCCCATGTCGAGGCCCTCAGAGATAGCCACCTGATTACCATTCGTCGCACCAATGGCCACTTTTGCACGATGGGCCGTACTGTCTTTGGCTACCGTCCATACAAACAGTGAACCGTCGGCCGCCTTCTGTACCGCTGTTACAGGCAACGACTTTCCCGTGATGCTTTGTGACCCTCCGGCGATAAACCGCACGCTGGCCACCATGCCGGGCAGCAGTTTTCTGTCGTCATTCTGCACATTGATACGCACATCATACGTATGCGTGAGCGCATCAGCCTGTACTCCTTTTTCTATTCTGCCGCCATTCACCTGCTTTTGTGAAGCCTCCACGTTGATGGTAGAGGGCGTCGATGAGGTGATGCCGCTGATTTCTGCCTCAGGAACAGACACTTTCACTTTGACACTACTGATGTCGAGAATGGTCACGACGGCCTGCGAGGGCAACGCCGTCTCCCCTGCCCCAACCAGCTTCTTGCCGACAATGCCGCTGACGGGAGCCGTAAGCCGGCAGTCGGCCAGATTCTTCTTAGCCACTTCCAGTTGCGACTTGGCCTGGGCTACCTTGCTCTGAACCTCCACCCACTGTACCTCGGCCAATGAGCCGGCATCGTGCAGCATCTTGTAGCGCGCCAGGGCATCGTTGGCCTGCGTCATCTGGGCCTCGGCACCACTCAGCAGATTGCGGGCTTGCGTGTCGTCCATCTCGGCAATGAGCTGACCACGACCTACGGTCTGACCTTCATTCACCGACACACGTCTCACCACTCCCATGCCCGTAAAGCTGACTGCTGTTGCCTCGCGCTCCTCAACAATACCCACATAAGTCTGGGCACCATCCGCGAAGGCGGGAGACACCATCTGGGTTTTCACTCTTATCGGAGCCTTTGTGCCACTCTCTCTCTTCTCGTTACAGCTACATACCATCAGAATGGCCAGCAGCACTAAAATACCTTTTCTCATTGCCTGTTAGATTGTTTCTGGGCACAAAGATACGCATTTTTTGCGAAATACAATGGATTATCTGAAAAAAGGTTGAAAATACCAATGGTATGGTATGCAGTTTACCGCTCTTGTGCGATTTCGTAATAGTGATTTTCGCTGTACCTTTGCACCGTGATTTCAATCACATTGCAACTTAACATTATAAAACCGACAGAGTTATGGCAAAGATTTATGTAAATGGAGATGCGCAGGAGGTAACACTGCCACTCAACGTGAGTGAACTGATAGTGCAGAACAACGTGCAGCAGCCAGAGATGGTCAGCGTGCAGGTGAACGAGGAGTTTGCCGAGCGCGAGGACTGGGAGAATATCCAACTGAAAGAGGGCGACAAGGTAGATTTCCTATATTTCATGGGAGGAGGCACTTTGAAGTGAGAAGTGAGAAGTGAAAAGTGAAAAGTGAGAAGTGAAAAGTGAAAAGTGAGAAGTGAGAAGTGAGAAGTTATGATAGATTTTACTGAAGAACAGATACAACGCTACTCGCGACATATCCTGCTGCAGGATGTGGGCGTTGAGGGACAAGAAGAAATAATGAACGCGCGCGTACTCGTAGTGGGAGCCGGTGGACTGGGAGCCCCAGTGAGTCTCTACTTAGCGGCAGCTGGCATTGGGCGTATCGGCATCGTCGATGCTGATGTGGTCGATTTGAGCAACCTGCAGCGACAGGTCATTCACTTCACGAAGGACGTGGGCGTACCGAAGGTGAAGAGTGCTGAGGAGAAGATTAAGGCCATCAACCCCGATGTGCAGGTGGATACCTACTACGAGTTTCTCGACTCGTCGAACGCGCTGGATATCATCAAGGAATACGACTTCGTGGTGGACGGTACCGACAACTTCCCCGTGAAGTTTCTCATCAACGACGCGTGTGTGATGGCGGGCAAGCCCTTCTCCCACGGTGGCATCCTGCGCTTCAATGGCCAGACGTTTACCCATCTGCCTGGCACAGCTTGTTACCGTTGCTTCTTTAAGGAGCCGCCTCCCGTAGGAGCCGTTCCTACCTGTTCGCAGGCAGGCGTTCTGGGTGCCATTGCCGGTATGCTGGGTACCATTCAGGCAGCCGAGACGCTGAAATACTTTACAGGAGTGGGTGAGCTGCTGACCAACCGTCTGCTGACCTTCGATGCCAAGACCATGCAGTTCCGTACCATCAACGTGAAGCAGCGTCCGTCATGCGCTATCTGTGGTGATCATCCCACCATCGACCATCTCATCGATTATGAACAGGCCGCATGCGACCTTCATAAGTGAAAAGTGAATAGTGAATAGTGAAAAGTGAAAAATTTGCTACCGCATTATGATTATACCACAGAATATCATAGACGAACTGATAGCCCAGGCCGTGAAGGACGCACCCAATGAATCGTGCGGCTACCTGCTGGGCATAATATCCCCTTCTACGGAAGGGGGACAGGGGGAGGCTCTTGTCACCGAGAACTACTGGATGGAGAACATCGACCACTCATCGGAGCACTTCTCTTTTGCGCCGAAGGATCAGTTCGCCGCCCTGCGCTATGCCCGCGAGAAAGGCTTAAAGATACTCGCCAACTGGCACAGTCACCCCGCCTCGCCCTCACGTCCCTCACAGGAGGACCTGCGACTGGCCAACGACCCTACCATCCGCTATGCCATCCTCTCGCTGCTTGACGGTAAACCGAAACTGAATTCATTCAAGATTCTGAACGGCCAGGTGGTGGATAAAGAGGAACACGCTTAATATCACTTTGTCACTTTGTTGCCATAATCTTTCATTTTAAATAATGGACAATCGAATTTTGTAACAGCTGGAACACCTTTTGAAGGTTGATAATCTTCGTACGGTTCACGATGAAACTGCCACCGCCCTGACGAGTGTAGCAATCGGCCCAAGTGTGGAGCATGCACACCACTTTGTCATCGTTTTTTACCTCGTAACAAGCTCCATTCCGATGTGCGGCCTAATTTGGCTCCACATTCACTTCTCCTGAAGCTCTACGCATGTTCTTTGAAACACAGAGACCACGGAGGACACAGAGCTTTATATGAGAAAATCTCTGTGTCCTCCGTGGTGATGTTTTTTCAGCCAAAATATGCTGCCGCCGAAGCCCCCCACCCGACGGGCCAAGACCCCCACCCGATGAAGGGAGGCTTTCAGGCTTTTTGGGGAGGCTTCCTTGGGAGGGGGCTTGGGGATGTAATACCGCACGTACGGTATGTGAAATGCCGCGAAAAGGGGATTGTGGGTGCCGGAAAATCGCCGTACCTTTGCACCGACAAATTGAACGTCGAACATTAAAGATTGAAAAAGGTATGAAAACAATGAATCGAATGCGAATGCAAATGTGTTGTTGCCAGATGATGGTGATGACGATGAAGGAGAATGTATATATAATAGGTAATAACAATCAAAAAAAGAAAAAGAAATATGAAGACAAGAAGTTTGTTTATAGCAGCCATTCTGAGCATCAGCGCCAGCAATATCTGGGCTAACGGCCATTCAACCAACACAAGCAGCGTGCGCTATGTGAAGGCACCGAGATTTGCCCGCCCGCTGGTAGAGAAGTGGATAACAGAATATGCAAAAACACAGCCCGGCGTAACGTTCCAGATAGCCAAGGGCAATCAGAATCAGGGTAACTCGCAAGCCGAGAACATCGACCTGAATGTCGTATTCGACAATCAAGCCACCAAACCAGAAAACTTTAGCCAAACAGTTGTGTATTTCGGAGAGTTCGCCGTGCTGCCTATCACAGCCAGCGGCAGTGAGGCCGCGAAAGTGCTGGAAGGTAAGCACCTGAACTCGAAGAAGCTGAAGCAGCTTTACTTCCTGAATGACGATTTCGACGAGGACGTAAAGAAAATCAAGCAGTTTGAAAAGCTCGTTATCTATAGCGGCAGCAATGCCAATTCGGTAGCTACATCGTTTGCCCGCAACTTTGGCGAGCAGAGCAGCAGTTTCCGCGGCAAGCGCATAGCCGGCGACGACCTGTTTATCAATACGGCGCTGAAGAAGGACCCGTTGGGGGTGTCGTTCAATGTGCTGCCCAACATCTTCGACCTCGAGAACCGTCGTGTGAAGAGCGACCTGTCGATCATTGGCCTTGACCTGAAGAAGGGTTTGCAGGACAGCTTCAGCAACGAGGCGACCATCGACGAGCTGATTGGCATCCTGGAGAACGGACGGGTGCAGGAGGTGGCGGTCGGGAAAGTCGGCGTGTCGTACAATGAGGCTGACAATGCCGCCGTGCTGTTCCTGCAGTGGGTGCTGAGCGAGGGAACGAAGTACAACCACGAGTTCGGACTGCTGAACCTGGACAACAAAGTGGCTCAAGCTGAGCAGGATAAGATAAAGGTGGTGCTTACGGCACAAAAGTAAGGTAAAAAGATAAATCAACGAATTAGACTTATGGTAAAAAGATTTTTTATTGCAACAATCGTTGCAGTCAGTCCTTTGCTGGCTATAGCTCAGAACCTGATTTCAGGTCATATCAAGGATGTTCGTACGGGTGAGCCCCTGATTGGTGCTTCTGTCATCGTGAAGTCGCAGAAGGGACAGGGCGTGCTGACCGACTACGACGGGAACTTCAAGCTGTTGACGAAGGTGGAGGCACCGCTGACCCTCCGTGTGGAATACGTGGGCTATAGGCCGCTGGACGTCGACGTGTACGACTTTGAGGAGCCGGTGGAGATAGCGCTGATTGACGCGCCCAATTTCCTGAACGAGGTGGTCATCACGGCCATTGGTAAGGAGAAGGTGGTGGACAAGGCGGGTACTACCCAGTCTGTAATAGATGCCGACAAAATTGTGCAGGCAGGAACATCGACACTGATTAATGCCCTATCCGGCAAAGCCAGTGGACTGACCATCTCGTCGCCCAATGGTGAACCTGGCATGGGCTCGAACATCATCATTCGCGGTGCCAACACCTTCATCGGTGACAGTCAGCCGCTGATCATCCTCGACGGTACGCCCATCAGCAACGAGAACTCCGGCTCTACCAGTTATGCGCAACAGTCGCATCTGAACGACCTCAATCCCAACGACATCGAGTCGCTGCAGGTGCTGAAGGGTGCCTCGGCTGCTGCCCTGTGGGGGTCGAGGGCTGCCAACGGCGTGATAGTGATTACCACGAAGAGCGGGTCGAAGGCCTCAAAGCCTCATATAACCTATTCGTTCACCAAGAGTTTCGACTGGATTAGCGACCATCACCCGTTACAGAATACTTGGGGACAGGGTACTGGCGGAAAATACAACAAGAACACCAACTTCTCTTGGGGTGATAAGATTTCTGAGCGTTCTGGGGCTGCCAACGAGGTGGATAACAACGGTGCTTACTTTGTAGGCGGTATCACTGGCAAAACCTATTATACCATTACGAAGAAGAATTCCAAAGAGACATATATCGATTCTAACTTTGATGCTGTATTCCGCACAGGAGGCTATACCAAGCATGACGTATCTCTCAGTGGCGGTGGAGAGAAAGGCAGCTACTTTCTTAGTTATGCAGGCCAGTTTCAGGATGGCATAGTAAGATCGGCCTATTACAATAAACACAATATCCGTCTGAATTCATCCTATCGTTTGGCTCCTTGGTTGAAGGCATCGGCTAAGACTGCTTACATCTACACCACCACCAACCGCGTGGCCAGCAATGGTGACAGCTCGAACGGCGTCTACCTGGGACTGCTGCGTACACCTGCCGACTTCGACAACACCGACTACATAGGCACCTACGTTGACAAGCAGGGCGTGTCGTATACAGACCGACAGAGGATGTATCGTAACGAAATAGGTGCTAATGCCAATCCTACCTATAACAACCCCCTCTGGGCTGTCTACGAACAATCCAACACCCAGAAGACAGACCGTTTCATCCTTACGCCCCAGCTGGATGTCAATCCATTGGAGTGGCTGAATGTTACCCTACGCGGGGGAATGGATTATTACACCACGCTCACTGATGAGTTCTACCCCATCAACTCGCAGGGTGCCACAAACTCGCAGGGTTACTACAGCTCTGGCACGTCTACCCATAAAGAACTGACATTTGATGCCATCATACATGCCACACATGCTTTTTCAAAGCAACTGACGTTGTCGGGTACGCTGGGGTATAGCATTAACGACCGTCAGTCGTCCAGCAACTCTGGCAGTGTCACACCGTTCGATGTGCAGACCGACATCAAGTCTTCGTCATTGGCCTCCAGCACATCTGCCGACAGCTGGTCGAAGAGTCTCAGCCACACCCGCAATAATCGTGGCTATGGTATTGTAAAACTTGAGCTGTACGACCAGTTGTTCTTCTCGGCTACTGCCATGCAGGAAGCATCGTCAACCGTTAGCGGCACTTACTTCTATCCCTCGACCGACCTCGCTTGGCAGTTTACGAAGGTGTGGCGTCCTTCGTGGCTCAGCTTCGGCAAGCTGCGTGCAGCCTGGGGTAAGGTGGGTACCAGCCCAGCCGCCTACCGAACAGAGACGCTGGCATCGTCGACCAATGCCGCTTTCGGAGGCAGTTATGCCGTCAGTAGCTCTAAAGGTAATGCCGATATCAAACCCGAGGTAAAGACCGAATGGGAAATTGGTGCCGACTTGCGCTTCTTCCATGACGTACTGAATCTGAACTTCACCTACTATCAGAATCACATCAAGGACCTGCTGTACAGTGTCACGCTCAATCCGTCGAGCGGTTACAGCAGCATCTATGCCAACGGTGGAGAGATGAAGAACTCGGGACTGGAGGTGGACGCCGTCTGGCGGGCCATAGACAAGAAGGACTTCGGATGGGACATCAACCTGAACTGGAGCCGGAACCGCAACAAGGTGACCAGACTTAACGGCACGGGACTGCTGAAAATCAGCAGCACGTCGGTGGCCCTTGAGGGCTATGCTATGGGGGTGCTCTACCGTCCGGGCGTACTGCGCGATGATGACGGACAGCCAATACTCGACAAGAACGGATTCCCTCAGTTGTCAACAGGCAATGTCGTTTTGGGCGACCCCAATCCCGACTGGCATGGAGGCTTTGGTATGGATTTCCGCTACAAGGATTTCAATTTCAGTTTCCTGTTCGAGCATTCTCAGGGTGGCAAATACATCAACCGTACGCAGTTGACACTCTACGGCTTTGGAACACATGAGGACGTGGCTAAGGAGGTAACGCTGCCCCAAGACGTTGTCAACTACAATGGTCAGGTATTCCACGCCGGTGAGACCGTCAGAGGCAATCTATACGATTTTGGTGCGGGAACAGTATTGCTCGACGAGGTCTGGTACACAGGTATTGGCGGCGGACTGGGTATCAACAAAGTACATGACTACTACATTCAAGACAACACCTGGACCAAGCTGCGCAACGTGACACTGAGTTACAACTGGCATAATCTCTGGCTCAAGCGTCACACTCAGTTGCAGAACATCCGCTTCTCTGTTGTCGGACGCGATCTGCTGGTATGGGACCATCTGGTTGGCATCGACCCTGAGAGCAATAATTACGGAGTAGGTCTGGCTCAGGGCATGGACTATTTCTCAAGCCCAGCCACCCGTTCTATACTGTTTACTATTGAGGTTAATTACTAAAAATACACATTGATATGAAAAAGATATACACAGCAATTATAGGCACTGCCATCTTACTGAGCAGTTGCGAGAGTATAGTAGAAGGACTGAATAAGAATCCCAATTCTATCGAGATTAACGACATTGATGCCGGCCTATACGTAAATACCCCGGAACTAGCACTGGTCAGTCTGGTGCGCGGACTCGACGGCCGCATGGCGTCCTTGTGGTCTGGTCAGATTGTAGGTGTCAACAATTTCCCTCTGGCGTATTATAACTACCAGTTGACGGAAAGTACCTTCGACTTCGGCGGCTATCAGAGTGTCATCACTCAGAGTAAACATATCCAGGAGTCAGCACCCAACAATCCGCTTTATCAGGGCCTGACACGTGTGCTTGAGGCTTACCTGTTCGGGTTCTACGCATCGGCTTTTGGCGATGTGCCGGCAACAGAAGTGTCTACCGATGTGGAATATCCTCGGTTCGAGAGCCAGAAGTCTGTATTCAACTATAGTCAGCAACTGCTCGACGAGGCCATCAGCCAGCTGAAAACCGTTGACCGTGCCTCCTACAAGCAGGACTATCTGTATCATGGTGATGCCCAGGGCTGGCTTGAGGCCGCCTATACACTGAAGGCCCGTTTCTATGTCATCACCAAAGAATATGACAAGGCCTACCAGGCAGCGATGAACGGTATCAGTTCGCCGGAGCGCTCGATGCTGTTCCGTCCCGTCAACGACAATCAGACATCAAACAAGAACAACTGGTGGTCATACAGTCAGAATGCCTTCTTTGGTACCGAGGATGCCAATGGCAAACAAAGTTTCCTGTTCGATGTGCTCGATGCCCGCCACAACGCAAAGACCGACGAGACAGCCCGTAAGGCATATTATTACATCGACCCAACGAATGCCACCGCCAAGCATGGCAAAATATCACAACTTGAGCCAGAGCCTCTGATTACCTATGAGGAAAACCTGCTCATTCTGGCTGAGACGGCAGCACGTACACAGGGGCTGAATGAAGGGCTGGACTATCTGAACCAGCTAAGAGCCTATTATGACCAGGGAGGAGCCGTGAACGCCTATTTCGCCAACTACGATTATAATTATGATGCCTATACGACCGATGATTTCGAGAGAGGCGGTCTGCTGAATGCCGATGGTGCCTTGCAGCCGCTGCGGGCTCTGCTGCGCGAGATTATCCTTGAGCGTTACATCTCAGGTTTCACAGAGTTCACGCCATGAGACGATGCCCGTAGGCTGAGAGGTGCCGGTGAGAGCGACATTGCTGTAGCCATACCGCTGAACACACCTACAGCCACAGCCCATCCTGAGCGTTTCTATTATCCTGAGACAGAGATACTGGCCAACCCTAATGCGCCTTCTGATCCTGGCATCTACACGCCTACGGAAGTAAACAGATAACCATCATAAAGTATTGACGGAAATGAAGAAACTGATTATCACGCTACTTGCAGGTGTTCTTTTTCCTGCATACCACGCCGAAGCCTGTACATCTGTCATCGTCTCGGGCAAAGTGTCGCCAGACGGACGCCCCAACATTTTCAAGAACCGTGATACTGAGGGGACAGACAACCTCACCGTTCTGGTCAAGGGCTCGCGCTTTCGCTACATCGCTGTTGTCTCTGCCAACGACTCACTGCACAATGGAGCTTGGTCAGGTCACAATGAGGCAGGTTTTGCGATTGTCAACACGGCGGCCTATAATCTGAACGGCCGGCCACAACGTACGTTCGCGGCCAACGAGCATCGCAAGGAGCCTAAGGACAATGATGCCACGATTATGCGTAAAGCGCTGGAGCGTTGTGCCACACTTCGCGACTTCGAACTGTTCCTCGACAGCCTGAAAGCCATTGGTCCCATCCCCACCAACTCGAATTTTGCGGTACTCGACGCCCAAGGCGGCTGCGCCTATTACGAGACAGGCAATAAAGGCTATGTGAAATATGATGCCAACGATCCAGCCCAGGCACCATACGGTTATCTGGTACGTACCAACCACGGCATGTCAGGTGACAGGGAACTGGATAAAGGCGTGGAACGTTATCTGGCCATCAACAAGTGGATGACGAAGGCAAGTTTCAGTGGCCAACTCGGTTTCGAAAACATCATCCGCCATGTGACACGCTATCTGACGCACGGACTGACAGGTATCAACCTCTATGACTATGCGCCTGAGGACGATAGAGAACCTGTATTTATGCCCTTCCGCGATTTCATCCCCAGGTATCAGACGGCTTCGGCACATCTGATTCAAGGCGTGCGTCAAGGCGAGAATCCGTTGCTGACGGTCAGTTGGATTATCCCAGGCTCCACTCTTACCACTGTGTCCATACCTGTATGGATTACAAAGCAGAATGAATTGCCTGCTGTAATCACCAGAAACGCCAAAGGCCGCTCCACACTGGTCGACGCTGGATTCCAGCTGAAGAAACAGCTGTTCCCCTTAGAGCGAGGGAATGGTAGCGACTACATCAACGTAGCCCGTCTTATTAACCATGCCGGTACCGGTATTCTACAACAGATTGAGCCCATCGAGACAGAGGTGTTCCGTCATGGTGAACAGGTGCTGCAAGTAGTACGCAGAAATGGTGTGGCCGGCAAGGAAACGACCGAATTCTATCGATGGGTAGACCAATACTTACACGAACAATATCACCAACGTTTTAACATAGACATATAATGAACAGAAAAGTAATTCTCACGCTGGCCATTGTGGCTGGAGAGGTGTTAGTGGCTAATGCCCAGAAGACATCTGCCTTGAAACTGTCAGGCACGTTAGCCTCCAATCAGCACCAGAAGGTCTATTTGCAGAAGTATATAGACCGTTATTATGAAGTAATCGACTCGGCTGAAGTTGAAAACGGCAAGTTTAGTTTCAGTAACCAGGTCGCATTACCTGAAATCTATGGATTATCTGTCAGTCTGAAAGATACGCCTCTGCTGGTATTCCTCGACGAAGGCAACATCCACGTTGACCTGAACCCGGCCCGCGGCTATCAAGAATCGAAGATTACAGGATCGGCCACCCACGACCTGTATCTCGAGTTCCATGACAATCGTGACCGCAATCTTACAACTTTTATCCAACAACATCCTAATTCTATTGTGTCGCTGTATGTCCTCTATCGTGAATATGTCAGTCGGTTGTCATCGGCTGAAATCAAACAGAATATAAGTCTGCTTGATGCCCATCTACAGCAATTGAGTTATGCTGATATATTACGTCAAGTAATAGAAACGCGCAAGGTAACTGACATCGGGCAACAAGCACCAGACTTTAGCATTACCGACGTTGACGGCAAGACGGTGAAGTTAAGCGATTTTGTTGGTCAAGGCTATTTGCTGCTCGACTTCTGGGCATCGTGGTGTGGCCCATGCCGAAAAGAGAACCCCAACGTGGTAGAGGCCTATAACAAATATCACGACCAGGGCTTTGACGTGCTGGCCGTCTCGCTCGACAAGACCAAGGCGGCATGGTTGCGAGGCATCGAGGAAGATGGATTGAAGTATCACCATGTGTCGGAGTTGAAATACTGGAACAGTGATGTGGCTCGGCTTTACGGCATTCGTTCCATCCCATCGAATTTGCTCATCGACAGAGAAGGAAAAATCGTAGCAAAGAATCTCCGGGGGAATGAACTCCAAGAATTTCTCTCACAAATACCATAGATTTGGTAGTCAGAATGCCATGTTAGTGCGATTTCGTGTTTGGAGAAATCGCACTACCTTTGCACCCAGACTCAAACGCATAAAATTATGGCAGAAAACAAGAAACTTAGCATCATCGCCTTCAGCGGCGACTTCGACAAGCTGACGGCAGTATTCACATTAGGTACGGGCGCGGCGGCGGTAGGCTACGAGGTGAACATCTTCTTCACCTTCTGGGGGCTCGACGCCATCAAGCGCAAGCAGGGACGCTCGCTCACGGGCGGCAACTGGCTGACGAAGCTCTTCGGATTCATGATGGGCGGGCTGAAGGTCACACCGACCAGCCGTTTCAACTTCATGGGCGC
>JAEEGF010021495.1_pt1 | contig 13281 bp, 16 predicted proteins | sample 9134171 | NCBI WGS metagenome assembly JAEEGF01 (sample SAMN16246542, study PRJNA631951) | gut metagenome | biome: gut microbiome; feature: rumen; material: AP-attached | host: Bos | place: Iran: Karaj | collected 2018-10
TCCAAGTGGTGTACGAATTCGTCACAAACAGATATTGAGACTTTGGTCAAAATCTCGAAACTCTTAGATGTCGGTATAGAAGAATTGTTCAACAAGAAATTCATGGAATCTGTTTAACAGATAATTAACGACTTTCATTATGGCTATAGCAAAATTCGCATCAGACAAAGATTACCAGATATTCATTGATATGGAACTCGCTGGTAAGGTAACACCAAATTCTATGCTGAAGGTAACATTAGAAACAGGTGACTACCTTATACAAATAAAGGATGAAGAAGGTCACCTTATCAAAGAGTATGATATGGAGATAAAATCTTCAGATAATCAACTACTACAGAAAATAGATGGGACTGACGATAAACTTGATACTATCATTGAAAATTTGAAGAACGATTCATCTTTAGTCTTTCATTGTGATAGAGCTTCTTTCTGCCATAATGGTTTGTATGGTTTCGTTGATAAGAAGTTGAATGTCATTATTCCTCCAATATATTATTCGGTTAGTAAATTTGCATATAACAAGTCATTCGTGGTTCGTGATTTCCCTGAAGGAAGGAAAGCCACAATGATAGATAGTGAAGGCAATATATTCTTCAATAGATGGTTTGATTATATTGGAGAAACTGATGACACCATTCTTATGGGAATCGATAACAGGATCATTGTTTACTCAAAAAAGGAATACGATAAAATTGCGGAGTATTATAATGCAGGTTACGATTATAAAGCCAATTATGTTCCCGTTTATAGGGAGAATGATACAGTTAGGTTGTATGGTTATATCAATTTTGATGGCAACGTGGCTATTCCTTTGGTCTTTAATTGGGTTGGAAATTTTAACGAACAAGGCAAATCAGAAGTGGATTTATTTGGGAGACGATTTATAATAGATAAACGCGGTTTTATTTGTGGTACTGATAAGCAAAGGAATTACTTGTATACGGGGTGGGGAAATACCCCAGAGAGCATAAGAGATGATTTTTACTTTTATGATAATCTTAATTTCGATTGGTTTGGTGTATATATACCTTTTGGGCCTATTAAATGGAAATTTATTCCCATTTGGCAGGGCGATAAATGGAATGTTAGAGTATCTACCGCTCTTACTGGGACTGCTGACAATAAAGAAAAGGCTTTTGTCATAGAATGTGACTATATCCTAGCAATGGGACCTGGCTTTTGTATATGCAAGATTGGGAAAATTGTCAAAGTAATTATTGCAGACATAATAGAAAAAGGTTTTTTTGAATTTTCATTTGTTGCAGATAATGTAAGACCTATTTTTAAGACAGATAAAGCTGTCAATGGTGATGATCCAATATTCCCAGAATCATTTCAATTGTTATACGACAATAAGATTGAGACAATAGATATGAATACGATACTAACAAATAGTAAACGATATGGTTACAATCGATATAGTTGACAACTACTTTGATCATTACAAACGAATTAAATATGATGAATCAAATCTAGCAGAACCAATAGAATGGTATTTCAATCAAAAGAAATGGCCCGATATTCATGGTAATTAACTGAATAAGTGGAAATATACTCACAGAGCGTCAGCCATATTTTGAGCACAAGAAGTAAATATATTTAAGGAGGTATAATTATGAAATACTTAACAAATTTATGGCAAAGCAATCGTAGTGTTCATATAGGGCTTGTTGCAAAATGTGAAAAGTTTGATGATTATGGACTACTATTTGGATTCCGTAAAGCTCCTTATGGTGATAGCAAACAAAAAGCAAGAGAGCATAAAATATTTTACTTTGAAAAGGACAAGAATTTCGAAATAGAGAAAAATACTTTAGTCGCATATCTATCCTTTGATTATAATTCTTTTTCTCCAAAGGCAGAACGTGTATACCCTTTAGTAGAGTTAATCTCACATCACGACAACGGAGGAATATTGAGAGAAGATTGTAGGTATCATGACGATGTAGCTTGGAGACTAATAAATGAAGAGAAGCCCTTTATAGATTATTACGATCGAGATTGTATTATATACTATCCAACTATTGAAAATGATACATGCTTCATATGGGAAGGATTATGGGGAGTCGGTATGTACTGGAACATAGAAGGATATATATACAAGATGTGGGATGAAATAATGAAGACTAATTGTAAAGGATGGACATTTTGGCCATCCTTAGAAGAAACCGCTAAGAAAATAAGTGAATTTAAGCAATATATAGATTCAATCAATGCCAATGATATTATCGATACTTATGAGATCCATAGAAAAGAATGGTATCAAAGTCGCCAAGGGAAAGATGATGATTTTTTTCACGTTGATATTGTTCCCCATCTTCATAGCGATGACAAATATCTTCAATCTTTGTTGCCGCTAGAAAAGAATGAGGATTATATAGAAGTCTCACCTGGTGATGGACATAATTATAAGAACGGTGTCTATTACCTTGAGGAGGAAACAAAAGCCGCAAAAAATAAAGCGAGATTAGAGTACTCAAAAGAATATCATTTAGCATATCTTATTAGAGATTATTTTAGTGAAGTGAATAATAAAGAATTACGTTTGACACGCTTATACAAAGACATCTATTATCAATTTGACGTTGAATATGCGGATGCAGTCTTAGACAAATTCCGTGGAAGGATTGATGATGTACGCTTCCGAATATTATTAGATAAATATAATGAATGTAAAGAAGAAATAAAAAAAATTGAAATATGAAAAAGTTAATAGTTATATCTGTAGCATTTACGGGGTTAGTTATATCAGTTGGTTGTGGAAATATGAATAAACAATCTTCTACTGGTACAAATTATACAAGTGAGAATATTGATACGCTTGCTGATAGCGTTGCGAATATGAAACCCAAAACAGCTCCTTCCATTGATCAAACAGCAATTGGAAATATACACATGAATACTGATGAATCTCAGTTCAATTCAGAAAAGGAACTATTTTTGAACGAACATCCAAAACTTGGTGGTTTGGCTATTAGTTCAATTAAAGGTTTCTTTTATGACAATCGTTTGGCTGCAATTGAGATCATTAGTGATCAACAAGATATACATAGTAAAATTATAAATCATGATCTGGGCTATGATTATGGTTGGGAAAACTTGTATTCTTCAAAATATGAGCCTCTTAAATTTGTAGAAGAACATGATTTTTTTTCTTTTGAGAGGGCTGTAGGAAGATTGGCAATATACAATAACGATCAATTCTTAATAGAGGTGTCAGATATTTGTGACTCCCCCAAAGGGCACAACAGCTTTAAAGACATTATAAACTCTCCAAAAAAGCAATGTTATGGACATAATTTAATGCCATTACAATTTGATGAGTCCAGCAATGTTGCTAGAATGTTATCTGTATATACTTTAATAGATGAATTGCCCAAAGAAAGAGCTAAGTATATTAAAGGCCAATATGAATTAGAAAGAAACAGTATAAACACAGATAACCTATTTGTTAAAGTTTCATCAGAATCATCTATAGATAAGAAATATTACTATTCATTGTTACCAGAAGTACAAGCCCAGAGAGACAGGCTTTTTAGGTTGCATAGAAATGACCCATCATGGTCATTCATTATCATATATTACAAACCTCTTTTAGAGAAATATAATCATGACCAAGAAAAGATGAAAGAACAAAAAAATCAAGAGAAGAACCATGAACTTGATATAATTTGAAGTATGAGAGTTATTACGCGTAGGTATAATGCCATCCCCAGAACGTATGGCTACAAAGCAAGGGGCAGATCTTGCTTCCGATCCATATAAATAATTGAGTTCTATAACGATTTTAAAAAAGATAATAATTGCTTATGAAGAAATTTTTTGTTGTCTTTATGGCTATAATGATGATTGCCATAATGGGATGTAAAGATGAGTCGGCCATATATGGTAATGGTACGTCAGCTCCGTATGAGATCAGTCACTATATTGATACAATATCAGGACAACTGATTCTCACAACTGTTTGTAATTCTAATGATAACGGCGAATTGTCAGTTAGCACTCTTTCGTTAGGGAAGGTCGATTCTACGAAATGGGGTAGATAAAGTATAGAAGGTTTATAGATGATATTCGACAAAATTAAAATGGAGCCATCCATGTTGGGGGCAATTGCGGGCGATATAATTGGTTCACCATACGAATTTTGTAATACAAAGTCGCCAGCTTTTGATCTCTTTACGCCTCAAAGCCGTTTTACAGATGATTCTGTAATGACTTTGGCTGTGGCAAAATGGCTTGTTGAGGACGAAGCTCATACCATACATTATTTAATATACTGCATGCAGGATCTTGGCAATAGGTATCCAAGAGCAGGTTATGGTGGCAACTTTATGGCATGGCTTAGAGAGGACGAACCTCAGCCGTATAACAGCTGGGGAAATGGGGCTGCCATGCGTGTTAGTCCTGTAGGCTTATATGCCAAGACACTTGATGAGGCATTAGCTATGGCTGCCATAACGGCATCTGTAAGTCACAACCATCCAGAAGGAGTAAAGGGTGCCCAAGCAATAGCGGTGTGTGTGTTTCTCTGTAAAGAGGGCAAGTCAAAGCAGGAAATCAAGGAGTATGTAGAAAAAACGTTTTACTACAACCTCAGCAGAAGGATTTACGATATTCGTCCAATTTACAATTTTGATGTTTCATGTCAAGGAAGTGTGCCTGAGGCTATCATAGCGTTCCTTGAAGGAGATTCTTTTGAGACGGTAATAAGATTGGCAGTCTCACTTGGTGGTGATTCTGATACAATTGCATGTATGGCAGGTGCTATTGCTGCCTGTATGTATCCGATTCCTCGTAATATTGCAGAAAGATGTGACAGTATCTTAACTGATGATTTGAGGGAAATTAAGAATCGGTTTAATGATTTAGTCAGCAGAAGAGAGGAGAATCATTAACCACCTCTTCATATATCGCATTGATGTGCCTGAGCACTTATATATAAGGAATATCGCCCCGGCCGTGGTTATTGCTTAACCGCAGTCGGGGTACTTCTATGATAGCCATCCTTTATTAAAAAGGAATAGGGTTAAGATGGAAAATAAGACAAACGCTCCTGAAACGATCCTTGTTATCCTCCATATGAAATGATTATTCCAATATCCATAGTTAACTATGCAAATGGCCACAGCAAAGCCAAACAAGGCAAGGAGTAACAGTATTAGGCAATAGTAGGCTGGGGCTGGAATTGAAATGTAATCTATTCTTCTCTGAGCTTTCGCAATGACAGGTTCGACTTCTTCTCGAAATGCATCAGCAGCTTCCTTTCCAGTGAGCTTACCTATAGTTATTATCTCGTTCTTCGTTTCCTCAGACAGGTCAATCTTAGTTGCCAGATTAAATATCTCGGCAACCTGTTGAATCTTTGCCAGACTACTTTCAAGTAATGCCGCAGTATCAGACATGGTTTTCGCGCCATCTCTGATAGTTTGGGCATCAATCTCCATCTGCTGTTCTGGCGAATAATCGTCAAGCATCCCCCTAAGATCATCAGTTGTTATCTTATCATTATTCATAATACATTATCATCTACTTAAGCCAAATGTTTTTTTCTTCACACCCAACTTGGACTTGGCCATTTGAGCACAACACCGGGCGAAATCAAGTTCATCTTCATCTTTTTTGTCTCTCCAACCTGTGTTGTTGGTTGGACCACCTCCGGCAGAGACATTGCCATCAGGCGCAAGTAAAGCAGCAAAGTATGCACACGCGAGGTTGATCAGCGGTTTCCAGTTATCCACCTCTCGATAATCGAAGATATCATCGAAAAGATTAAGAACTTCCGTAGGCAGATATCGCTTATAGACAGAACCTTCTATATCAATATCAACTGGGCTCCGGTTAGGCGTCCATGTGGTATAATCTACATTAAAAGATGAGTTCTGTTCTCTGTAATCATCTCTCTTTGCTCTATCATTACGCTTGTCTTCCTCTATTACCTTTGGTTTAGGAGTAACAGGTATTACTGTAGGAGTGTCGTTGACCTTATGGAAAGAACGTGATGTTGAAGAACGAGTTTCTTCTTGTTTGGCGACAGACGCAGAGTGAAGTTTCCACCAGGTAGCTGCGAGTTTAGAACAGGTAAGCGAGCGATTCTTGCCCAGTTCCGATGCTTTATACTTTGCCTTGCCACAGATGATAGCATAGCCTTTGACATTACCTTGGCTGTCTGTCCTTGCTTTAACTTTGAGGTTTGCACCTTCGGCATGTTCGATACGGGTGACATAGTCTTCCCATGACCATTTCGGCATGTCTTTCAAAACGTTCATACAGACGGAAGCAATATGTTCAGCATTAGAAGCACGAACATCCATCGCAGTATTCCAGCCTCTCTTAATAGCTACCGCTTCAGCTGCTCGCTGTGCGCGGAGATGAATCTCGTGGTCATTGTTTACGTTACCATCTTCATCTACGCGACAGACACCACCGTGGAGATGAGGTATCTCACCCTTGGATTCTCGATGCAGGTAAACAACGCTCTTACTTCCAGCAAGGTTGGTAGGCTTAGACTTTACCTTATTACTATTATCTATAATAGTTTGCTTATCGAATTCCTCAACAAAATCCAGCCACAACTGTTTCCAATCTTCGATAGTGAAATGCTCCGTATGTTCCTTAGCAGGGCTAAGTTCTACTTGAATAAGGGTATTTTTAAGTTTGTCATGACCAGCCAACGAAGCCTGCATAGATTCCCATACCCCCATTGCATCCAACCCCAGTGGAAGATGCTGGGTGCAAATGAAGTCTATCTTCTCTGGGTGTTTCTTGTTCTCAGATTCACCCATAATGTAACGAAGATTGTTTATTCCGTGAGATATTGCTTTTGATTTTCCTATCATGAGAAGACCTCCTTTTCTGTAATGTTCGTTGTTCGTGGACGAAGCATCTTCTTGTTCCTTATGTCACGGATAAACTCACTTACAGCATCGGAAATTGGTTTTACCTCGCTGTACCATTTCTCCATCAGCTGACGGTTGTGGAAAAGTTTGCGTTTCTCCTCAGAGGTCAGACCATTGATGGCGTTTATGAAGTTGGCGATGTCTGAACGAGTCTGCGCCAATTTGGTGATGAGATCTTTCTCATCAGTAGTCATGCGTGCTATTGGCTCATAGCCTAATGCACGCGAACGAACATATTCACTCACCGTCATTCCACACATCTTTGCAGTAGTATAGATGTCGAGATACTCACGTGGATTAGCCTTAAAGTGAACCACCTCGCTACGTTTGTCCTTAGGGTCTAAAGCCTTGCGAGGATTTTTTTCTTTTTTCCAATTATTCATTTCAATTGCATTTATATTATTATACCTTATTAATATATATAGTGCGAGTCAAGGAGCACTATCCTTCCCTGCGACCTTCTGGGAGTCAGGCGAGAGCGCCAAGTAGACAGTCCCCTTTAGGGATGGTGCTACCTTGGCATATCTCGCACTGTAAAAAACGTTCTAACTCTGCCAGAGGCATTATAGTACCAAGTTAGCTGAACATGAAATAACACGTGAAGACAATGACTACTAATCATGTTACAGAATTTTCTTTGAATCATTGCTATTCTCCTTTCACTCCACCGCATTCGTCAGTGTATAGTGATCCGCGATATGGATTGACGATTACTGTATCGCCAAATCGCCATTTTCTTATACAAGGAAATGTTAGGGTTGAAGCGACAGTTGACTTCTCCACTTTTATAAGTCCCACCTGCTCCATCTCGTCGAGTATGCGTCGGATAACCTTGCGACCAATCCTCCACTCAGCCTGAAGCTGTAACTCTGAATACTGAGCCTGCCCAGCATTAAGCGACAGAGGCCTACGAAATCCGTTGCCAGTTGTGGGAGTCAACTGCATACGCGAAAGCAGATCACAAAATAGAGTACGATTACCAACAATATAGCCATCATTTGTATTCGTTGTACCTGCGAGCCATTCACCAGCCTGCCCTGACAGGTGTATGATGAGTTCATCATACCCTGTCAGTGTGCGGAACTGATAGCGTTCCTTGTTCGATGCCATTACATTATTCATGCTATAACACTATTTAGTAACACTATTTCCTGCCACAGACGTTAATATCGACTGCCCAGTTCGAGTGCCCGCAATCTTCTCCAAGCCTGCCTGTGCCTCTTCAACGTGAGCGGTGTTAAATGCAAATTCCGTCAGATCTACAAAGATAGTAAGCAGCTGTAGCTCGTTGCAATAATCTTCCATACGCTTGCACAACTGCAAAGCCCGATGACTACGGTGAAATTCCACCTCCCAAGAGTCACTCTGCCCTTTATTCATGCCGCTATTCATATAGCGATTAAGAGCAAGTTGTTCATCACTTGTAAGGGTTGTGATATCAACCTTACCATCAGCCATGGCTATCGCTATTCTCAGTGCATCGGCCTCGTATGGACCGAGATTCTGTAGAAACCTGCGAATAACCTTGGCTTCCATGTCACTAAGGGTCTTTGATACCTTACCTGTTGACTCCTTCCTTGTGGAGTCTGCGACAGCGACAACCTTGTTGTCCTGACGATTGTAAATGTTCTCTTGTGCCATAATTAATTCTTTATTATTCTAAGCTGGATTCAAAACTCGATACTGGATGCTGAAGCCAGGGAAAAACTTCCTGAAAACCTTAGAGAAAAATGGGTAGCATTCTCCCTCCAGCATCTCATACTGATCCCGCGTAACTGAAATGCGTAGACGTTTATTTAAAAGGGACAAATCATAGAGATAAATGACTGAATAGATACGACGATGGGCATCAGATTCCGTTTGCTCACATAACGCATGAGTGAAATCATACCACCTCTGATGAACAGATTTCCGCAGTTCAGCCTGCTCCTGCATATGGGAAAGATTCGCCTCGTTGATGTATTCCTGGCGCTTTTGTTCACACTCGTCGGTAAAATCTTTCAAGGCACAGGTTATGACCATCGGCTCAACATTACCATAGAAATGGCCGTAATGACCTCCTTTAAATCGAAGGAGGAATAACATTATTTCCGAGAACCTTGTCTTCTTGTGCTCAGCATATATAACCTTTGCCAATTTTCTGGTCTGATCATCCCGCATATTGATTATGCCACAAAACGTATTAAGATCAGTAAGCTGGGCTACAAGCCATTCTACAGCCTTGTTTCGTCCGTATGCCATATCAATCATCTCCAATGTAGAGTAATCACTAAGAATTGTCTTGCGCTCATCCACAAAATACTCCTGCATATCAGGATTGATACCCTTACTAAAATCATCATACGACGGGTATCTCTTCTTGAGGTTGCAGAGCCTCTCTCTCAAGACTGGCGATAATTCTTGCTGCTCCGCAGTAGATGTCCTCAGGCGATCGACGGCCGCTGTTGCTACTGATGCTATTGTTTGGAATTCCATTGTTTCTATTGTATGAATTAATTTCCCTGTTATAGTTGCCTTCCAAAACCTTGATGAAATTAGCTGGACGGAACAGCCAATCAAAGTTAGCAACGAACTTTCCTCCACCGCCATTTAGCCAAGAACTATCTGCAGCGTTCTTAATAACGACTTTCACCGCACCCTTCCCATGCTCTTTTACACGCGCATTCAACATGCCCTGACGCTTCCTTGTCATCATTTTAATGGGAGGTATACTTTTACCAGCCATTTCTTGATTAAAAAAAGCCATAATAGTACCATAGTCTATTCCTTCGTTGGGATTAGTCGGCTTTGGAGCCGACATAGAGTCAGAACAGAGTGAAGACTCTACATTCTTGCTTTTTTTTCTTTTTTTATTTATGGACTCTTGACGGCCCTCTGCTGGCCCGTTGATAGCCCTCTGCTGACCCACAGCACTTTCATCACTCTGATACTCTGAATATTTGCAAATAGTTATTAATGTGTATTTATTTGTGTGCTGAAGTTGAATTTCCCCTGTCTTTTCCAACACCTTCAGACACCGCCTGACCACCTTCTCCGTCAATCCTGTCTCATACGCTAATTTCTGGCGAGAAGAAACAAGCTGTCCTCGGCTTACAGTTATCCCCTGCCAGTTTGATGCAGTATAGTTGGCGCACAGAATTAAATGGCGAAACAAGTGAGCCACGGCGATATCACGATACCATTGCCATAGGATTATTTTCCTATATAAACGAACATATCCTTCCATCATCACTTTACACTAAAATTTTCAAGCTTACCTGACTCTATTAATTGGGCAACATCATGCTTGGCATAAAGTTTTCGACGGCCTACCTTTAATCCTTTCAGGAGGCCAGCTTTTTCTATGCGCCACAGTGTGGGGTATGAGATATGTAGTTGTTCACACATCTCATCCCGATCGTAAAAGCCTTGACCGTAATTGTCCTCTTCAATGGGCTTCTCAAGATTACCGATATTCATCTCCTCAAAACATCGGCGTACAGACTTGTAAAACATCTCTTCCAGATGTTCTCCGTCTAAAACGAATAAATTATTCATATACCTATTTTTATTTAGTTAAAAAAATATTTCCTGAAATTTTCTGCAAATTTCGGCATTATAACTGGTATATAGAGATGTGGAGGTGTGGTTTTTTGCTTATTACGTAACTAACTAAAAATGAGCAACATAACAAAAATCCACACCCTTGTGAGGTGTGGAAAAAGTGTGGTGTGGAGTGTGGGATTTTTATTTTTTTAACGGCTTGAGAGGAAAAGCTTCCACAAATTCTTGAGTTGGCATTCGCTTTGTGATGCGATCAGATGTGATATCAAGATCTTTGCAAACAGCAATCAACCAGTCTTTTTCATAATAGGTTTTTAATATCCTTATGACATATAAAACATTTTTTCTATTCCCTTCAAGGTATATTGGAGAGAAATATGCATGCGTAACACATTGAATAAAGTAATTCTCGTCAATATCGGTCACTACTTTTCTTTTTCGAAGAAAAACATATAATTCGTGTAAATCTGGTCCTTCATTATCTATTGACTGATAACTTGGCATGGTCGAGAATTCAATACCAGGATCTGGGTTTAAAACAACATTATCTTCAGGTAAGCTCTTCTCGACGTCTATAGGAGCTTTCTTCTCTTTATGAGGGCTGTCATTTATGGAAAGAGTTAAGTCTCTTTCTGCAACATAAAAGAGAATGCCCTCACGCCGTCCGAGGTTTATTGTGTATTTGCGAAACTTGTCATTACTCCAACTACCACTATTCAAATCCTCTACAAGCTTAAACTTGTCTGCCAGGGTCAAATAATCCTGATGTTCAAGAGGATGCCGCAAATCATTTCTACGGCAACCATTGTATGTTTCAGTAAATCCGTTGACATACCAACGGCTAATTTGGGACTTATACAAATTACCTTCTTTATTTGAAATCACTCTATATTTGAGTTCTATGTTTTGAAGTATTTCCAGGATATTCTCTCTAACCATCGCTTGTACAGGTGTTTTTTGTTTTTCAGAGACAAATAGAGAATATCCCTCAACTTTCTTTGAGCTAAAATCCTGATAATCGCCCTTGAACAAGGGTTTCAACCACTCATCGATAAAATTATATGCTTCCATTACTAAAATAAATCTACTTACTTTTCTACTTCTTTCATTAATGCCTTACGTTCTTCTGCGCTCATACTTTTCAGGAGTTCAAGAAGAGCAGCCCTACTATCGTCAGGTTCACCCTCTTTTAGCAGATAACCATTATACTCCAACATTTTCTTCAGTGGATAATCGCCAATATAGGCCGACGTTATATCACTGCTATTGCTATGTCCCATACTGTCACTTATATATTTATAAGGTACGCATCCTGAATTGTTGAGGTTTGTAGCAAAACTATGACGTGCCCATGTTGGAGATGGACTTTGTTCCATACCAAGCAATTCTGCAACCATTCTAATGTGCTTGCGGATATTCTTGTTATAACGCTGTATCACCCACTTTTCTTGTTTCTTAGTAATATTTTCCCTCATAAAAGGGAAAACACGTTGATTATGTTTGGGCTGGTTTGCATGTCGGTCGAGAATCATCTTAATCTCAGGCATAACTGGGAAGATAACCTCACTCGCTTCCTCATTACGTTCTTCGGTCTTATAACGAAAGAATTGAAATTGTTTACCATGAGTAGCGTAGTACCAATCGCCATATTTCAAGCGTAACGTATCAGCTAAGTTCTGCCCGTCACCAAGGTACATGAAAAGAAACAATCCAAGGTCACGAAACAAAGCATCCTTGACCCTTTTAGGATAGAGCGACTTACCATTCTTATCCTTTACGTCGCCTTTTTTCCAGAAATCATAGAGCAGGCGCATTGATGTAACATCCAAGAATTGATGCTTTCGACTTGCTTTCTTGTTATAGCCAGTCCCCTTAAACATTTCTTTTGTACTGCCATTTATTAGATTCCGTTTGATGGCAATGTTAACGATAGTTCGAAATGTGCGCAAATTAATTCCTGCGTATGACACACTAACGTTTGGGTCATTTTTCATCTTTGTCTCCCACTCCTGGATGAACGTATGGTCAATGTCAGCAAATTCTACATTCTCACCATTGTCTTTAATGAACCTATTTCTACAGTCTCTACCCACACTTGCAGTACCTATATAGTCTTTATCTATTTTCTCCTGAATGTATTCATCCCAAATTTTATAAATACTTGTACTATCATCCTTTTTACCTTGATAACGTTCTTGGAGTTTTTGGAGGGAGAAACTACCTTCACTGATAAGTTGATTGGTCAAGTCTTTGACCTTGTTCATTATCGCTTTCATCTCTTCTCGTTCCGCCAAATGGACTCTACGTCCACTCTTCTCATATTCACATAATTGGATCCAATCATCCATCATGTATTTCTCTCCAAGTCTTAGGAACGCTTTCTTGCCATCATGACATATTCTAATGGCAACAGGTAAAGGCTTACTATAATCTCCTGCTTTACGTATATCAACCGTTATAGAGCCATACACGCTTCCGTTGGAAGATGTAAATTTAGCAAGACATTTCTCGCCCCTAACACTATTGTTAGTGCCAGAATTGTCAGATTGGTGACCTTTGGTGACCTTTGTATTATCTTTCCTCATGCTCAAAACCTCCATTTATAGGACATTTATTAAATACTCCGTCAGTCATAATGGTGACCTTCAGGTGACCTTTTTGACTGAAAACTGGTGCAAATTTACGAAATCTTTAGCAATGTACAATAACAGAAAACCCTTTATTTATCGGGGTTTAACATTATTTGTAATTTCCTGAAACATATCCAAAACAGACTCATAATCTGGAGGTCCCTGGTTCAAGCCCAGGCTGGTCCACAAAATCAAAAAACACTATATTT
>JAEEGF010581534.1_pt1 | contig 13281 bp, 15 predicted proteins | sample 9134171 | NCBI WGS metagenome assembly JAEEGF01 (sample SAMN16246542, study PRJNA631951) | gut metagenome | biome: gut microbiome; feature: rumen; material: AP-attached | host: Bos | place: Iran: Karaj | collected 2018-10
CTTCTTAACCGGATGATGCTTCCAGATCCACTGATTAAAAGGGACCTGAAACCCTAGTGTAGGAGATATCGAACAAGTGATGCAAAGAGCAGCAATCACAATCAGGATTATCCCAGTACGTTTTGTGGTACGCTTCATATTTCCAAATATCGAGACAGAAAGACATTATAAACCGAATAGGACGTACCCTCATCAGTCGTCGTTGCCAATACCAATTCTTTGTCCATCAGCGCCTTTATGTTTCTCAATGCGGTCGGCCCGGAAGAGATCTTATACTTGGACAGGAAAGCGGCGGAGGTGATTTGTGAAACACTGCCTTCTCTGGCAATTGCTTCCAGCATCTTCCATTGAGAGCGGGTAACCAGCCGGCGGATTTCTTGAAAACGGTCGCGTTCGGAATCAAGGATGGACTGGATGGCAGCCACTATATCATTCCGGACAACGACATTCCCGGAAAGGGAGAACACTTCATTACACAACCGTTGCGTATAGTATGTATGACCCTTCGTCCATTCGATGATATAGCCGATGGAATCGTCGTCGATGGTTTTTCCTGCCGATGCGAACTTTTCCTTGATAAAGGTGGCATAAACCGGTACGGGCAGTTTTGAAAGATAAGAGAAGGAAGTACTCTCGTAGAAGGGCTTCTTGGCATTGGTGAACATATCGGTCATCGTATGCTTTTTGCTTCCGCAATAGATGAAACGGACATTATGCAGATGCTGGATATTCTTCCGGAGAATCGCTTCCATATTGACATCATTATACTCCCGAATCTGCTGGAACTCGTCGATGGCAAGCACGACCTTCTGCGGATAAGTCTCAAGATAGCCCAGTACTTCTTTCAGGGTACTCTGCTTTTGGTTGTCGTCAGCGAAAGTGAACGATACTTGAGGCGAACCTGTCAGCGGGTCGATTCCAAGCAAAGGGCGGACACTTTTCAGGGTCTTGAAAAATGCCGAGATTTTCTGCTGTTTTCCGAGTTTATTGACGACGGCATCTGAGATTGCCTTGATGAACTCTTCGATGGACAATGTGTCACTTATGTCCACATAGATGGTTTCAAAGGGCAGTTTTCTCGCCTTCATCTCGTCAAACACCCGAAAAATGAGACCGGTCTTTCCCAGTCTTCGGGGAGAGATGAGCGTGGTATTCCGCCCATTTGTGATATTGCGGATGATTTCCTCCGTTTCTTTCTCTCTGTCGCAGAAAAACGCCTTTGATCTATAAGGCTCCAGGATGAAGGGGTTCTCAAGCATAGCCGTATCTTTTTCGCAAAGATAATTAACAAAATGTTAATAACAAAATGTTAATTACATTTTTCAATAAGATTGGAGAGATCGTTTAACTCGCGAATAGCGTCCAAAAGGTTCGATAATTTATCATAGTAGCCTACTACTTAAAAACGCTAACTGATTAATTATAAATCTGTTAGCGTTTGTTCTTTTTGCATTCGGCATGCCTAATCCTATAAATAAAAGTCATCCATGCCTAATGCACGAACAAGGCGAACGAAAGCCGGGTATAGCTCTTCTGGAATTCCGTTGTCTGTATTAATTCCTTCAATGTGGCGACCTTCGCGAGTTTTCAGGAGTTCGGCCGGATAAGACTCTTCCGGAGTATGCTCCGTATTGTTCTTAACTGCATTGTTCCTTTCATCGTTTCTGGGGTCATATGCCAGACCATTATCTTGATAGAACCCCTGGCCAATTCTTTGTTCAACGATTTCCAAAATAGGCAGATCTTCTTCAACCTCACAGTCACGAACAGACTCAGGCTCCATTCTCCAGTAAATCATCTGAGCCGTGGCAATATCTGTATCAGGTTGCGATACAACCCACTCAAGGATGGCCTTAGGATTATCGAAATTCCAACTGGCAAGAACTTCGTGTCGACGAACGGCGGGGACTCGTTTGAAATAGTCGATAAACAACTCCGTCAACAGACTATCAAACTTCTCCCCAAATCTATCATTGTCGTCCGGAGACAGATCTCGATAATCAGGATAATGAGCATATAAGTCCTTCAGACTCTTCGGTTCCTGATTAGATTTGAGCCTTTCGATAAGTTTCTTAATCATACCAATGAAATCGTAACAACGGATTATTCCGAGCAAAGATACTCATTTCCAACGATACCATCAAGTCTTCCCCTGGTTCGACAAAGCCCACAAGCATCAATTCAGGCCAAAACACTAAGAACCTTATTATCAATGCAATACAGGAATACACCACAAACGAGATGAAGTCCTTTTTCGAACCCCCATTTCCCACAGTTTTTGACGCTTATTTCTCTGAGCCCTCCATTTCTTCCATATTCTCACTTGCTTGATTTTCAATATATTGCGCAAACCTTTCAACCTTCTTGATGTCCTCCAGAAGGTTCGAGAATTTAGGTGTTTGGTCTACTAAACAAACGAAGTCAGCCTTTCGGCTGACTTCTTTTTTGCTTTCTCCCTTACCGGCCAATTTGGACATATGGCAAAATGTAGCTAACTTCACATCGATAAATCGATAAGTAATCGGAATGAAGCTTTTCCCGCGGATGGAGGCGCGCTGGCGCCTGTTCCGGATTTACCTTGAGGGAGGAGAAATCCCCTGGCAGAAGCCGAAAAAGGTACGGAAACGGCGCGACGGCGTGTATATAGGCACCCGCGAGGCCATCATTCCCTTTTTGAACAAGGATGCCAAGCGGACCATCGTCGACCTCCTCTTCAGGCCCGGCTATCTGATGCGGGACTATATTCAGCGCGGTCGGCACGAACAGTATCTGGCACCCTTTACGGCGCTGCTGGTCTTCTATTCGGTATTCACCCTCCTGACAGCCATTATCCAGCCAGGCTCCGGCCGGGGCTCCTTGGGAGAATCCCTGATCGAAGCCGCAGAGGATCCGCAATTGGATACGGGGTTGGACATTCCGGGAGAAACCATCAACAAGGAGAAGGCAAGCCAGTTTGTTTCGAGGTTTTTCCGGACAGTCTCCAATGCCTTCCTCCTTGCGCACCTGGACCTGTATCCGGAAGCGGCGGACACCCCCTGGAAAGAGTCGCTGGCCGCTGTCGAGGCCGATCTCCGCAGCAAGGGCATCCCGCTGTTCCTGGGGAATTTCCTGCTCCTTTGGCTGGCGATGGCCCTGCTGCTGAGAAAGTATCAAATCAGCGTTTCCGGCGCGGCGGCCGCTTCGGCCTATGTGCTGTGCCAGTTCTGTGTCTTCATGTTCCTGGCGCTGATCATCTCCTTTGGCAAGAGTTCCGAACTGGGCATCTTCATTATGGGGATTCTCTTGTTCATCGACTACCGCCAATGGCTGCAGATCGGAAACAAGAAAGCCCTGTGGCTCACGGTCAAGACCGGACTGGTCTATCTCGCCGCCATCATCCTGTTCTATATCCTGCTTGGGGCGGTTCTGGTTCTTATTTCGATTTACGGAGGTCATTAAGCTAAGACAATTGTTTTTTTATGGTTCCTGCGAGTTCCCTCATCCTGATGGCTGTCAATGCCCTGCTGGGCTTTGCCATACCCGTCTGCCTGGCCGTCTGGCTGGTGCGTAAGCATCACGCCAGGATTTCGACCATTTTGATTGGTGCCGGCACCTTCATCGTCTTTGCACTGGTGCTGGAAAGCATCCTGCATCAGCTGGTGCTGAAAGGGCCGCATGGCGCGTCCATTCTGGGCAATACACTCCGCTATGCCCTGTATGGCGGGCTGGCCGCCGGCATCTTTGAAGAGACCGGCCGTTTCCTCTCCATGAAGTTCCTGATGAAAAAGGAACCGACCAAACCCCTTCCCGGCATCGCGTACGGAGTCGGACATGGCGGTGTGGAGATGCTGATCATCTTCGGCATCACGATGATCAACAACCTGGTGATTTCGGCCCTGATCAATTCCGGCCAGGCAGATGCCATTTTCGCCAAGGTTCCGGAGGAAGCTGCCGCACAGGTACAGGCACAACTGGATCAGTTGCAGACGCTGGGGGCCGGCACCCTGCTGGTCGGCCTTTGGGAACGTATTTCCGCCCTGATCCTTCACCTGGGTCTTTCCTTGCTGGTTTGGGTAGCCGTCCGCAAAGGCGGCAAATGGCTATGGCTCTTCCCCGCCGCCATCGCCCTCCACGCCCTTGTCGATGCCGGCGCCGTGCTGCTCCAGAAGTCAGCCGGCATGGTCACCCTCGAACTCATCGTCACAGCCGAAGCCCTTGCCGTCGCCGCCATCGGCTATCTGGTTGCCAAGAAATTGTAAGAAATGAAGATCAGACTTGAAAAACCGGCCGACTACCGAAGGGTAGAGAACCTTACTCGTGAGGCTTTTTGGAATGTGTACCGCCCCGGTTGTACGGAGCATTATGTCCTGCATCAATACCGGAACAATCCGGATTTCATCCCTGAGCTGGACTTTGTGATGGAGGAGGCGGACCGGATCATCGGCCACGTGATGTTTTCCAAGGCTGAATTGATCCTGCCCGACGGAAGCCGCAAACCTTCCTGGACATTCGGCCCCATCAGCATCGATCCCGACTACAAGCGCAAGGGTTACGGGCTCCAATTGCTGAACTATGCGCTGGAAAGGGCACGTGAGATGGGCGTTGGCTTCCTGTGCATGGAGGGTAACATCGACTTCTACAAGCACGCCGGCTTTGACCTGGCCAGCAAAAAGGGCATCCACTATCACGACTTCCCCAAGGAAGACGATGTCCCCTTCTTCCTGGCCCAGGAACTCCTTCCCGGATGGCTCAAGGCGAATGGCATCGTCGAGGCCACTTATTGTCCTCCGGCCGGCTATTTCATAGCCGACAACGATCCGGAAGCCTTTGAAGCGTTCGAGGCCACATTCCCGGTAAAAGAGAAACTGCGTCTTCCCGGACAACTGACCTACGATAACGTGATGGAAACCAGCCGAATCATCCTCCGGCCGTGGCAGGACAGCGACGCTTCCGTGCTTTATAAATGGGCGTCAGACCCCGAGGTGGGACCGCGCGCCGGATGGGCGCCGCACCAGTCCGTTGAAGAAAGCCTGGAGGTAATCCGGACGGTCTTCAAGGATGCCACCAACACCTGGGCCATCGAACTTAAAGAAACGGGCGAAGCCATCGGTGCGATGGGTTACGGACCGTCCTGCAATTGCAATCTGCCCGCACGCGAGGGCGAACCCCTTGCCGGATATTGGGTCGCCAAACCTTATTGGAACCTGGGAATCTGCACAGAAGCGCTCGGGCTGATGCTTGCGCACATCCGGAAGACCACGGACATCCAGTCCCTGATAAGCGGACACTTCGTAGACAACCCCGCCAGCGGCCGCGTGATGGAAAAGTGCGGCTTCGTCCCCACCGGAGAAACCGTCATCGACGAAACCCAGTATCAGGGCGCCGGCCGGCCCATCCGGGTCCTGCGGCTAGAGATTCGGAGATGAGGAACTAAGCGCTAGTTGGCGACGAGCAAGAGGATGGTGGCGATGCTGCCCAGCAGGAGGCCGAAGGTTCCCAGAAAATTGAATTGCCGTCCGTCCTGCAACACTTGATTGGTGCGGAGATCGTAGCACAGGCCATCCTCGTTGAGGAAGAATTCCGTATAGTTCCGATGCTCCCGGCCGATCGAGCCCCACTGGTCCGTTTCGTAGTCGGTATAGAATTCTTCATAGACGAGAATAACACCCTTGGCGCCGTCGGAGACTTCGCGGGAAGGAGCGCCGAATGTCCGCACGATATCGGAATGGGGACGGCCGATCCACGTGAGTTCCATATCGGATTGCCGGGAAACATATCGAGGCGTCGTACAGGAAGCGGCAGACAGGAGAAGGGCCGCAAAAAGCAGAAGGAAAAGATATCGTTTCATGGCTGAATCGGTTTTCGCCCTTCTCAGCAAATTTCGAGCCCGATTGCCTTACCGGCGGTAGTATTCGCGGACCAGGCTGCGGTAGCCGAGGGCTTTCAGGTCGGCGTAGCGGATGCGATAATTGGCTTTCGTGTGGCGGCCGGTGCCGAGATAGCGGATATATTGCTGCAGGTAGCTGTCGATCTCGCGGAGACCGTCCACCCGGGTAATGACCGGGAAGAACCAGCGCGACCAGGTCAGGGCGCGGGGATCGCCGCTTTCGAAGAACTTGTCGTTGAAAATCCGGATGAGACCTTTCATCGCGCGCTGCGGATCGTAGCCTTTCCGGATCTGCCAGCGGTGCAGGGCGCGGGCGGCGCGGCGGATTTTCCCCTTCATCTTCTGCTTCGTGGCTTCCGACAGGTCGATGCTGCGGCCCAGGCATTTGAAGCCCAGGAATTCGAAAGGCTCGTCGGGGGCATAGATCTTTTCCTTCGACGGATTGACTTCCAGCCGGTACTGCGCCAGAAAGCCGAGGAGCGCGGCCTTATGGCCTTCCAGTGTTTCGCGGTCGGGCGCGAAGAGGATGATGTCGTCGGAATAGCGGGCGTACACCACCCCTGCCTCGGCGAAATACCGGTCGACTTCCATCAGATAGACGTCGGCCAGGAACGGCGCGGTGGGCGTACCGGCCATGATGCCGCGTTGTTCTCGGACAATCTGTCCGTCAGCGACCGCCCGGTCGTCGGTCAGCATCCGCTCGAAAAAGCGGAACAGGGCGGGATCGTCGGCCAGCAGCCGCTGCAGGATGGGGAGCAGGATGGGAATGGAGATCGAATTGAAATAATCGTGGATATCGAGCTTGTAGGCCCACATCCGCCGGCCGCCGAGCGCCTTGCGGATCGCGTAGATGGCGTCACTTGCCCGCAGGCCGCGGCGGAAGGCGTAGCAGTTGGGCGAGAAAGCCGCATCATAGCGGTACAGGAGATGGGCCATCAGTTTGAGCGCCCGGGTCTCTTCCAGACTGAAACTGTAGACGGTCCGCTTCTTCCCCGTTCCCATCTTGTTGATGCGCTTGCGCTCGGGAATGCCCGGTCCCTCCCCTTCCACCAGGGCGTGGGCGACAGGCAGATATTGTTCCTCCGCCACATACGCATCGGCATCCTTGAACAGGGACCAGGTGAAACGGCCCTTCATCAGGCGATGCGCCAGGAATTCATCCCACGCCGCCTGACTTTCCAGCTGTCCGAGAATGCCGTCCATGCGAAGGTAAAAAGGAAAAAGGGGAAAGGATTTGAATCAGCAAAATTGCTGTTCACGGGACGGGTACGCGGTCCGGCCGCCTGCAAGGCACCAGAAAGGGCCGCGCTGCGTCCAAAGCAGGCGCAACCGGGGTTGCATCCCCTTTTTCCAAAAAGGCTTAAGACAGGAACTTCCGGATGCGGCCCACGACATAGTCGCGTTCGTTGGGCATCTGCGTGTAGAAGTTGATGTACGGAAGGCCCGCCTTCTTCGCATACATACGGGCGATCAGGTACTTGACATTGGCGTCGTGGCTGTGGCCTTTGCCCAGCATCACCACGCCTTTCGGGGCGCCGCCCTGCGACAGGACGAAGGTGTAGGGCTTTCCCCACTCCGCCTTGTAGACCTGGGTCGGGCGGGTGCTGTAGAGTTGGAAGGAATCAGCGGCGGGACCGGCGATGTCGGTCACGGGCACATCTTCACGGACGGAATAATCGGCAAACTGCGTCTGCAGGATTTCCCGGAAAAAAGCCAGCCATTCGGCGTCGGTCCTTTCCACGATCTCGGGTTCGGGCCGGGGTGTAGCGGGCGCCGCGGGGCGGGCGGTGTTCTTGGGGGCATGCTCCGACATGGCATCGGAGAGGGCGTCTTTCACCTGCGAAATCGCCTTTTCGGCCACAGAGCCGAGGAGAGTCTTGAAAAGTCCCATAAGTCAGTCATTTAATACCGTAAATATACAAATAAATAATAGCAGCAATCATTTCCGCCGCATTTTTTTTCTACCTTTGCCGCTTAATGAAAATGGAAAAACGCGTCGCCATCCAAGGGTTCTCCGGCTGCTTCCACGAGGAAGCCGCCCGAAAATTCTACCGGGACCCGGGGAAGAGTTGGCAGTACTTCTTCTACATCGACATCAAGTTCGAAAGCTTCGAACGTTATCTGCAAGCCCTTTCCGCCGTCCGTCCGCTCATCGACGACCTGCGGATACTGGGAGAATATACCGCTGCCCTATGATCATCCCGCCCGCCCGAAGGACTGAATCGGTCCGGGAGTATTATTTCTCCCGAAAATTGAAAGAGATCGCCGCGCTCAACCGGGAGCGGCAGGCGGCAGGCCAGTCCGCCATCATCAATCTGGGCATCGGCGCGCCGGACGGGATGCCTCCCGCCCCGGCCATCGAAACGCTGGTCGAAACCGCCCGCAAATCCGACGTCCACGCCTACCAGAGCTACGTGGGTCTGGATCAGTTGCGCGAGGCTTTCGCCGGATGGTATCGCCGCTATTATGACGTGGACCTCGATCCTTCCTGCGAGATCCAGCCCCTGGTCGGCTCGAAAGAGGGCATCCTGCTCATCTCCCTGGCCTTCCTCAACGCGGGTGACGGCGTACTGGTCCCGGATCCGGGCTACCCCACCTATACTTCCGCCTCCCGGCTCGTCGAGGCGCGGATCCTGACCTACGATCTGTTGGAGAAGAACGGCTGGCAGCCGGACTTCGAGGCGCTGGAACGGATGGACCTTTCCGGCGTGAAGATCCTTTGGGTCAACTATCCCCATATGCCCACCGGCGCATCGGCCACGCCGGAACTGTATCGGAAGATCGTTGATTTCGCCCTGCGGCACCGCCTGCTCGTGGTCAACGACAACCCCTACAGTTTCATCCTCAATGACAGGCCGCTTTCCATTCTCGCCACGCCCGGTGCGAAGGAATGCTGCCTGGAGCTCAACTCCCTGAGCAAGGCCCACAATATGTCGGGCTGGCGCATCGGCATGGTCGCCGGCCAGCGCGACCTGGTGGCGCAGGTGCTGAAGGTCAAGTCGCAGATGGACTCCGGCATGTTCAAGCCGCTCCAGCTGGCCGCGGTCGAAGCCCTTTCGCAGGGTCCCGACTGGTTCCGCGACCTCAACGCCGAATACGCCCGCAGGCGCCGCCTTGCCGGCGAAATCTTCGACACCATCGGCGCCCGCTATGACGCTGCCTCGGCCGGCCTGTTCCTCTGGGGCCGCATCGAGGCCGACAATCGTTTCGCCGCGCTGACGCCCGGCACCGAGGCAAGTCTCGGAGAGCGGGTGTCCGACACCATCCTCTATCGTTCGGGCGTCTTCATCACACCGGGCTTCATCTTCGGCGACAACGGGAAAGACTATGTCCGGATCTCCTTGTGCGCCAAGCCCGAGGTGCTCGTTCACGCAAAATGTCTCATCGAATCCATCCTTAATAACAACCCCTCATGACCCTGGGAATCATCGGACTCGGACTGATCGGCGGATCTTTGGGCCTCGACCTCAAGCGTCGCGGCTACGCCGACGTCGTCCTGGGCGTGGAAGCCGACGCCGTCAGCGCCGCCGCCGCCCTGAAAATGGAACTTGTCGACGAAATCGTCTCTTTTGACAACTGCATCGAAAGAAGCGACATCATTGTCGTGGCCGTCCCCGTCGGCACCGCCGTGCGGATGGTCTGCGACATCCTCGACCGCTTCAAGGAAGGCGGCTATCGCGACAAGATCGTCATCGACGTCTGCTCGACCAAGGAGCAGATCAACCAGGCCACCCATTACCATCCCTGCCGCGAACAGTATGTCTCGACGCACCCGATGGCCGGCACGGAGTATTCCGGCCCCTGGGCCGCCATGCCCGGCCTCTTCGACGGCCGCGCCTGCATCTTCGCCAATGCCGAAGAATCCTCGCCCAAGGCCCTCAAGACCATCGAACGGCTCTACGACATGCTCAATATGCGCCCGATCCATATGGATGCCTCGGCCCACGACGTGCACACGGCCTATGTGTCGCACATTTCCCACATCACGTCCTTCGCCCTGGCCCTGACCGTGCTCGACAAGGAAAAAGACGAGAAGCACATCTTCGACCTGGCTTCCGGCGGTTTCTCCTCCACGGTACGCCTGGCCAAGAGTAACGCGGCCATGTGGGTTCCGATCCTGACCCAGAACCACGACAACGTGCTCCAGGTCATCGACACGTATATTGAAAAAATGCAGCAGTTCCGGGAAGCCATCAACGATTTCGACGGAGACAAGATCCGCGAACTCATCGAATCGGCCAACCGCATCAAGAAAATCCTACGATAATGGCAGACAAACTGGAATTGATTCCCGTAACGGAATGGGGCTTCTTCACGCTCCCCCGCCCGATGGTGATTGCGGGGCCCTGCTCCGCCGAGAGCGAGCGGCAGATTATGGAAACGGCCGAAGGCCTTGCCAGTTTCGGCATCCACGTGTTCCGGGCCGGCATCTGGAAACCCCGGACCCATCCGGGATGCTTTGAAGGCGTCGGGGCGAAGGGCCTACCGTGGCTGCAGCGGGTCCAGCGGGAATTCAATATGAAAATCTGCACGGAGGTGGCCAGCGCCAAACACGTGCGCGAATGCCTCGACCACGGCCTCGATATGGTCTGGATCGGTGCCCGCACGACGGGCAATCCCTTCCTGATGCAGGAAATCGCCGACGCCCTGAGCGGCACGGACATCCCGGTGCTGGTCAAGAACCCGATGAGTCCCGACCTGGACCTGTGGATCGGCGCCCTGGAGCGGATGAACCGCGCGGGCGTCCGGAAACTCGGCGTCATCCACCGCGGCTTCTCCACCTGGCAGGACATCCCCTACCGCAACGATCCGGGCTGGCGGGTCGCCATCGAGCTGCGCGCCTTGTATCCGGAACTGCCCTTCTTCGCCGACCCTTCCCATATGGGCGGCGACCGCAAGTACCTGGTCGAACTCAGCCAGCGCGCCATGGACCTGGGCCTGGAAGGCCTGATGATCGAATCGCACTGCCAGCCCGAGGTGGCGCTCAGCGATGCCAAGCAGCAGCTCCGGCCGGACGACCTGCGGATCCTCCTGGGCGAACAGATCGTCGTGCGCGACGCCGACAGCCAGGCCGCCGACTATCGCGAAAACATTAACCACCTGCGCGCCGACATCGACGTCATCGATGAAAATCTGCTCAACCTGCTCAAGGAGCGGATGGACATCTCGCGCCGCATCGGCCAGTACAAGAAAGACCACAATATCGCCATCCTGCAGCTGACCCGTTGGGACTCGCTGCTCGATGAAGTCCTCCAGAAAGGCGGACGCTCCGGTCTGGGTGAAGAATTCCTGCGCGCCCTCTTCAATGACATCCACGAAGAGAGCGTCCGGATCCAGAACGAAATCCTCTGGTCTAAGGAATAATCTCGAGTTTGCGGAAAATCTTCGTCAGCTTGTCGATCGCCTCGTCAAGCTGTTCGAAGGTGTGCGTCGCCATCAGGGCGAAGCGCACGATGACGGAGTCTTCGGGCACGGCCGGCGGGATGACGGGCGTGATGAAGACGCCTTCGTCGAGGGCCATCTTCACGGCGGTCAGGCATTTCTGGAGATCGCGCACGAAGAGCGGGATGATGGGCGACTGGGTATGGCCGATGTCGAAGCCGCGGGCCTTGAATTCGGCGTGGGCGTGGCGGGTCAGGTCCCAGAGATGCGCGAGGCGCTCGGGTTCGTCGAGCATGATGTCGACGGCCCGGCTCACGGCGGCCACGTTGGCCGGCGGCATGCTGGCGCTGAAGATCAGCGTCCGGGAATTGTGTTTCAGATAATTGATCACGGCGTGGTCGCCGGCGATGAAACCGCCCAGGCTGCCGAACGACTTGGAGAAGGTACCCATGATCAGGTCCACCTTGTCGGTCAGGCCGAAGTGGTTGGCCGTACCGCGGCCGTGATCGCCCATGACGCCGAGGCCGTGGGCATCGTCAATCATCAGCGAGGCGTTGTACTGCTCGCAGAGCTCCACCAGCTTCGGGACCGGGGCGATGTCGCCTTCCATCGAATAGACGCCGTCCACCACGATGAGTTTCGGCGTGCCCGGCTCCGCGACCTGCAGTTTCTTCTCAAGTTCATCCATATCGTTGTGGGCGAACTTGAATACGCGGCTGAGGGAAAGCCGGCTGCCGTCGATGATGCAGGCGTGGTCGAGCGCATCAAGGAAGATGTAACCGTTGCGGAAGCCCAGGCAGGAGACGACGCCCAGGTTTACCTGGAAACCGGTGCTATAGGTCACGGCTTCTTCTTTGCCGACCAGTTTGGCGAGTTTCTCTTCGAGGGCCAGGTGGATGTCGAGCGTTCCATTAAGGAACCGCGAGCCGGAGCAGCTGGTCCCGTATTTGCGGATGGCCTCGATGGCGGCCTCTTTGAGACGGGGGTCGTCGGACAGTCCCAGATAGGAATTCGAGCCGAACATCAGCACATCCTTTCCGTTCATTTTCACCACCGGGTCCTGGCCGGATTCAATGGGGCGGTAATAAGGGTATATGCCCATGGCCTTTACTTCGTCGGCCAGCGTATATTCGGCGCAAATCTTGTTGAGAAGACTGTCGTTCATATTCAAGTACCATTCTATTAACTTGCGAAGATACGGAAAAAATTATATCTTTGTCAAACAAACATCACATCACCATGCACTGCAAACCTGTATTATTCCTTTCGCTCATAGCTTCTTTCCTGCTGCTTTCCGCCTGCAGCGACGATTTCAAACTGACCAAGAGCATCTATACCGACTGGTGGCCCGTCCATGCCGTCGGCACCTCCGAATCCGAGCTGTTCTCCGCATCCTGGAACGGAGACCTGGACAAGCGCGGCAACATCGAAGTCACGTTCAAGAACAAGAACAATCCCTCGGTCACTTACACGCAGACCATCAGCTACATGGCCCTTTCCTTCTCCAAGAGCCGGGAAAAATTCTGTTACATCGATTTGAACGATAACTATGCTTCCTCCCGTTACCTCAAATTCGAGATCAAAGACGGCATGATCTATATGGAAAAACTGCGGGATGACGGCGGCAAGGCCGGAGAAATGGAAGACGGCAAGCCCATCGAGTTAAAGGACGAGAATATTCTGGTCATCGGTGGCGTGACCTATCAGAAGTACTCCTACTACAAGGATACCCACCCGAATCAGTTCAAGAGTTCGATTTTCCAGGATAACGAACGGATCCCCATCCTTTCCTACAAATAAAAAAGAGGAGGCCCTGAAGGTCTCCTCTTTTTTTTCGTACCGGGAAATCGTTACTTCTTGATTTCTTCGGCAGCCTTTTTGGCAGCGTCCTCGACATTCTCGGCAGCTTCCTTGACGGCCTCACCGGCCTGATCAAGCGCGTCCTTGACAGTCTTGGCAGCGTCCTCGGAGACTTCCTCGACTTTGTCGACCACCTGCTCAGCGGCTTCCTGAACGGGAGCGGCTTCTTCTTT
>JAEEGF010418384.1_pt1 | contig 13278 bp, 9 predicted proteins | sample 9134171 | NCBI WGS metagenome assembly JAEEGF01 (sample SAMN16246542, study PRJNA631951) | gut metagenome | biome: gut microbiome; feature: rumen; material: AP-attached | host: Bos | place: Iran: Karaj | collected 2018-10
CGCTCTCGAACTCACATCTGAAGCGCACGATGCGCGGCAAATGAGGATACGCCACCTCGTCCTTGATGTCTGGATGCGAAAGCCAGGCCGCCTGGTCGATCGGCTGCACCGGCAGAATGGCGGTGTTGCCGCGCGTGAATCGCGCGGGCTTTATCACGTGCTTGACCGTGGCGCCTTGCGCCATTGCCGCCGCGCACGCAATGGCGGCGATCGTCTCCAATTTCATTTTTTTCCTCGCGGTAAAGGTGAAAGACGGCGGATCTCAAATCCCCCGAGCGCTAATATTCTAGCAAAACGCCCCCGTTCTTGCAAATCGCCGCATGCCGGAGGTCACTTTCCCATATATGCATGGCAATATCGGAGAACGGCCTTTCTGAATTCTTCGGTTTTGTCGGGATCGCTCCACATGCCATGGTGGGAATTAGGGAAGTCCACCTCGACATGCGGCACTCCGTTCTCCTTGAGCGCTTTGGCAAGGGCGTCGCGATGATGGCGCTTGACGAGATTGTCCTTGCCGCCGTAGGCGAAGATAGTGGGAACGCTCTTTCCCGTCACGAACGCCACAGGCGAGAGGCTGTCAACCAGCTTTCGCACTTCCGCCTTCTGAAGGTCGGCAACCGCCACCTTCTTTCCGGAGCCGCCGGAGACCAGCAGGGCCGACATCTTCTTGCCGAAGGCTTTCTCGCTGAAATCGCTCGGGCCCACCTTGTCGCAGACGAAGGCAATCGGAATCGGCGACTCGCCTGCACGGGAATACGAATACAGCAGGGCAAGGTGCCCGCCTGCCGAGAAGCCGCCCAGGGCGATCTTGGGCGTGCGGTAGCCGCGCTTCGCCATCTCTTCCTTGAGCGCGCCGATGCATCGGGTGATCTCGTCCAGCATCGTGTAGATCGTCACCTCGGGACGCCTGCGCGAAATGAGCGAATAGTCGAGCGTTGCGGCGATGCATCCCTTCTTCGCGTAATACTTGCAGGCATACGCAAGGTCTTGACGGCGACCGGAATTCCATGAGCCTCCATGGATGAACAGCATCAACGGAATAATGGCGTCTTTCTTAGCATTCTTGGGAATGAAGACGTCGTACTTCAGCTTCTTCGCCTTGTCGTAGAGAAGCCCTGAAAGCTGCTCTCCATCCTCCTCGCGCCACTCCTCGAGGTATCCGCCATTCCGGAACTGGTCCGTCAGAGGCAGCGCCGAAGTGGCGCAATAACCTGGAAGGAACGCCAATATGCCGAAAACAAGTCCTATGCCCAAAGATTTCCACAATCTCAGGCGGCACATTGCACTTCTCGCGCTTTTCATCAGTTGTCTAGCCTCTTCTGTTCATGGGTTGCTGTTCAGGCCTTGCCTGTTTTCTGGCTTGCGCCTTCCTCTTGCGCATGGTACGCCACACTCGGAGGACGCTATTATTGTACCATATTTCGGGCCGGCCGTGGCGGAATTGGCCAAACATTTGGACGTACGCGAAACTGCCCCTTGTCCCAAGTGAAAGGAAATGATATAATTTAATTTCAACGGTGCAATGACACCATAAGTATGAAAGAGACAAAAATGGATACGGACAAGGAAACCAAGCCAGAAGCAAAGACCCCTGAAGCAGAGGCCGTAGAAAACGCTGCCCCCGCGCAGCCGGAAGATACTCACGCAGCCGACCAAAACGCCGCAAAGCCCGCAGAGGGAACCCAGGCAGAGGCCGAAGGCGCCAAGTCTTCAGAAGACAAACCGGCCGAAGATAAGCAAACGGAGGACAACACGGCCACCGAAGACAGGCCTGCAGAAGAAGAAGACAAGCCGGCCGAGGCACCTGCGCAGCCAGACTGGAAGGACCGCTACGCGCGCGCTATGGCCGACTTCGACAACTTCCGCAAGCGCACAGCACGCGACCGCGAGGATCTCGTGAAGTTCGCCGCGTCAGATGTCATCAAGGCAATGCTCCCCACGGTCGACAATCTTTCCCTCGCCCTTGAGAAGGCCAAAGACCGAGCCGACGATCCCTTCGTTGCCGGCGTGAAGCTCGTGTACGACGGTCTTGTCAAGGCCCTCGCCGACCAGGGCGCGACGCCTCTCGACTCCGTGGGAGAGCCGTTCGACGCGAATTTCCACGACGCCCTCGCCCAGCTTCCCTCCCCCGACGTGGAAGAGGGCGTGGTGATGAACGAGGTCAAGCGCGGATGGCTGCTGCACGGCAAGCTGCTGCGTCCCGCCCAGGTTGTGGTGAGCGCCGGCAAGGGCGCCTAGACTGAGGAGACGCAGCTATGGCCGATAAAAGAGACTACTACGAGGTGCTGGGCGTGCCGAAGGACGCCTCAGCCGACCAGATCAAGAGCGCCTACCGCAAGCTCGCGATGAAGTGGCATCCGGACCGCAATCCGGACAACCCAGAGGCCAAGGCGAAGTTCCAGGAGGCATCCGAAGCGTACGAGGTGCTGTCCAATCCCGAGAAGCGCCAGCGCTACGACCAGTTTGGCCACGAAGGCGTGAACTTCGGCCCCGGAGGATTCGACTTCAGCCGCGACTTCTCGCACGGCGCCGACTTCCGGGACATCTTCGAGACGCTCTTCGGCGGAGGCGGTGGATTCGGCGACATGTTCGGCGGGATGTTCGGGGGCGGTGGACGCCGCAGGCATGCGGACCCCAACGGGCCCGAACCCGGCGAAGACATGACCATGACGCTCGAGATCGACTTCGACGAGGCCATCTTCGGCAGCCAGCGCACGATGGAGCTCACCCTTCCCGAACAGTGCCCCGAATGCGGCGGCACCGGCGCAGCGCGCGGCGCGAAGCGCGTAACTTGCCCCACATGCCACGGCAACGGGCAGGTCATCGCAGGAGGCGGCTTCTTCCAGATCCGCCAGACGTGCCCCAAGTGCGGCGGCTCTGGCACCGTGGTGGAGAAGCCATGCTCTAAGTGCCGTGGTTCCGGCCAGGTGCGTTCGCCCCGCAGCATCTCGCTGCGCATTCCGCGCGGAGTGGACACCGGCTCTCGCCTACGCCTGAGCGGCAAGGGTGCTGGCGGCCTGCGAGGCGGGCCTCCCGGCGACCTCTACGTGGTGCTGAACGTGCGCCCCAGCGACATCTTCCAGCGCGAAGAGCTTGATCTCTACGTGGACGTGCCTGTGTCGCCCGTTCTCGCGGCGCTTGGCGGCGACGTGGAGATTCCCACGCCCTCCGGCATCGCCACGGCCCATCTCGCCTCCGGCACTCCGAACGGCAAGCTGTTGCGTCTGCGCGGCAAAGGCGTGCCAGATCTGCGCGGCGGCCAGGCAGGCGACCTGATCGCCCGCGTCGTCTTCGAGGTGCCCACGCGCCTCACGACGAAGCAGCGTGGAATGTTTGAAGACCTTTCGAAGTCGCTTGACTCGTCAAACTTCCCCGAGAGTCAGCGCTTCGCCTCGAAGGTCAAGGTGTTCTTCCAGCACAAGGAAAAGCTCGGCGGCTAGAAATGCACCGTCTGCTCGTCGAATCGTCCCTTCTGGACGCCCAGGCAGTCGTGCCGCCCAAAGACGCGGCGCGACACCTGAAGGTGCTGCGTCCGAAGCCAAACGAGGAGATAGAGCTCTTCGACGGGCATGGCCGTACGCGCGTCTTTCATTGGCGCGCCGCTGACGGAACGCTCGCAGATCCCGGCGAGACAACCGCGCATCCCGCGCCCGCCCAGCCGCTCACTCTATTCGCGTGCGTCACAAAGGGCTCGCGATGGGACTGGACTATCGAGAAGGCGGTGGAGCTGGGCACCTCCCGAATCGTGCCCGTGATGTCGGCGCGGTGCATCGTGCGCCTCGCGCCTGGCGAGCGCGAGACGAAGGCGGAGCGCTGGCGGCGCGTTGCGGAAGACGCCGCCCGGCAGAGCGATGCAGTGTGGCTGCCAGAGATTCTGGCGCCAGTGGATTTCCCGGCTGCGCTCGCGCTTGTAAAGACATGCCGGCGTGTGTTCGTGGGCGCGCTTGTGAAGCCGCCCGCCCCGCCGCTGCGCGTCGCCATAGATGCATCATGCGCGGCAGATGGCGCAACCGCTTCTGGCGGACTAGGACTCTTCGTCGGCCCTGAGGGCGACTTCACCCCGGAGGAGCTTTCGTCGCTTCTGGCAATCGCCACGCCCGCCTCCTTCGGCCCAACGATCCTCCGCGCCGAGACAGCCGCCATATTCGGCCTTTCGGTGCTTGCCGCGCTCACTTCTCGATGACGATGCTGGTGCCGACGCTGCACATGCTGTGAAGCTTCACGGCATTCCAGTTGGCGAGCCTGAAGCAGCCATGCGACTCGGCACGGCCAATGCGTTCGGGGAAAGGCGTGCCGTGTATTCCGTACGAAGGAAGAGTGAGTCCAATCCAGGCGGAGCCTACGGGGTTGTTGGGCCCGGGAGGATAGATGTGGCGCGCGATGCGGCCGCCCTTGTCGAGCTTGTCCGCCGTGTAGGTGTAGTTGGGATCCTTGACGAGCGTCTTCACGTGTATCTCGCCCGGCGGAGGGAGCTTGTTCTTGTCGGCCGCGATCGAGCACGGGAAGAGGGCGATCAACTTCCCCGCGGCGTCGAACACGGTAATCTCCAGGCGCGAGAGCGACACGCGCAGAACATCTGCCCTGCCATAGGGCCAGCGCGACGCGACGGGGCCGCGAGAGACGAGCGGCAGCACGATCTGCGAACCTGCGGGCGGGTTGGGCCATGCGGCGTGCGGGTTGAGCTTCTTGAGAAGCGTGACTGAGCAGTGTCCGCGCTCGGCGAACATCTCGAGTATCGTCTCGTAGCCCATCGTCGAGAGGCGCGCCTTTTCTGCCGGAGCAACCGGGATGTTCACGAGCGAGGCATGGTCCTCGGCCTTCACCGTCAGCGTTCTGAAGAGATCCGTCTCGCCGGGGAAGTACATCTCCCACGCCTTCTCCTCGAGGCCGGGCAGATATGGCCGGCCGTTCACGGCGCACCACGTGGCGAGGGCCACCTTAGTGCGCCGGCCGCACTGCCCGTCAAGCGTGTTGCAGGAGAAGCCTCGCCTCTCGAGGCATATCTGCAGAGCGAGGATGTGGCCAGGCGCGTAGTCCTGGCCACGCCACGTCGTGTTCAGACGCGCCGCCGGTTCAGGCAGCGCGGCTGCGCAGCAGCACGCAGCGCAGAAGAGCGCATGCGCCGCCGCGAGCCAGAAACGCGCTGGATTCGTCGTAGTAATTGCCCACGCCCCTTGCCGTGCCGCCGCTTGCAGCCGGATATGCGGCTACTGAACGTTCTCGTTGGTGCCGCGGACCTTGATGTGGAGCTCGCGCAGCTGCTGCTCGGTCACGAAGTTCGGCGCGTTCATCATGAGGTCCTGGGCCTTCTGGTTCATCGGGAAAGCAATGACCTCGCGGATGTTGGGCGTGTCGGTGAGAAGCATCACCATGCGGTCCACACCTGGCGCGATTCCGCCGTGGGGCGGAGCGCCGAACTGGAAGGCGCTGTAGAGGCAGCCAAACTTCTGCTGCACAACTTCCTTCGGATAGCCGGCGATCTCGAACGCCTTCTCCATGATGTCGATGCGGTGGTTGCGGATCGCGCCCGAAGAGAGCTCGATGCCGTTGCAGACGACGTCGTACTGGTACGCCTCGATCTCAAGCGGCGGCTTCGAGTTAAGCGCCTCGAGTCCGCCCTGGGGCATCGAGAACGGGTTGTGCGAAAAGATGATCTTGCCGGTCTCGGGATCCTTCTCGAAGAAGGGGAAGTCGACGATCCAGCAGAACTTGTAGCAGTTGTGCTCGCGGATGTCGTTTGTGAGGTTGTCTGCAATGTTCGTGCGCACGAGGCCGGAGAGGCGGTGGCACTCGTCGACGTCGGCGGCCATGAAGAAGAGGCAGTCGCCGGGCTCCATCTTGGCGAGGGACTTCATCTCCTCGAGCTGCTCGGGCGAAAGGAACTTCGCGATGGGGCCCTTGAGCTCGCCTTCCTTCGTCCAGGAGATGTAGCCGAGTCCCTTGCCGCCGTTCTCCTTCACGAACGCCTCGCGCTTGTCGAACCAGGCGCGCGCTTCTACGCCGACTATGCCCTTCACGAGCAGGCCCTTCACGAGACCGCCGTTCTCAACGCACGCGGCGAATGCCTTGAAGTTCGCGCGGCGGAAGAAGTCGCTCATGTCGATCCACTTGAGGGGATTGCGGAGGTCTGGCTTGTCGGAACCGTAGGTCATCATGGCGTCACGGTACTTGATGCGCGGCCAGGGGGCGGCGTTGCAGGCCCAGGTTGAGAACTCCTTGAACGTGCGGCCCACGACGTCCTCGACGACGGCGAAGATCTCGTCCTGCGTGGCGTAGCTCATCTCGATGTCAAGCTGGTAGAATTCGCCGGGCGAACGGTCAGCGCGTGCGGCCTCGTCGCGGAAGCAGGGGGCGATCTGGAAGTAGCGGTCGAATCCTGAGACCATCAGCAGCTGCTTGAACATCTGCGGGGCCTGCGGAAGGGCGTAGAACTGGCCGCGGTGGATGCGGCTCGGCACGAGGTAGTCGCGCGCGCCCTCGGGAGACGATGCGGTGAGGATGGGCGTCTGGAACTCGTTGAAGCCCTTTGCCCACATCTGCTCGCGCAGGAACTTGATGACCTTGGAGCGGAGGATGATGTTGTTGTGCAGCTTCTCGCGGCGGAGGTCGAGGAAGCGGTACTTGAGGCGCATATCCTCGCTCTCCTCGGCCTTTTCGTCTGGGATGTAGAGGGGCGTGACGGCGGAGGCGCCTTCCATCACGAGCTCGTTGGCCTCGATTTCGACCTCGCCAGTGGGAAGGTTGGGGTTGATCGTCTCGGGATCGCGCAGCTTCACCTCGCCGGTGACGGTGATCACGCTTTCGAGGTGGGCCTTCTCGACGAGCGAGAAGAAACTACGCGATGGGTGCACCACCACCTGCGTGACGCCATAGTGGTCGCGGAGGTCCACGAAGAGGATTCCGCCATGGTCGCGCAGGCGGAACATCCACCCAGAGAGGCGCACGGTCTTGCCGGCGTCTTCCTTGCGAAGCTGGTTGCATGTGTGGGTGCGGTAGGGATGCATTTCCATTTTTATTCTCTTGATTTTTCGTTGCTTGTCTTGAGCAGGTTCTTCTCCGCGCCGTCAGAAGGCGGGATGTTCCAGATCATTTCCAGAGTTCGAGCTGCTCCGGGGAAAGTTCGGAGCGATTGAGCGTAAGCGCCTTGTTGCCGCGCCTGATCGTGACTGTCGAATGCGTGAAGGCGCTGAGTGTGACTTCGCGCGTCTCGCCCTTGTAGACGAAGGGAACGGTGCGGTTGACGTGGCGTTCAAGATAGTCGTCGGTCACAGCGGCGGAGGTGCCTTCGGCGGGCGCGCCAGCCGCGGCGGGCTTCGGCTCGGCGTCCTCGCCTTTGGCGTCATCTTCGGCAGGCGCGGAAGCGACGGCGTTGGACGATGCCGCGGTCGTGGCGTTCGCGCTCTTCGTGTTCGCGCTCGCGGCTTCCTGCGCAGCAGCGCTCTTCGCCGTCTTGGCGGCAGGCGCGCCTGCGGCGACCTTCGCCTGAACAGGCGCTGCCTTGGCGGCAGGCGCGGACGCGTTCCATTCAGGGTCGGTTACGGCAACGCGATACAGGAACACCGCCGCCACGACAAAGAAAAGAACCAACACAGGGAGGAATCTGTTCGGCGGATTCCTCTTGAGCTCTTCGATCTTCGAATTTGTTTTCTCGTCCATGGCGCAATAGTATATCACATTTTCAGCCCAGATGCCGCCACTTGGCGTAGAATTCGTCAAATCGAGGCGGACCGCGCCGCCTAATTCCTCGGCCGCAGATAGAATCGCCCTATCACGCGCGACGTGCTCACGGCGTTGATGAAGGCGCCCGGGTCTATGGACTTGCACATCGCGTATATGCGCGTTGTGTCGTCAGCAGCCACAACGGACATCACCACGCTGCGCTTCTCACCCTTGTATCCGCCGCGCGCCTCGATCACCGTCGCGCCATGGTGGCTCAGGCGGTGAATAGCCTCGCACACCTTCTCTGGCTGCGTCGTGACTATGGTCAGCGTCTGGTATTGATACGTCCTGTACATCAGATGCACCACCTGAACGTTCACGAACTGATAGACGATCGAGTAGAGCGAACCCGTCCAGCCGAACTTCGCCCCGCCAAGAAGCAGTATCACCGCGTTGAACGCTAGAATCAGATTCCACGTCTCGCGGCCTTTGCGTTCCGAAAGGAATATCGCGATGAAGTCAGTGCCGCCCGACGTCGCGTTCCATCTGAGGCACAGCGACATCGAAAAGCCAAACACTATTCCGCCGAATATGGAGGTCACAAACGGATCCGTCTTGAGGCGCGCGAGATCGGCGGCCGGAACGAACGACGTGATCATATCCACGGGAATGAGATCGGTGAAGAGACCAGCCATTAAAATCACATAGAGCGACTGCATCGTGAAGCGTCTGCCTATGTATTTGAATCCGATCCAGACGGGCACGGCGTTGAGCGCAAGGTTGATTGGAGCGAACGGCACTTTCACATTCCATCCCAATACAGCGCACAAGTCCTGCGCCCAGCGCTGTATGAGGATCGAAAGACCAGTAGCGCCGCCGGGGTACAATCCACCCCAGTCCACAAAAGTGCGGTAGTCCACGGCCATTATGAGCGCGGCGACCGTCAGCACTGCATAGCGCACAAGTTCCACTCGATACTTTGACTTCATTCAAAACCTTCTTCTGTTTGGCGTCAATAAGGCATCACCATCTTCCATGCAAAAGCAATTAGAACACGGCGATTTCCGAAATACCGACGTGGCATCCGCCCTTGTTCACCTTCTCCACCGTAAACATCACCCAGCGGACGGTCTTCGGCGGGAACTCGAACGCCACGCCCTTCTTCGCATCGTCCGGTAGCGCGCCCGTGCGGATCGTCGTGCCGTCGCTGAACACAAGAAGCCCGTCCTCGATGCGCACGATGTCGTTCGGACGGTCGAAGAGCCACACGCTGCGAATTGTCTGCGGTTTGTCCCAGTCGAGGCGGATGAACGCCGTGCAGGTTTCGTCCTTTGCGGCCCACTCGGCGGAGATGTCGTTGGGGTAGCCGCCGATCACGCCGTCAACCGCGCCGGCGCCGCTGTAGTTGGGGAAGTCCGAGCTTGTGCGCACCTTCGCCTTCCGCGCGAGGTTCTGCGGGGAGAGTAGCGGATTCGGCGCGGGCGCTACGGCAGGGCGCTTCTCGTCGGGCGTCACGAGGCGGAACTCCTGCAGACACATTCCATAGCGGCTCCCGAATGGCATGGACTTCAGGTTGGCGTCCTTCCGCCTCCACCAGTTCGCCGCGTAGCAGAGCCACATCGTACGGCCATTCTTCGCCTCGATGAACTTGGAGGGGATGTTCACGAAGTACGCCTGTTCGCCGAAGTCCCGCATGTACGTGACGAGCCGCCACGGCCCAGTTATTTCATCCGCCTCCAGGATATACGTGTTGTACTTCGAGATCGTCGTGCGCCCGTCCGTCACGCACATGAAGTACTTCCTGAGCGCGGGATTGTACGTGGCCGAGACGCGGCCCATGCGGTCGCGCCATTCAAGGAGCGGTTTCATCTTCGCGAAGTCACGCGTCCACTGCGCCTTGCCGTCCACGCCGTACCCCGCGAAGAACTCGTACTTCGAGGCGTCGGTCATGTTCGCGATGGACGGCGTGACGCGGATGAGGTACGTCTGGTCGGAGTTGATCCAGCTGTTGTAGGCATAGCGACGGCTCTTCCCGTCGCTCGACCCCTGCACGACGAGATACGCCTTGCCGTCCGGCGAATGCTCCATGTTCTTTCCGAAATCTACGAAGCACGGACACCCGATCTTCACAGGTTCGCCTTGCAGTCCATTCTCCCCGAAAAGCGACTTTTCGGGCGTACACGGCGTCTGAGTCCACGTCTTGCCATAGTCCGTGGACCAGCGGAAACCGACGAACGGGCCGAGCCACACCCACGGATAGCCCTCTTCGTTCCCCTTTGTTTTCCCGAGTGGATTCAGGCAGTATGTGCCGTAGTACCACACGCCGTTGTGGACAAGGCTGCCGCAGGGGTAGCGTCCCTCGTAGGGATGAGGATCGCTTTTGAAGAGGCCTGCATCGACGATCTTCAGGTTGAGCGGATCGTCGCCGACGATCTTCGCGTGGCCCGTCGTTGCGGCACGTTTGCCGGACCAGCTGCGGAGATGGTTTTTCTTGCCGTCGCCACCTGTCCACTCGACGGTACCATCCGTCCACGGCGAATACATGTCGCCGTCCGACGCCCATGACGGATACCACGTGTCGGCCGCCGTGTACTCCGCATGCCGTCCCGTGAACTCCACACCGCAGAACACCGCCGACTGCGGAAAAGGACAATCCTCCGGCGGCATGGACGGCCATACGCCAAATCCATCCCGCACCGCAGGCGCATCGACCAGGCGCCGCACGACGTTCCCCATATGGCAACCGTTTTCGCCCATCGCCGCCATCGCGCAGATGGCGAGAGCCAATACAACTACATTACGCACCATCACCATCTCCTTCATGCAACTTTTCAATCCTTTCGGCTACGACAGGCGCGAACCTTGTTCAGCCAGCCGGCGCAGACGGCGCGTCGATGCTGTCGAGATACTGGCCGTATCCATCCGTCTTATAGGTCAGCTTATAGTTTATCGGCATGCCGAGGCTGAAGGACCATATCGTGAGGTAGCGCGTTGAAGCTCCTTCGTCGCCCACGTACCAGATCACCGCCGATTCGCTGAACGCCTTTCCGTTCAAAGTGCCTACCAGTTTCGCGACGCCCGTTCCATTAAGGGTGATCGTCGCGCTGCCGCCTGCGAACGAGACCGATGCGGTCTTGTGAAGAAGAGTCGCGAGATCCAGCGCTTCCTGCGCCACGTCAGCCCCATCGAAGAGCAGTCCCCCCTTCGCATTGTAGCCGAACACGTTCCTGCGCCCTACGATGTCGTGTTGCGCGAGAAGGACTGCCGTGATGCCGCTGCTTGTCTTCTTCGTGTAGTCTTCGAAATATCGGCCATCAAGCGAATTCTCGTAGTAGGCCGCGGTTGGATCAAAGTCGAGGACGAGGGTATGATTGTAGGTCACATTCTTCTTTTTGTCCTTGCTGCTCGATTTCATGTTGGCTCTGAACGTGTTGTTGTACAGGTCGTAGGTGAGCCCGTTGCAGGAGAAGCTCCGGCTGCCCATCTTCGCCGTCACCTTGCCGTCCTTCGTGACGGACGCCGTCACCCGGAGCGACTGGGTGCCGAAATCGCCGTACTCGGAAACCGCGGTGTAGCCGTAGAACGTGCCCAGGAGTTTCGCCGGCAGGGTCTTCACCTGGAACGTCGCGGAGGCCACGTAGGACGTCTTGCCCTTCGCGACGGTGAACGTGAAGGTGTACGGGCCCGTTTTCTTCGTGTAGCCCTTCAGCTTCTGGCTCTTCGCGTCCCACGTGATGCCGGTCGGAAGCCCGCCGATCTTCGTGATCTTCCACCCGCTCGCCGCGGACACGCCCAGGTTGGCGAGCTGGTACTTGACGCCCGCGTAGATCACGCACGGCGTCTGCGCGGACATGCCGTCGGTCACGGTGAGCGCGCCCGCGTCGACCGCCTGCGTCCTGTTCCGGCCCCACACGACGAAGCTCTTCGTCGTCTTCTTCCCGGAGCGGTTCTTCGCCGTCACCTTCACGACGTGCCGCCCGGCGGGCACCTTTTCGGGCGCCGCGATCTGGAGCATGTACAGATATGTGGTTTCGGCGTTGTTGTAGAGGCTGAACTTGACGCCGGCCGGAAGCTTGCCCGCCTTCACCGTCGGATAGGATTCAGACGTGACGACGACGAGCGTCGCGAGCGTGCTGCTTTCGGCGTAGAGCGCCGTGTACGGGAATGCGACCAGGGACACCGCGTCGGCCGACTTCTTGATGAAATGCGCCCTGTACGAGACGTCCGATGTCTTCGGCACAGTGATCGTGGACGAGGCGTTCCTGCGGTTATGCGTGCTGTACTTCGGGAACGCGGCCTTCGACGCCTCGTCCATCGCCTCCCAGCGGCAGAACGCGTATCCGGACACCGGTGTCGCCTTGAGCTTCACCTTCGTGCCCCAGGCGTACGTGCCGGAGCCCGTCACCTTCTTTACACCCGGCGCCACGCCCACGGCCTTCACCTTGAACTTCTGCTTCCCCCAGCGCGCGTAGAGCTTCGCCGACTTCGCGAACTTCGTCTTCGCCGTCACCTTCGTGCCGCCAGACTTCGCCGTGTACCAGCCCGCGAACGAGTAGTACGCCTTCGCGGGCGTGGGCAGCGCGCCCACGGCGACGTTCTTCGGGACGGTGAACTTCGCCGGCACATCCGCGCCGGCGAACGCGCCGCCGTTCACGTCGAGCGTGAGCGTGACGGGCGTGCCCATGCGCCAGGCGAGCGTGTAGCGTCCGCGCTCACCGTTCGCGCCGCCCACGCAGATCAGGTACCCGACGCCCGACTCCGCCTTGAACGACACCCGGCTCCCGCCGGCCTTCGTGAAGTCGTTGTTCTTCGCGACCTCGGCGTGGCTGTCGGCCCGGTAGACGTAGAGCAGCGTGTTGAACGTGCTGTCAACCGTGTCGAACCACACGGTCCCGGACACCTGGGCGGTCCACTGGAACCACTTCGTGGCGCAATTGCCGTAATCGTCCACGATTGACGCCCAGTCTTCGTCCGTATCAACGCTCGCGAGGAAGTTGAAGTCGGTCGTCTTGCCCGACTTGCCCTGTACCTTCCCGGACGGCGACGAGACGGAGTCGTTGCCGTTGGAGAGTTCCTGATGCTCGAGAAATGGAGTTCCCTCAAACACTTTCCTGAAATTGCTTCCAGGCGGGAAGGTGCTCTTGAACGTCACGTTTTCAAGTTGCGTGCAGTTCGCGAACGCATAGTCGCCGATCGACGTCAGGCCGGCCGGGATGGTGGCGCCCTTCAGGAGCGTGCAGGCGTACAGGGCCTTCTGCGCGATCGATGTGACCTTGTACGGCCTGCCCTCCCGGTACACGGTCGCCGGAAGGACGACGGTCCCCTTGTACAGCGCCTTGTCCGCGACCGGCGGCTCGGCGCCGGTGCCGAGCATCGCGGTGCCGTCGTCCTGCCAGACGAACGTCCACCAGATTCCGGAGGCGTCCTTCCACCTCGCGACGCCGCCGTTCTCCACTTCCATTTTCATGTTGAGCTGAATGGTCCCGTCCGCGTTGTCCGCCCCGTATCCCGAGGCGCAGATGCGGTAGGTCTGCCCCGCGACGGCGTGGAACGAGAGACGGCTCCAGTATTTGTACGAGAGGCTTGCGTCGTCGTCGTTCTCGGCCAACTTCGCCAGTC
>JAEEGF010293133.1_pt1 | contig 13276 bp, 11 predicted proteins | sample 9134171 | NCBI WGS metagenome assembly JAEEGF01 (sample SAMN16246542, study PRJNA631951) | gut metagenome | biome: gut microbiome; feature: rumen; material: AP-attached | host: Bos | place: Iran: Karaj | collected 2018-10
GTCGGCTCTTCGCATCCTGGGGCTGGAGAAGGTCCCAAGGGTTTGGCTGTTCGCCAATTAAAGCGGAACGCGAGCTGGGTTCAAAACGTCGTGAGACAGTTTGGTCCTTATCCTCTGCGGGCGCAGGAAGATTGAGGGGAGCATTCCCTAGTACGAGAGGACCGGGAATGACGGGCCCATGGTGCTCCGGCTGTCGCGCCAGCGGCATGCCGGGTAGCTATGCCCGGAACGGATAAGCGCTGAAGGCATCTAAGCGCCAAGCCTCCCCCAAGACAAGTCTTCCCGCCAGAAATGGCCCCAAGCGCGGTCGTAGACCACGACCTCGATAGGCCGCCGGTGGAAGCGCAGCGATGCGTTGAGCCGAGCGGTACTAATCGCGCGCGAGGCCTGGCGACCTGTTCCCCCCCGCCGCGTCGCGGCTCTCCCCCACTTCGGACTCTCACGGCATCTACCATTTGCCGGTGGCCACAGAGAGGCGGCCATACCCGTTCCCATTCCGAACACGGAAGTCAAGCGCCTCATCGCCGAGGGTAGTGCGGGACCCGCCCGCGCGAGAGTAGGACGCCGCCGGCTCCTTTTTTTTTCACTCCCCACTGTTCAAAGTCCATAGTTCAAATTTCGGAGCACACGGGGTCAAGACCCGGAACTTGGAAACTTGCATAACCTCGACAACCAGAAACCGCGAAACCCGAAACCAGAAACTCGTTCTCTAATTCTAAACTTTGGACTCTGAACTTTGAACTACATATCTATATCCAATCCCGTATACGGTGTGGATGTGCTTGGCGTGAGGATCCATCTTCTTGCGAAGATTTGATATATGCGTGTCTATCGTGCGCGACTGCGCCGAGTATGCGCCCCAGAGCATGAACATCAGCTCGCTTTTCTTTACCACATGATCCGCGTTCTGCGCAAGCATGCGGACGATTCGCAGCTCGTATTCTGAAATGTCCGTTTGCTGCTCTTTGTCTTTTACGAATAGATGCTCGTCAGGTATGATGGTGCCGCCGCAGAACGCGAACGGCGCCTCTTTCTTTTCAGACTCTTGCGATTTGCTCGAACGCCGCAGAAGTGCCGAGACGCGCGCGAGAAGTTCGCGTGCGAGGAATGGCTTTGTGACGTAGTCGTCGCCGCCAAGATGAAAGCCACTCACCTTGTCCTCTTCCATCGACTTTGCGGTGAGGAAGAGTACGGGAGTGGTCGAGTCGCGCTTTCGCACCCATTCGCACACGTGAAAACCGTCCACTCGCGGCATCATCACGTCGAGGATCATCAGTTCAGGATGGTATCGCCGGTAGATGGCGAGCGCGTCTTCGCCGTTCGACACGGCGCGCACATTGTGGAAGTCGCCCTCTAGAAGGGTCTTCACTCCCTCGCGAACGCTGGGAGAGTCTTCTGCTAGCAGGATTTCGGCCATGTTTCATCTCCTTGTTTCTCATGTGCCCAGTATAGGGCTGCGGGAATAGTAAACCATATTCCGGCATAGATGACATTACAGGAATGTTACATGGAGCGCCTAATCACCAGGTGCCAAAATATGATATAATGTCGTTATGGCGAAAGACTCAAAGACGCGCGCGATTGTGGCGCTGGGATCTAACATCGAGCCGCGGGCCGAATATCTGGCGCGGGCGCGCGATGCGCTCGCGGCGTTCCCTCGTACGCGCATCGTGCAGACGAGCGCAGTTGAAGAGACTGAGCCAGTGGGCGTGCCGGGCGAATATGCACACATGAAGTTCCTGAACCAGATCGTCGTTCTCGAGACCGCGCTCGAGCCGCTCGACTTCTCGCGCAGGATGCACGAGGTGGAGGACGTTCTCGGACGCGTTCGCACAGTGCGCAACGGACCTCGCACGATAGACGTGGACCTCATCGACTTTGGCGGCATCACGCTCTCCACGCCGGAGCTCACGCTTCCACATCCGCGTGCGTGCGAACGCGACTTCGTGATGCGTCCTATCGCCGCGCTTGGGTTGCGTATGTGAGTTTCTGGTTTCTGGTTTCGAAGTTTCTGGTTACGTGAGACACCAGAAACCCCCGAAACTTATAAACTCCGAAACTTCGAAACTACTCGTAGTCGATGCGGCGGCGCATTTCCTTCTTGGCGGACTGCGCGTGCTTGTCGTCGAGCATGCGCTGCTTCTGGCGGCGCGAGCGGCGGCGTTTCTGGCGGCGCTTCTTCTCGCGCTCCTGCTGTTCGGCGCTCTTGCGCCCTTGTTCGCGCGCGAGGATGCGTTCGGCGAGCGCGCGGCGCGCGAGCCAGCGGTTGATCTCGCGCGAGCGGTTCTCGCCGCAGCGCACCTGGATGCCGGAAGGCCGGTGGAGAAGGCGCACGACGGACGATGTCTTGTTCGTCTTCTGTCCGCCCGGCCCGCCGCCGAGGATGAAGGTCTCCTCGAGGTCCTCCTCCTTCAGAAGGGCCTCGGCCATCAGCGACTTGATTTTTGCGATTGTCTCAGGGGTCATCATTGTGCTATACTTTCTTTGCTATGTCAAAAGCTCTCATACCACTTGCAACCGGTTTCGAGGACATCGAGGCCGTGTCCATCATCGACGTGCTCCGCCGCGGCGGAGTGGAAGTAGTGACTGCGGCCCTTGGAGAGGAAGTCGCCGTTCGCTCTGCTCACGGCATCCTCATGGAGGCCGACGATCTTCTTTCCAATGTGCTCGAAAACGAATACGACGCTATTATACTACCTGGCGGCGGAGTTGGCACGGAAAATCTTATGGCATGTCTCGAGTTGCACGAGCGCCTGCGCCGGCAGAGAAGCGAGGAGAGGCTAGTGTGCGCGATATGCGCGGCCCCCACCGTGCTGGAGGCGGCGGGCGTGCTGGAGGAGGAGGACGTGACGTGCTATCCCTCCATGGCGCCCCAGATGGGCAGGCGCGTCAAGAACGTGCCAGTTGTGGCCGACAACCTCGTGATCACCGGGCAAGGACCGGGATCGGCCGCTCTTTTCGCGCTTGTGATACTCGCGCGCCTCGAGGGTGAGCGCGCGGCGCACATGGTGGCAAACGGAATGCTGGTGAATTTCTCATGAAGAAGGCTTTGATACACGTGTTGGCGCTGGTGGGATTCGCGGCGCTGGTGGTGGCGGGATACATGGCGTGGCAGGTGAGGCCGTGGCGCGTGGTGGCGTCCGTTAACGGCCACACCGTGACGGCGCGCGAAATAACGCTGCGCGCGCAGACGCTTCTCGACGACGCGAAGCGCACCGAGCATCTGATCTATCCCAAGGAACGCGAGCGCGAGGCGCTGGAGTACTACCGCCGTGACGCCACGAAGAAGTGGATTGTGAAGGAGGTGCTGCTTGCGGAGGCGCTTGCGCGCGGATACGAGGTGACGCCGTCCGACGAAAAGGAGAATCTCATGCAGATGACGGCCGGCCTCAAGAGCCGCAACCTCACGCCCGAGCAGTACTTCAAGGAGGGGCCGCTTCCGGAGGATCTCAAGCGCCGCGACTTCCGCGAGGGCGTGCTCATCAACAAGTTCACCACAAAGGAGGTCCGCGACAAGATAGTCGTAGACACCAAGGATGTCGAAGAACGCTTCGCCCAGCTGCAGAAGATCGAGCTCGCGAAGACCAAGCCCGGAGCCGCCGCAGGCAAGCCGAAGATCTCTCGCAAGATGGCGATAGACTCGCTTCGCGCCGAACGCTTCCGCCAGGGCTTCCGCCAGCTTTTCCGCACACTCTACGGCAAGGCGCAGGTGAAGTGCCCCGAGTATCCAGAGATGGAGAAGCTGGAGGGCGTTTCGCCGACGCGCGCAGAAGACAAGGCCAAGGAGGCAAAATGATCCGCGTGACGACGGCCGGCGAATCGCATGGCCCGTGCCTCACGGTGATCGTGGAGGGGCTGCCGGCCGGCCTTGCGCTCAACGCCGACCTCGTGCGCGCGGACCTGGCGCGGCGGCAGATCGCGCTAGGCGCTGGCGGACGCATGGCGATAGAGACCGACCGCGCCGAGATAACGGCGGGCGTGATGGCAGGCGTGACCACCGGCGCGCCCGTCGCGATGACGATCGTGAACGCGAACCACGAGGCGTGGAAGGGGAAGTCCGTCGCGGCGTATACGGCGCCGCGTCCAGGCCACGCCGACTTCGCGGCCGTGGTGAAGTACGGCTACGACGACATACGCCCCGCGCTTGAACGCGCCTCCGCTCGCGAGACCGCGAGCAGAGTTGCGGCAGGCGCGTGCTGCAGGGCGCTGCTGCGCGAGTTCGGAATCGAGGTGACGGGCGAAGTGGAGACTATTGGCCAGTTCTTGAAGGGCGGCACGCCTGAGGCGGAAATGTACATCGAGCAGGCCCGCAAGGCGGGCGACACGCTGGGCGGCGTTATAGCTGTGACGGCGAAGGGCTTGCCCGTGGGGCTTGGGTCGCACGTCTCGGCGGACCGCCGCCTCGACGCGCGCCTTGCCGCCGCCGTCATGTCCATCCCCGCCATAAAGGGCGTGGAGATCGGCGGCGGGTTCAAGCTGGACCGCGATGCGGGCGGTGTGACGGGCGGCATCTCTAACGGCGAGACCGTCACCATGCGCGCCGCAATGAAGCCCATCCCCACCACGCTGCGTCCGCAGGCCACGGTAGATCTTGCCACGGGCGCGCCCTGCGAGACCACGTACGAGCGCAGCGACGTGTGCCCAGTGCCGCGCGCCGTGGTGGTTGTGGAGGCCGCGGTGTGCACCGTTCTTGCCGATGCGCTCATGGAGAAGCTTGGCGGCGACTCGCTGGAGGAGATGAAGCCCCGCTTCGCCGCTCTGCCTAAGACGCGCCGCCTTTCCGGCAACCCCACCATCTTCTGGCCCGCGCACTAGACACCAGGCACTCTGCACTAGATTCACTATTGACATCCCCCGAAAAAAGGTTAAACTACGTAATGCACGGCGGAGAGGCGTTTGCCACGGGCGGCGTCTCCCTTGCGTCAGTGCGCAACAGACAGGAAACGAAATGAACATCTACAGAACAGACTTCGCAGAGAAGGCGGTGGCGAATGGCTAAGCCGCTTAGCATCGTTGTCTGCGGATCGCTTGTGCCGGATCCGCTTCAGACGCTCGAGCCGGTGCAGACGCCGCAGGGCCCCGGCCTCAAGAACGAGCAGATGCTTCCGAGCGTGCTCGACCCCTGGGCCGCGTGCGCGCTCTACGAAGCCGCGAACCTCGCGAAGCAGCGCGCCGGCTCGAAGGTGTACCTCGTGGCGCTTGGACCCAAGGCGAAGCTCCAGCAGCTTATGATGACCGTGGCCCAGAAGGCGCCGTTCACGCTCGTGGCGGTGAATGGTCCTGCTGGCGGCTTCACTGACGCCGCAGAGGCCGCAACAGAGCTCGTGAAGGCGATAAAGGGCATCCCCGGGCTCGACCTTTCCTCCATGCTGCTCTTCGGCGGATGCGCGAGCGCCTCGCGCGACGCGGGCGTGACGCTGCAGTTCGTGGCGGAGGCGCTGGGAATCACGGAGTGCTTCATGGCGGTGGACGAGCTGAAGCTTGCCGACGATGACACTTTCTCCGTATTGGAGCGCATTGAAGGCGGCCAGTATCTTTCTTCCACATGTTCCGGCTTTCCGGCCGCAATCGGCTGGGCGACCGGCAGCCTGCCCGAACCGCCGAACAACCCTCAGGTCGGCATGATGAACATGCGCGCCGTGATGCCAGCTCTCATGAAGGCGCCAGTCGCGAATGTCGGAGTTGGCGGAATCGCATACGAAAAGACCGAAGTGCCAAGCGCCAAGCGCGACACCGTGGTAAAGAAGGACATGGCGGTAGATGACATCGCAAAGGAGATCGTTGACTGGATCCGCAGCTAGTACAGAGTTTAGAGTTTAAAGTGTGCCAAACTTCAAACTCTGAACTTTGAATTTCCAAACTTCGAAACCTCTAAACTTCCAACCAATGACAATCAAAGCTTTTTCAATCGAAGGCAACGGAACGTTCGCGCAGGATGTGCCGGCGTTTGCTGCGGCCATCAAGGGAGCGGGCGCTGAGATCGTGCTGGTGCCTGGCGTCTCCCGAGCGAAGCGTTCGATGCCTGCGGCGGCGATGCGAGCGGGCGCGGCAATCGACACCAATGTGGTGGCGGTGCAGGCGGAGGGCGACAAGCTCACCGTGCAGCGCTGGGCGTACCGCCAGCGCATCCTCACGGCGTTCACGCGCACGGCGCGTCCGTGGGTGATTCTCGTGGACCCCTCGCTCTTCGGCGACATCTGCGCACAGCTGGGCGTATCGGCGGAGCCGATGCCGTCTGGCGCGGCGGTGGAGACGCGCACGACCGTGAACGGCGTGGTGGCGGCCGGCAAGGGCGGCGAATCCACGATCAAGCCTGATTCGCCGCTCCTCTTCGTGGCGGGCGCGGGCTGGACCAAGAAGCAGGCCGACGGAGCGGCGCACCTCGACGAGGCCGCAGCCACCATCACCGGTTTCCTCTCGAAGTCCGGCGCGTCTCTCGGCTCCTCCAAGTCGCTCGTCGACATGCCCGAGGCCGCTGCGGCATTCTCGTTCATGAGTCACATGAACCAGGTTGGCCAGACAGGCTCCACTCCGCGCCATGCGAAGGGACTCGCCACCTGCTGCCACGGCGAGGAGCCACACGTCGTCGGCTGGCGCTTCGTGAACGAGCGCCGCGCAGTGAACCTTGACGCGAACTGCGGCTGGGCGCAGGGCAAGACGGACGTCTTGTACGTTGCGGATGCATTCGCCGTGATGAAGAAGGTGAATGAACTGTTGTAAGGTTTGAAGGTTTTTGGTTTCTAGTTTCTAGTTTCTAGTTGGTCGAGACTCGAAACTTTCAAACCCTCAAACCAGAAACTCGAAACCCGAAACCCGAAAACCGAAACCAGAAACCAGAAACCAGAAACTCGAAACCCGAAACTTTCAAACTCTCAAGCCATGTCAGACAAGAAACTACTTAGCGCAAACGAAGCGGTCGCCTATGGCGCAGCCCAGGCAGGATGTGTGGTGGCGAGCGCCTATCCCGGCACTCCCTCCACCGAGATACTCGAGAACATCGCCAAGTTCAAGGACACCGTGAAGTGCGAGTGGGCCGTGAACGAGAAGGTGGCCATGGAGACTGCGATCGGCGCCTCAATCGCGGGCGCGCGTTCGCTCACCGCGATGAAACACGTGGGCCTGAACGTGGCCATGGATCCTCTCATGACGTTCACGTACGTGGGCGCGACGGGTGGCATGGTGGTGGTGTCGGCCGACGATCCCGGAATGCACTCGTCGCAGAACGAGCAGGACAACCGCAACATCGCGAAGTTCGCCCGCATGCCTATGTTCGAGCCTTCTGACTCTCAGGAGGCGTACGACATGGTGCAGGCCGCGTTCGAGACGTCCGAGAAGTACTGCGTGCCCTGCCTTCTGCGCCTCACCACGCGCACGAGCCATTCGAGCTCGCTCGTGAATCTGGGCGCGTTCGCGCCAGCGCCGCATCCTGCGATTCCGTACAAGAAGGACATCACGCGCACCATTCCCGTGCCGGCGTTCGCGCGTCCCCAGCGCCTTGCCGCCCAGAAGCGCGCCGCCGAGATGGCCAAGGCCGCCTCGAAGAGCCGCTTCAACCGCGTCGAGCCCGGCAAGAAGCAGATCGGCATCATCACGTCGGGAGTCGCCTACCAGTACGTCAAGGAGGTGTTCCCCGAGTTCACGGTGCTGAAGCTTGGTTGGACGAATCCGTTCCCCGCTGACCTAGTGAAGAAGTTCGCGAAGACCGTCCGCCACGTGCTTGTGGTTGAGGAGCTCGATCCGTTCATCGAGGACCAGGTGAAGGCCCTCGGCATAAAGGTGCAGCAGCACAAGACCGAGCTCAACATGCTAGAGCTCAATCCAGACCGTCTGCAGAACCTGCGCCATGAACTGTTGAAGGACGTGCCCAAGACGAAGGCGGTGCGTCCCGACACCTCTCTGCCCACGCGTCCTCCCGTTCTCTGCGCTGGCTGCGGCCATCGCGGCGTGTTCTATACCCTTGCGAAGCTCGGCGCCACGGTGACGGGCGACATCGGCTGCTACACGCTCGGCGCGTTCCCGCCCCTCAACGCCATGGACACGACAATCTGCATGGGCGCCTCGATCGGCAACGCCGCCGGCATGAAGAAGGCCGGCTACAAGGGCCGCGTGTGCGCGGTGCTGGGCGACTCCACGTTCTTCCACAGCGGCATCACGGGCATTCTCAGCGCGCACTACAACGGCACGCCCGTGACCACGGTCGTTCTCGACAACCGCATTACCGCGATGACGGGCCATCAGGACAACCCCGGCACCGGCAAGACGCTCGCGGGCGATCCCGCTCCCGTTACCGACATCATGGACCTCGCGAAGGCATGCGGCTACAAGAAGGTGGTGAGGGTCTCGGCCGACGATCTCGCCGGTCTCGAGAAGACCCTTAAGGACGCCATGGACGGCGACGAGGGCGCGCTCATCGTGGCATACGCTCCCTGCCGCATCGCGGCCAAGCTCACCAAGGAGGGCCTCTGCGAAGTCGATCCCGCCAAATGCAAGGCCTGTGGCGCCTGCTTCAAGATGGGCTGCCCCGCCATGACGCGTGGAGAGGAGACGGCACCCGGACGCTTCCAGATGAAAATCGACCCTTCGCAGTGCGCCGGCTGCAAGCAGTGCCAGCAGGTGTGCAAGTTCGGCGCCATACGCAGAGTGCGATGAGGCGCCTCGCGCGCCGTCTAAAAGAGGGAGGACGCACGGTTCATGACGCTGTTCGACGAGTTCAAGCGCAATCGCAACGAACGCCCTGATTCACCGGCGTTCCTTATCGCAGCTGGCGATCGCTCGGTGCCGATCACATGGCGCGAGTTCGCCCGCGACGTGGAGGCGATTGCCTGGATGGCGGGCCACTTCGTGCCTGGCGCGACGGTGGGCTTGCTGGGCGAGAACTCGTACGAATGGATCACCGCGCACGCGGCGGGCGTGTTCGGCGGCATCACGGTGGTGCCGCTTGAGATGACGCTCTCGCCTGCCGAGATCGCCGAGCGCCTCGCGTTCGTTGGAGCGAAAGTGCTGGTGCACTCCGCGCTCTACGTGGAGAAGGCGCAGGAGGTGGAGAGGCTTCTGCCAGGACTGATCGTGGCGGGGTTCGGCTCGCACAAGGCCGACGAGTACATGGCGCTTGCGCGAGCGGCACTGGACGCGGGCGATCCGGGAGTCTTCGACGGGCCGCAGCCCGCCGAGGAGAAGACGTGCGCGATCGTCTTCACAAGCGGCACCACGTCGAAGCCGCGCGGCGCGGAGCTGACGCTGCGCGGGATGCGCACGTTCAGCGAGTTCGCGTCAGAGCAGCTGCCGCAGACTCCCGGCGAACGTTCTCTCATGCTCCTACCGCTTCACCACATCTTCGGCATCTGTACCACCTACATGATGCTTGCGAACGGAGTGGCGCTGGGAGTGTGCCCCGACTTCCGGCGCATCTACGACGCTGTGGCCCGTTTCCGGGCGAACTACATCTTCCTCGTGCCTGCGCTTGCTGAGATACTGGCGGCGAAGATCGCGCAGCACGGACGCAGCGCGGAGGAGGCGTTGGGCTCGCCGATAGACTGGATTCTCGTGGGGGGTGCGCCGCTTTCGCGCCGCACATACGAGCACCTGCAGGAACTCGGAATACGTCCGCTCACGGGCTACGGCCTCACGGAGACCACGTCGCTCTACTCGATCGCGCCAGTGGGCGACCCGAGACCAGGAAGCGCGGGGATGGCGTGCGGCGGCCACGGGGGGATGGAGACGAAGACCGGTCCGAACGGCGAGCTGCTCATCCGCGGCCCCGCGGTGCTGAAGGGATATTTCAAGGAACCGGAGCGCACGGCGGACGTGCTTGACGCCGAAGGATGGTTCAATACGGGCGACATCGGGCGCATAGACGACGACGGCTACGTGTGGATTACGGGACGCGCCTCGCGCACGATAGTGCTCTCCTCGGGCAAGAAGGTGGCGCCAGAGGAGCTGGAGGAGAAGCTTCTGTGCATTCCGGGCATCCACGAGGCGGTGGTGAGCGGCGATGGCGCAACGCGCGAGCTACAGGCTGAGGTGTACGCGGTGGTCTCGGAAGATACTGTGCGGCGGCAAATCGACATGCTGAACCGCCAGCTGCCGGTGCACAAGCGCATCAAGATCGTGAAGGTGCGAGAGGATCCGTTCCCGCGCACGGCGAGCGGAAAGATCAAAGTGGAATCCACCTGCGCGCCCAGTGGAAAGGTTGCGATCGTCTCGACCGGCGAGACCGATGCAAAACCGGAAACCGGAAACCGGAAACCCGAAACCCGAAACTCGAAACTCGAAACCCGAAACCTGCCCATTGCCTTCACGGGCGAAGTGGCGGTGTTCATCAAGGCATACATGCTGCCGCTAATGATAGCGGCCATTGCGGTGATGGCATTGAACGTGCTCAAGCTAGTGCTGCGCAATATTGGCGTGGAGCTGCCGGCATCGCTGAAGGTCTTCGAGGAGATTGGCGAACTGGCGCTTGCGGTGCTGGTGATCCTCGTGGTGCTGGGCGTGCGCCACCGCCGCCGCAAGGCCTTCCAGCGGAGGTAGAAGGTCTGAAGGTTGGAAAGTGTGAAGGTTTGAAGGTGTGAAAGTGTGGAAAGTTGAAGGGCAGGTAAAGAATGAAACTTGAAGATGTGTGGATGCTTCTGCCGGGCCGCAAGGTAGGCTTTGGAACCATCGAGGTAGTGGGCGATACGATCGCCGCTATCAAACTCGCCGAGAACCGCGAGTCAAAAGACGCGGGCCGGCTCGTCCTCCCCGGGCTCGTCAACTGCCACTGCCACGCGCCGATGACGCTGCTGCGCGGCGTTGGAGGAGGTCTTCCGCTCAAGCGCTGGCTTGAGGAGGCGATATTCCCGAAAGAGGCGAAGCTGACCGACGAAGACGTCCACGCCGGCGCGCTGTGGGGCGCGATGGAGATGCTCGCGGGCGGCACCACGTGCGTCGCCGACATGTACGAGTGGAACTACCAGCACGCCTTTCTTGAGGCTGGAATGCGCGCGCGCGTCACGACGGTCGGGCGTCTCGGCGCGCCGGGACGCCTTGCCGAGTGCGTCAGCGCGACGCGGGACTGGAACGAATGGATGCGCGGCGAGGTGCGCGGCGATGTGTACATGGACCTCTGCATCCACTCCGAATATCTCACCGACGAGCATTTCTGCCGTGAGCTTGCCGCGGCGAACAGGGACCTCGGGCGGAGGCTCCACGTGCACGTGAGCGAGACGAAGCGCGAGCACGAGGAGTGCATCGCGCGGCACGGAAAGACGCCGATAGCGTATCTCGCCGACACCGGAATTCTTGACCACGGCGGATATGCCGCGCACTGCGTGTGGTGCACTGACGACGACTTCAGGATCATGGCCGAGAGGGACGTCTCGCTCGTGCACAACCCTACGAGCAACATGAAGCTCGGCAGCGGCTTCGCGCGCATCGTCCGCGCGATGGAGCTCGGCGTGAACGTTGCGCTCGGTACGGACGGCACGGCGTCGAACGACAACCTCGACATGTTCGAGGAGATGCATCTCGCCTCGCTCATACACAAGGGGCTCGCGAACGACCCCACCGTGCTCTCGCCGTGGGACGTGATCGAGATGGCGACGAAGAACGGCGCAAAGGCGCTTGGACGCGATGACATCGGCGAGATCGCCGTGGGGAAGAAGGCGGACTTCTGTGTGGTCGACATGGACAAGCTTCACCTCATTCCCGCGTTCGACATTCCAAACCTCGTCGTCCACTCCATGCATTCGAGCGACGTGGTGATGACGGTCGTTGGCGGAGAGACGGTGTACGAGGCAGCGCTTGGAGAAAATGCGTTCGACGGATGTCCCGTCACGCGCGCCGATGCCAAGGCTGCGCTGCTCGCCTCCGCCGAGCGGCTTCTGTCTTGTTGACCCCGCCAATCAGTAGGCGCTCGCCGCTCATGTCAGTTGGTTCTTGCCTTGTGCATGAGGTTTATGGTATTCTATTTACAAAATTAGGGCAAAGGAGTAGTTATGAAACCGCACAAAACAGGTATCACCTGCTGGAATGGCAAGCGCTCATTCGTCATTGCACTCGCTGCGCTTTTCGTGGCGACGGCCGTTCACGCGGCAGACTGCTACTGGGCGGGAGAGACGAGTTCGGCATGGGAGACTTCAGGTAACTGGACGACCGAGGCAAGAAAGCCGACCAACGACGGCGGATACTTCCGAAGCGACAAGTTCCACAACAACTTCAAGAGCGGCAGTAGAGCATATCTCGTCACGTTCAGCGCGGCGGAGACGAACAACTGGAGAACGTACTTCAACAACTGCGGCACGGCGTCGGCTCCGATCGTCCTGCGGGCAAACGACGCCGCGAGCGGCCTTACGGGCGGCGACTCAACCACTGCTGATGCTAAAAATTATGAAGGCATCTACATCGGCACGAACCAGACCGGAGGCAACGGCGGCAGCACTGACAGCAAAGCCTCGACCGGCAACGCATACGTGCGTTTCGAGACGGGAACGTACGCGACACGCAACAAAAACTCCTACTTTTTTCTCGGCAACAACTCGTACGATGGCAATATGACTGTCGCGGGCGCGACGATCAACGCCTCCAGCGACTTCAAGATATTCAGCGGGTCGCTCACCATCGAGTCGGGAACGGTGAATGTCACGTCCTGGACGAGATTTGAAAACAACTCCAGGGCGAAGGAGATCAACATTGGCGGCGGTACGCTCGTGACCTACTATATCAACAGCCAGGGCACTTCTGGGTCTCAGACTGTTGTGTTCAACGGCGGCACGCTCAAGAAGCGCTCCTCAAGCACATATCCGATCATCCACGCGAACATCGCCGTGAAGGTAGGCGCGAAAGGCGGCACGATAGACGCGAACGGGTTAGACTTGACCGTCGCTCCGGCCATGAACGAGGATCCTTCCTCTCCCGGCGGCGGGATGAAGTTCTGCGGCGGCGGCACGGTGACGCTCGACGGCGCGGTGGGCTGGACCGGCGGCACCACGATCGAGGGTGGCACGACCGTTCTCGTCGATACAGCCGCGAAGAAGAACGCGCTCTTTGGCAGCGGAGGGAGCATGCTGAAGTTCATCCCCACCGCCACGGGAACGGCCACGCTCGTCACGATAACGGGCGACGGCGAGTTCGCCGAGAACGACCTGCTCAAGGTCGTCGTGGCGCCGGACGCTGCCGGCACCGCCGAGTTCAGCATCTCCGAGGACGGGAAGTCGCTGCTGGCCTCGTGCAGCTACGCTGGCGGCGCCATCGACCAATCGTCGCCCACGCTAGTCTTCCCGGGCGCGACGCTCGCCGACCT
>JAEEGF012386473.1_pt1 | contig 13275 bp, 8 predicted proteins | sample 9134171 | NCBI WGS metagenome assembly JAEEGF01 (sample SAMN16246542, study PRJNA631951) | gut metagenome | biome: gut microbiome; feature: rumen; material: AP-attached | host: Bos | place: Iran: Karaj | collected 2018-10
GTTCGTAATAAGCCTTTTTTACAGTATTAGAGTTAATTCCTCGATTACTTGCAAGCTCTCTTACACTCTCTATCTTTTGCTTAGGTTTATATATCCCAAGCGTTACATATCTTTCAACTTCGTTAACTATTTGTTCGTATATTGGGGTGCGACTTGTGTAGTCTATGTTAATCATTATATATAACTTCACTCCTTTCAGTTAAGTAGAGGACAGCAGTGCTGTCCATGACGCACGCGAGTAGCGCCGCTACGAAATACTACATCAATTATTCTTCACTTAAAAGTTGTAAATATGGCAAAGCTTCACGATTTGGCTCTTCTCCAGATTCGATAAATTTCTTAACAGATTCGTTATGCCATTTAGCAAATAGCTTGTAAAATTCCTCTATATCATTTGTTAAGAACACCATATCATTTGGCATATGACTTAAAATTGCAAAATAAGGCTTGTTAATGTCAAATCCATTATTGTGTTCTAAAATAAAGTTTGCAATTTCATCACCAGGTACTACGTCAGAGTAGAATAATCCTTCTATCGATAATAATTCCGGATATATCAATGTATCATCAGAGTATTTAAACTCTGGAGTTGCGCTCGGAAGAGTTTCTGTAACTCCCACACCATTATTTGAAAACATTTTCATATCTACTTCAGAAAACTCAATATTTGGGTTCTTTTCTATAACATATTTTGCCAAGTCATTTATACAATCTATTCTCCAATTAGCTCCATAATTAACCCAATTTTTATCAGACAAACTCATCATTTTAATACCAGTTACTGCTTGATCATTTACTATTTTTGCAATTTCATTTGCTGTATTTGTGAATCCAGCGTATGAGTAATCTTCAGATATTAGTCTATGATTATTATAAGCTACAAAATTCAAGTAATATGGCATCCTTTTGTTAGTTAATTTCTCATAGTACTCCCTGTATGTGATACCTTCTAAATCCTTTTCCAAAGCTAGTCTAATAGTATCTTTTTCGGCATCAGATAGACCTCTTTCTTCTATCATAGGAATAAAGTCAGTTTTTGATACAGAAATCTTTTCGTCACCATATGAGCCTATGTCTTCTATAAATGAATTAACTATACTCTTTTTAAAAGTGTGCTTTTGTCCATTATTTAACGTAATTGTCATTTCTGCTTGCTTGTCATATCTATATGAACTGTAAAAAGGAATTTCATCATCATATCCACTTAGTAATAACTTTGAAATCGTGCTACCATCAGTGATATTTAAATCAAATTTATATGGTCCTGCACCTAATAGATATAATGAATTTATTCTGACACTACTAACGTCACTAATATTAAAGCTTTCTTTGGCAAATCCATAAATATGAGGAACGGTTAGTTGAAAAATCGCAAACATTGTTAAGCTTGAAACAATGAAAGCGGGTATTGTTACTCTTAATTGAACCTTTTTCCCTGTTATTAAATCAAACACAAAATAATATACTGCAAGAATAACAATAAAAGTTACTAATGGAAATGGTTCTTCATATAGCCTAGATAAAGCGAAAATTGCAATAAATGGCGTCAAAGTTAAAAACTTTATAATTAGGTGAACAGCAAGATTCTCATAAGATTCTTCTGCAAATTCATACTTCTTTCTTCCAAATAAATATGTACCAATTGCAATATACACAACACTTAAAACTGCCATCTTCACTGCTGAAGCCTTATTAAAATCATAACCAAAGCTACCATCAATTATTTCAAGTGTCATAGAAGGCGCAGTGAAATTATATGGTTTATAATATGTTATTGTTCCATTGTCATTTACTACTTTTGATTTAGTAGTTAATTCAACATTATAGATTTTTGATACTTCTAAAGTAAACGGAACCAAAAATAGTATTAATAAAACGCTAACTAACGTTGCAAATACATTTCCAGAGAAACAAATTGCCAAATTACAAACAGTAAAAACAAATATATATGCTAAAGTATAAAAGACAAAAACATCAAAAATCATTGCTCCAAACAATACTGCATTAAATGCAATTTTATATACTATTAAGGTAATCAATGCAGTTACTGCTTGGATTAATAGGATAACTAAAATTCCGCCTATTGTGTTAGAAGCAAATATTGCTCGTCTTGAGATTGGCATACCTCCAATAAAGTCACAGCTTTTCTTTTTAAATGCAAAGTTGAAAAGAGTAATGCTTAACACTATTGGCACTATATACATAAAAAATGTATTAAATAATCCTAATTCATAAAACTCAACGACATAGTTTGAGCCATTATTCATAAGTAGCATTAAAGCTGTAAATATGGGAACTAAAAGCGATATAAATACAATAACTGCTTTAGATTTTTTTATGTTTTGTATGAAATAATCAAAATTAAACCATTGAGTTAAATTCATATCCTAGCACCTCCATTTGATAAATGAAAATCTCTTCCAAAGTAAGTGGTAAAAAGTCCAAAATGATTGGGTTTAAAGCTTTCAAATCATTCTCATACTTTTCTCTATCTCCCTTGATTATCACAGTTGCTACGCTTCCACTCTTTTTAAAACTAAGAACATTGTAGTTTTCAAAATCTTTTTCGCTAAAATCATTAGGAAGAGAAATTTGAATCTTAAACATATTTGTTTTTAAAGAGTCAATTTCGCTTTCAAATATGATTCCACCTTTGTATAGTAGACCTATATTATCGCAAATGTCCTCTAACTCTCTTAGGTTATGAGAAGCCATAATGATTGTAGTGTCTTCTTTTGACATTTGCTCTGCTATTTCCTTTTTGAAGAAAGCACGTACTACAGGGTCGACTCCATCAAACGTTTCATCTAGGAAAATATAATTTGCATTTGTACACAATGCACAAATTAATGCAAGTTGTCTTTTCATTCCCTTAGAAAAACTAGTTACTTTCCTTTCTAAAGGAAGTTTTAAAGTATCAGCAATCTTCTTTGCTCTTTCAAGATCAAACTTCTTATAAAGCTTCGAGTAGAAAGTAAGTGTATCTATTACGTTAAAATTGCTATAGAAGAATAAGTCATCTGAAACGTAACATAGCTTTTGTTTTAACTCTCCGTCATCATTTAGCTTAACGCCATCAATTTCTATTTCGCCAGAATCCTTTTGGAAGATATTCATTATTACCCTTAAAAGTGTAGACTTTCCTGCCCCATTTGCACCAATAAGACCATAAATAGTGCCTGTCTTTATGTTGCAGTTTAAGTCGGTCAATACCTTGTTATCTCCAAAAGATTTGTTTAAGTTTGTAATTTTAATCATTTGGTCGCATCCTTTCAAAAAAATAACTGTACTATTTGTACTAGTACAGTTATATATGAATACTATTACAATGTCAACACCTATTTACTTTTTTCTTTTGACGTTATATACTACTTTTTGTCAGAACAATCTGACATACTGTATGGGTTATTATTATAATCTCTTACGACCACTCTTTAGACAGGTATTTGTTTAGGGACTCTTTTGGTGCTAGTAGAATAGGACTTTCTCATATTGGATTTAGTGCTCTTATTCGGTTTATACTTTCAGCTTGTGAGGTTATACTTTTTTTGCATTTATTCTTTTATATGACTTTTTTGCATTTAGTATTATTATGTGATTTGTTTTTTCAGGCTAAACACTTTCCAAAATGCAAAAGGAGGAAACTAAAATGTTGTGCCCAATCTGCCCTTGGTATGATAGTTCAGATTGTTACTGCACTTATTTTGAACGATATATGACCTCATCTGACACGTGCCCTTTCTTAAACAAATTTGACCAGAAACCTGAGGAAAGGTCATCAGGTCAGGCATGTTATTACTGTAGTCACTATGATGGCTATGGCCGGTGTGATTACACGAATAGATGTGTTGACCGAGATGATTGTTGCCCACATTTTGACGAGCAGTAATACTTGATTATGGATAATTCCTTATGACCTATAAAAGGTTGAGCTGGATTAATCTCCGGCTCAACCTTTTTGCTTTTCAAATCTAGCAAGTTCTATTTAAGTATTCCATCTAACAAACTTTTTGCAAAATCATCAAATATCTCGCTACTAGAGACATCTTTTTGCTTTTTTATTCGGTATAGTGCTGTAGAATAAGTTGTGCCAAATATAAGGTAAGATAAGCTTTCCGCATTGGCTTCCTTAAATTCGCCATTTTTGATGCCTTCATTTATTACCTCTGCTATTTGCTTACAAAACTTATCGATTGCATTTTGGCATTTTTCCGCGCGCTCGTTATCTCCAAGGCTATTGCTAATAACTACTGTTAAAAATTCTTCATAAAGAACAACTATTTTGATTAATATTAGTATAATAGCTTCTAGCTTCTCTTTAGCTGTTTCTCTATGCCTAAACTTGATTTCAACACTATTGCCTAATAGTTTAAACCCGCTGTCTAAAAGAGTATCAAATATCTCTTCTTTTGTTTCAAAATGGTAATATAATGACCCTTTGGCAACTCCAGAAACTGCAGTTATCTCTTCTATTCCAGCATTGTCAAATCCTTTGTCAGCAAATAGTTTAATTGCTGTTTTAAAAATTCTTCTTTTAGTTTTATTCATCTACAATTCCTTCAAATCTTACTTTTTTTCGTATGCAACTTCTTCACCGAAGCTATCCATTAAATATAACGTCTTTCCATCGATTCTGAATGTTGTTTCATACGGTATTGTGTTTCCACTATATAAAATGCTTAAATCGCCATTTTTTGCCTCATAAGTAAAATCCATTTTTGTGCCGGCAACATCATAATCACCAGTTTTATCTGAATTAAAAGTGTATACAAAAGAGTTATATGCCCAAACACCTACAATAGAATTGCCATTCGAATCGCTTGAATTGTCTCCACATCCTGAAACAATAATCGCTATTGCTACTAACGCTACTAACAAAATACCTAATAATTTCTTTCCCTTCATTACTAATCCTCCTATTTCTTTTTACAAGTTTTCCTGACTAATGATATATGAATATCATAGTCAATTCAACCTCTTTTATAACTATTTAATACCATCTATGATTTTGTTATTTAGCCCAATAATAATTGTACCCGGTTCAAATTGTTCGCCATCATTTGTTACCCTTACACGATATTTCAATGTAGATGTAGTCTTTGATGGATTCCACTTTGGATCATATGGGTTCCAGAAACCTATTGAAATCTTTTGACCATCTTGGTTTCTAATATATCCCGATGTGCCTTCGTCAATCAAATATTCCACATAAGTCATATTATTTGGAATAGCATCTTGCACTTCCATAGAATACTTGTACCCATCCTCATAAAGCTTTTTATTATCAATTGTAATTGTGACATCAACGATATCGCCTAACTTGGCATTTTTGCTACTGTATTTCTTTGAAATTATGTATTTTCCTTTGCTTAGTATTCCAAAATCTACTGGCTTATATTGTTCTATCATAAAGCTTAAGTTATCTGTCATAGAAACTATGGCAATGTCATCTTTTCCAGCTATTAGCTTTCTAGTAAGACCAACGTTTCCTATTTCAACCTTTTCTTCTTTTCCATTAACTTTAAGAACTATTTCACCTTTCTTATAGCTCTTTAGCAATGCATTTTGAACATAGTATAATTTTATGAAGTTATAGTTTTCCGGAAGCATGTTTTCCTTATTAGACATGTATTCATTATAAAGAGTTTCTGCTTCTTTAAGGTTTAACTTTATTGTAAGAATAACTTTTAATTCATACTCGTTTTCATCTTTTTGGCTAATCTCATCTTTAACAATATTATATAATTCTAATGCATCATCATCGCTTCCAAAGTCAGCAAATGCTAAAGCTAAATACAACGCATCAATTGCTTTATAAGATGATTTATTATTTATAACATCATCTTTAAAGTCTCTAAGTTTTGATAAAGAAATTGAACCCATGTTTACTGCTGCCCAAGCCCTTGCAGATTCTCCAAGTCTTACCTCAATCTTATCTAAGACTTCATCTGAATCTACTGAAACTGCTTTTGTAGAAAGCATTCTTAAAGCAAGTCTGGCATCATCTGAAGAATTATCCATTACTTTGAATATTATTTTTGAATCATCACCATAAGACTTACTTGAATACTCAAATCCTTTTCCGCTAACTAAGTTGCTAAATATTCTTCCTGCCTCACTCGAAATAACTCTAACGTCGTTTCTATCTCTATTAAACATGAATTGTAGCTCATATAAAGTTGGAAGAATCTTCGCCACATCTTTATTCAAAGCATATATGTATCCTTTATTAGATACTATTGTAATCTTATCGCCTACTTTAAGCTCAATATCTTCTCTGACAGTTGTATCAAACAAACTATCAGCAACTGTTATTTCATCTATTAATGTGTCTTTCTCGCCTTCGCATTTACCAGTTAGTTTTAACTTATATGTACCCGCTTCCTTCAAAGGATTAGAGATCTTATAAGATAAAACGTCCTGAACCTTTGCACTTACTGTGCCCTTATCAACTGCCTTATCGTTTTTATCAAGTATTTCTATATCAAAGTCTACATTCTTTCCTGCTAATGTTTTAGAAAAGCTCTTGATGTCAAATGCAAAGTGCTCGCCTGCCAAGTATCTATCTTTATGATTAACATTTACAAAGAAGTCTTTGCTAACTTTAATCTTCTTTTCTTCAGAATATGCCTTATAATTATCTGACACTGCTTGAATTTCTATTGTCCATTCTGTAATGTTGTCAGGCAATTTAATTCTAACTTCTGCCTCTCCATTTTCATTGGTGACAACGCTTTCGAAGAAAGCTGTAACTCTTAGGTCATCCCTTGCTAAATCAAAGCTTCCTTCTTCGTCTCCTCCGCCTCCACCGGCATCAGCCATATCATTAACCATAGCACTTTCTACTGCCATAGTGTTCTTGGTTGCCATTCTTGAAGTGGTATTTTGAGTAGTATAATTTGTATATATTCCATAATTATTATAAATCGAATTAAAGATTGAAGACTCCACCTTGCCGTTTGCATCTATAAAGGCTGTATCAACTGCAGATAGGTTAATGCCAGCTAGTACCCCTTTACCTTTGTCTGTAACTTTTATTTTAACAATAGCTTCATCTCTAGGAGAATATACTTCTTTATCAAATGTAGCTTCAACGTCAAGTGATATTTCATCTTTGCACAAAGCAATCGCTGATGCATTAGAGATATAACTTGTATCATTTATCATCATTCCAGTATATCTAAATACTCTGTATTCTGTTGGAACATATGCCTTCACTGTATCATAACAAATTGTATAAGTGTAAACATTAGCTCCCATATCCTCCTCGAATACAAAGTGTGGTCTTTCTCCTTTGCACCTATATATGTTGTTTCCTGCACTTGATACTACAAGTGTATAAAATTCAAACTTTGAATAATCGTTTAGTTTTCTTCCCTCATCATCATGAAGATAAAACTTAACCTCGTCAGAAACCTTTAGCTTATCGTTTCTATCAACACCGATTCTATATATTAAGCTTGAATTAATTATTGGGTCAACGAATTCCTCATCCTCATATATAGTTTCATCTTTAATCGTTTTATATCTGCTAGCGTAAATAGCACCGTTATAAGATAATGCAAGCTCTTTTTCTGTGTCGGTTATTAAATATGCATAAATGTTATAGTAGCAATTCTTGTCTGTGCTATAGTTTTCTAGTGTGTACTCACCTTCACCATTCTTCATAGAAACAGTGAATGTCTTATTATAAGATGGTTGTGCAACTTGCTCATACTTAACAACATCTTCCATTTCTTTTGTATACTTGTTGTATCTAGATCCTGTAACTGTTCTTACTGTTTTAAAAGCCTTAGCAACAACTTTTATCGAATCATTTGCTGGAACGTCATTGTTCAATGACTCATACTCTTTAAAAGATAAATAATATTTGTTTTCATCAACTATAAATTTTGATTTACCTTCAGCATAGTGCTTGTATGGATAAACGTTAAAGTATAATCTCTGCTGTTCTCCATCTATATATGAATTTAGTACAGAAACACCAGTAGATTTGCTTTGAATTGAATCTGCTTCCTTTGCAAGTTCTAACTTCACATTAATAGTAGCTTTTCCAGTATTGTCGGTTTTTACGCTTCCATCCACTTTCTTTGAATTATCGTCATAGTAATAATAATTACTTCCTGTTTCGTATGTAAACTCTAGATCCTTAAGTGGCGTTCCATCATAAGTCTCAGCAGTTATATTAATTGTAGCTTCTTCACCGGTAATGTATGACTTTCTTTCTGGTTCTAATGAAATATTATATTGTTTTAATTCATATGTCCTTATTTCAGCATATCTATAACTAACATGTCTTTCGTTAATACATAACTCTAGAGTTAGCATTGTTTCTTTATCAACGTCGTCTAATTTGAATTCTCCTTCAAAAGTTCCAACCTCACTTAGTTTTAAAGGAATTTCAGCAAGTTCATCATCCCAATTAGCAACAATTTTAAGTGAAGCATCAACATTATCTAATTTTCTATTCTTTGCATAGCCCCAGTAATGAATTGTTTCACCAGGCTTATATGTATTTCTATCTATATAAATATAGCCATTATTGAACTTTGCAAGAGATGTAAGCGCATTCTCGCCTTTATAATCATAATAAATTTGAGAAGTTACATCACAAATGAAATCTTTTGTGCCAGTCTTAAACTCAATGTAATTTACATCTTTATTTAATTTGCTAACTTTACTTCTAAAGCTTTCCAAATATAGTAATCCGTCTTTGTCTGTAGTTCCCAATTTTTCATCATTAAGGAATACATCAACGCTGTTGTCTTGGCCATTCTTTCCCTTATATAAAATCATAAAATTATTTTCCGAAAGAACTGTACAAGAAGCTGTTGAATCATTTACTTGAAATAGTGATGCACTTAAATCAGAGTTAATATCAAGTATTGCAAGAAAGTATCCTTGCTCAGAAAAGCTAACATTTGTATCTACTGGAACTTCACGATCATACCAATAATTTTCTGTCTTTTTTGCATTGTTATATTCGCTTTCAATGACATCCTTTAGATTCTTTTCAAAAGAAACATTATACTCTTTTGAATTGTAGTACTTCTTTAATTCCTCTAGATTTAAATAATTGTGCAATGCTTTAACGTATTCTTCTTTACTACCTAAATCAATTATTCTTAGGTTTGCAGACTTTAAAGTAAGTTCCTTTTTCATATTAAAGTATAAATCAAGAGTCATATCTAGGTTTTCAGATGTATGATAATTATTTAGCATTGAAATACTAGCACCGATATCTTTATCGTTGCTAATTGAAAATTCAAATGAGTAATCATCTTTTAATTCGTTCCCATTTTCATCTTTTAAACCCTTTTTAACGGTCACTTTATAAGTTGTATTCTTATCAAAGTGCTTAGAATGCTCAAATCTATATGAATACGTGTAAACGCGCTCCCATGTTCCGCCAAAGTTAGGACTAATCTCAATATATTTTTCTATAGGAGTTTCGCTTGATATTCTGCCATTAAACCTAATCTCAGGTGCTCCAGTCTCTGTAATTTCACCTTTGTTTCCAGGATAAGTGTATTCAACTTTAAAAACTCTTTCTGTTTGAAATGCCCATTTCTTAACTCCACTAGTAGTCTTTTCTTCAATGTTATACACTTGGTCTTCTTCAAGTCCATTTACCGCAGTAAGCTCATAAGAACGTGGTGATATTTCTGACACCTTAAGATCTCTATATGGCTTCATTACAAAAGTTGACTCAACGTATTCTTTTGTAACGTCTTCATCAAAACTTAATTTGAAGACTGCATTAGTAGGAATAACATCTTTTTCTTCTTGTGCACACTCAATCGAAGCTTCCGCCATCTTATCAAATACTGTTAAATTCTTCGAAATACCGTGCATATTCTTGTTCATAAATTGCAACTGCCTGTGTTTCAATTGGTTTCTCATATGTTATCTCCTCTTTACCACATCCAGAAAGTCCTAAAACAATGGCAAATAATACTGCATTTAATAATCTCATTCTATTTCTCCTCTCAACTTAAGTTAGTCACTTATGTCTGAATCAAGCACCACATTGTAGTTGTAATCAGGGAATGCTTCTTTTATTCTACCTATTACTTTCTCTTTAGTTCCTTCTCTGTCCTTACAATTAAAATCCAAGATTAAATCGAAAGAGACTTCTTTTTTCTCATCATCAACATATAATCCATGAGACTGAATTACGTCTTTCTCTTCATGAATGATGTTCTCCAATTTTGATTTAATCTCCTTAGCAATACCGGAATTGTTGCTAGCGTATATTCCTAAAGTAAGAAAAACTTCAAATTCTTCATATAAAACTTTTGATATTTTCCTTGTAAGTATGTGAATCTCTCTTGCGGTCAAGCTGTCGCTTACTTCTATATGAGCTGAGCCAACCAGCATTGAAGGCCCATAATTATGAAGCATTAAATCATACGTTCCTAGAACACCATCAAAATTATTAATTCTCTCTTTAATCTTTTTTGTAAGCTCAGAATCTGCTCTTTGACCTATCATGGAGTCAATAGTTTCTCTTAATATACCTACAGCCGCTTTTATGATTAATATAGAAATAACAATTCCCAAATATCCTTCAATCTTAAATCCCCAAATCATGTTGATAACTGCTCCAACTAAAGTTGAAAATGAAAGAACTGCATCCATATATGCATCAGCACCTGTGGCAATAAGGCTTTGTGAATCAATTTCTTTTCCGTTTTTCTCAGCATATTTGCCAAAGATAAACTTCACAAATATTGCAATTATAACGGCAACTAATGTTAGCCATGTGTAATGTACTTCAGCCGGTTCTACAACTTTAATAATTGACTCTCTTAAAGAAAAAATACCTGCTGACAAGACTAATACTGCAATTATAACCGCTGAAAAATACTCTATTCTTCCATGCCCAAAAGGATGCTCCCTATCTGGCGCCTTGCTAGATAATTTTGCTCCCACGATTGTAATAACTGCAGACACTGCATCGCTTAAATTGTTAATTGCGTCTAAAATAATGGCAATAGAATTAGATAAAAATCCCACAACTGCTTTAAGCAATACAAGAGAAATGTTCATTCCAATTCCTTGCAGGCTGATTTTTACTATTTTTTGTTCTCTTTTCAAATCATTTCCTCCGTAAGTTTTTGATAAGGCTATTATATCACTAAAGACATTGTTTTAAAATCACATTTATCACTTATACTGTTGACATAAACCGTTTACGCCGTTATAATATGTTCGTCACAACATATTTCTCGGTCCGACATGTATGTATAGGAGGAATTCTTATGAAACGGTATCTCGGTTTAGTTCGTGTTCTGGATGAACACATGGCAGGTGTGACAGTAAAACTATTATCAATGTTTTCGGATGATAAGGAAACACTGCTAAAATGGTTTAAGCTGTACAAAGGTGCTGAAACAATTATTTTGGACAATACGCGTGAGCTGGAGAGTTTCTTTGAATTTTTCAACATCTTTACTCCCCCTCTCGACAAGATTCGTACGTATGAGTTCAAGTAACCCAAAAATCCGAGTCTAATTTCGAACAGCCTTTAGTTCAATATAGAACAAAAGGGCTGTTTTTTTTGACAAATATACGTGCATTTATTATACTTTCCGTGTAGGTGCATGGCTTGTTTTTTGAAATCACCATTTTTTCCAACAATCAAAGAATAGGAGATTAATTATGAACTTAAAAACTATATCAAAAATATTATTTATTCTAGGAGGTGTACTAATGCTTTTTGGATGTAAAAGCAATCTATTAAATACCACTGCTGTCACCATAAGCAAAATGGGCAATATGATATCAGGTTCTTGGCAAGCCCAAGTAAAATTTCCTGACTGGAAAGGATATGTTGATGACACTTTAGCTATGAATTCTATGTATAGTTTTGATGGTGTTAAAGATCAAGGAAAACTCTTCTTTATTATTCCAGAATCAATAACAAGTTTTGATTTGTTTGTCAACAACATTAAAGTCGATACGAAAAACATGTTAAATGGAATCTATGAAGTAGACATTGCCAGAATAGCAAAAAATGGAATGAACACCATACAAGTATGTAACATTAATTCAGATAATTCAGAAGATAAAATAACTGTTAATATTCCTTATCCAAGAGTAATTGATGGAGCTTTAGAGGAAGTTGGATTAAGTAAGAAGCCTTTCGAATTGATTAGTGACATTATTGAATCTGATATTAAGTATGGATTTTCAAGCAGTCAGCTTGCAGTAGCTAAAGATGGAAAACTTGTTTATCAAAATGCGTGGGGATTAACAAATTCTTACGAAAAAGATGGAACAAGAATTACTGATGGAACAAAAGTTACAAATGATACACTATATGATTTGGCATCTGTAACTAAGATGTTTAGTACAGCCTATGCAATCCAGTATTTAGTAGATAACGGAAAAATAAATCTTGAAGACAAAATTGTGGATTTAATTGGGCCAGAGTTCGTTAATAATACTGTTGAAATTAAATTTGCATCATACAAAGATGCTTATCCAGGATTCGAAAAGATAAAAGAATGGAAATCTTCTATTACCGTTCGTGACTTATTAATGCATCAAGCCGGATTTCCAGATGGTGGGCATTATCACAACCAAAAATTTGATGCAGAAAATCAAAGACTAACAAATGATGTTGATAATGTTTTATTTGTGGAAAATGCAACTAGAGAGAATACTTTAATAAATGGTATTTGTAAAACTCCTCTACTTTATAAGCCAAGAACAAAAACACTATATTCAGATATTGATTACATGCTATTAGGTTTAGTTGTTGAAAAGATTACAGAAAAAGATTTAAATACATTCTTATCTGAAACTTTTTGGGAACCAATGGGACTTACTCATATAACATATAATCCGCTAGAAAATGGCTTTTCAAAAGATGACTGTGCTGCTACTGAATTAAATGGAAATACAAGAGATGGACTAGTAGAGTTTCCAAATGTAAGGCACGATACAGTTCAAGGCGAAGTTCATGATGAGGAAGCCTATTACACAATGGAAGGAATATCTGGTCATGCTGGACTATTCTCTAATGCTACAGACTTAGCAAAACTTGCTTCTATCATGATTACCGGTGGATATGGTAACAATAAATATTTTTCTAAGAATATAAGAGACTTGTTTATTGCTCCTCAAAGTCTATCAACCATTAATTATGGAATCGGTTGGTGGCGTGAAGCTGATGACAAAAGAGTTTGGTATTTTGGAACACAAGCACCTGAAAGTTCTATTGGACACCAAGGATGGACAGGCACATTTGCTATGATAGATTTTGAC
>JAEEGF012228386.1_pt1 | contig 13273 bp, 9 predicted proteins | sample 9134171 | NCBI WGS metagenome assembly JAEEGF01 (sample SAMN16246542, study PRJNA631951) | gut metagenome | biome: gut microbiome; feature: rumen; material: AP-attached | host: Bos | place: Iran: Karaj | collected 2018-10
CTCCTGCTGGGGGCCCTTTTCTTTGCCTGTACCCCTGCTTCACAACCCGAACAGAACCAGAACCCTCCCGGAGGGGAGACCAATCCCGGAGGGGAGACCAATCCCGGAGGAGAAACGAACCCCGGTGGTGGGACGAATCCCGGTGGTAGCACAACGGACTTTACCCCCGAAGCCTGGTACGAAACGAATTACTGGGCCCGTTCCGACAGGGAAAAGGCCGGTCTTCGCGGTCCCGTGAAGAAATGGTATCTGTCCAGTTCTTCGGCCCACAGGGAGTACGAATATAATGAAGCCGGCAACATCACCATCATCCGTGATGTCGATCCAAGCAATGCGCGCGGAGAATGGATGGAACAGCGCTTCTACGACAACAACAACCGTCTTGTCAAGAAGATTTACGGCCGCAGCAAGGAGAAAGGCGGTATGGAATTTGACCAATGGGCAAGCCTCGAAGTCTGGACATACGAGTATAATAATCCCGGAAAATATGTCTGGGTTCGTCCGGACGATTCGCCTTTCTCCAGTTTTTATGCCTTCCGTAAATTGGATCCCGAATCCTTCTCCGAACACCACGTAGAAATGAACGGTACGGCGCTGATCATGAAAGATCTGTCCAAGATCCAGCTGGTGAACGATAGTAATATCAATACGGATTCCAGAAGCTTTACAGACTTTGAATATGTGTTCAATGCCGATGGAAACATGGAATATTCCTACCATCAGTATTCCAGGGCATACAACATTGAAACAGGAGAAGTCGGAGATATCCTTGACAGTGAAGAGAATTATACTGTCACTTATGACTACCCCATCGTATACCAGAACAACTATCCCGTTTCCGGCACGGTCGCAGTGAATGGCTATGTGCTCCAGGAAATCACCTCCATTACCTGGCGCGACAACGGAATGCCCATCAAGATGGAAGGCCCGGACGGCATAACCGAGTTCGACACCAATCAGAAGCGCTATATCTGCACCAAGAGATGGGACTGCCAGCCCGGAAAGCCGCACGACGCCCTGTTTGTCTTCGGTTACTGGGAGACCTTCAAATACAATGAGGCCGGCGACCTGATAGAGATGCAGGAGCGTTTCAATGAGGATTCAGACCAACCCTGGACCCGTCCCACAACCTGGGAGTTCGAATATGACAGTCACGGTAACTGGATCTCCTACAAGACCACCTATATGATTGCCATAGACGGTCCCAACGGAGAAGTCAAAAACGGCTCGCTGAAGAGAGCCATAGAATACTATTAAAAACAAGGCCGTCCGGTAAAAGGGACGGCCTAATTTCATTTTAACTGGAGCCATTCTGTCGGCCCCTTTCCGGTCATTTTCTTGAAACTGCGATAGAAGGTGGTGCGGTCGGTGAAACCGGCCCTGTCGGCCACCTCCGTTATGGTGAGGCCGGCATCGCTACGCATCAGTTCCATGGCGTAATCTATGCGCCATTTGTTCACAAAGTCGGAGAAGGACTGCCCGGCCAGATGGTTGATACAGGCTGATACGTACGTCCTGTTGGAGCCGACCGCTTCGGCCAGTTCGGCCACGGTGAGTCCCTTGAAGCGGAAAAGCTGCTCCTTCTCCATCTGCTGCTGAATCTTTGCCATGAGTGCCACCCGGGCCAGATCGTCCGCCGCGTCCTCTTCCCCTTCCTCGGTCCTGACATCATCGGCCGGCTGTTCCGTATTCTCGCCGATATAAAAAACGGCAAACAGCAGGACAGAGAACAGCGTGGCCGGAATAATGAGGCGTTCCGTAGCCATAAAATGGTCCCGGCCCAGGAAGTTGACCACGATGGAAGCGACAGATGTTGCAAACAGCAGGATTACCAGAACCGCTATCGGGTTCAGCCTTTTCTTTTTCGGGTTGGAGTAGTAGTTGTTTACGCGCACCCGAAAGCGGAAAAGATGAATCTCGGCCACAACGGTTGCCGACAGGGAAACCAGGGCAAAGAGCACTTGCTCGATGAGCAGGAACACTTTGTATTCCCCGATGATTCCCGAGACGGAAACCAGGAAAACAATCACGGCCGGCACGAACCACAGCAGATTTGCGCTGCTGGGGACCTTCTTGCTGGTGAGGCAGAGAATATAGATGGTGTACAGCGGATAAACAGAGAGATTGCAGAGGAAGTACAATCCCTCTGCAATCGTGCTCTCCAAACCGTTAAAATGCAGGTAATGGCAAAAATACAGTAAACTGGCCATTACGCCAAACAGCGTCAGCGCCCTGCGTCCCCGGTCGTTTTGACGGTATTTAAGGCCAAGGATGATGGTCCAGGTGAGACACACCACAAAAGGCAGCGCGGTGGCGAGACTGTACATTTACTTGTTTTCTGCGGCCTCAACTGCCTTGAAGTAGCGGTAGCTGCTCACTTTGACCTCGCTGATGGAGTTCTCGTCGCACACGATGGTGCCGGCGGGGTGATTCTGCAGGCCGCTCAGGGTGCAGTAGTGGGACATGGGGCCTTCAATGGCGTCCTTCAGGGCGCGGGCTTTCTTGGAGCCGAAGGCCAGGATGACGACCTCCTTGGAGCTGAGCACGGTGGCTACGCCCACGGTGAGGGCCTGTGCGGGCACAGCGGAGGGATCGTTGTCGAAGAAGCGGGCGTTGACCTCGCGGGTATCCTGGGTAAGGGTGACCACACGGGTGCGGGAGCTCAGCGAAGAGAAGGGCTCGTTGAAGGCGATATGGCCGTCTTCACCTACGCCGCCCAGGAAAAGGTCGAAGCCGCCGGCCTTGACGATGGCTTCCTCGTAGGCGGCGCACTCGGCCTCGATGTCCTTGGCGTTGCCGTTGAGGATGTGGATGTTCTCCGGCTTCTCGTCAATCTGGTCGAACAGGTACTTGTGCATGAAGCTGTGGTAGCTCTCGGGGTGGCTTTCCGGCAGGCCCACATATTCGTCCATGTTGAAGGAGATGACGTTCTTGAAGGAGAGTTCCCCGGCCTTGACCATGCGGATGAGCTCGGCATAGGTCTCGATGGGGGTGGAACCGGTGCACAGGCCAATCACGAAGGGCTTGTCGGTAACGGCAGCCTTTTCCTTGATGCGCTTGGCAATGTAATGGGCAGCCCACAGGGAGCCTTCCTTGGAGTTGTTTCTGATGATGACTTTCATAAAAAGGGTTGGTTAAGGATTAATACAGTTTAAGGAATACTTCAATGGCTTGATATTCTGCCATGCCCAGCTGGTCGTACAGCTTAGCGGTGTTGGAAGTGCGTTCTTCGGCGCGCTGCCAGAACTCACGGGGATCTTCGCCGGGGAACGGGACGATATCCTTCTGGGACAAGTGGCGGAAGATGGCGTGACGCTTCATCACCACTTCGTCCGGGCTCAGCGGAACGGCCATGTCCACACGGCCCAGCTCCCACTCCATCCAGGCGCCGCGATACAGCCACACATGGGTTTCTTCCAGCCAGGGGTTACCCTCGGCCTTGAGCTGCTCCATGGCCTCCAGGGCAGCCTCCGTGCACACGCGGTGCGTTCCGTGAGGGTCGGCCAGGTCACCGGCCATGAAGATCATATGGGGTTTCAGTTTCTTGATGAGGTCCTTGATGATGTCCACATCGGCCTGGGTGCGCGGATTCTTCTTGATGCCGCCGCTCTCGTAGAAGGGCAGGTTCAGGAAGTGGGCGTTGGTGTTGTCGTTGAGGCCGAAGGAACGCACGGCGCCGCGGGCTTCGCTGCGGCGGATGGCACCCTTCATTTCCAGCAGGGCGCGGGGCTCCGGCTGGCCGGGAACCTTGCTCTCCACAATCTTCTTCACCTCGTCGAATTTGTCGGCGAAGCCCAGCTGGAAGGCGCAGTCCATGTGCTGGAGCACTACGTCGTCGTGTACGGCCACGTTACCGGAGGTCTCGTAGGCCACGTGTACGTCGTGACCCTGGCTGGCCAGACGGATGAAGGTACCGCCCATGGAGATGACGTCGTCGTCCGGGTGCGGGGAGAAGATGAGAACGGTCTTGGGGAACGGCTTGGCGCTCACGGGACGGGTGGCGTCGTCGGCGTTGGGTTTGCCGCCGGGCCAGCCGGTGATGGTATGCTGCAGGTCGTTGAAGACATCGATGTTGATCTTGTCAAACTTGCCCACTTTCTCCAGCAGCTCGCTGAGACCATTGTTCAGATAGTCTTTCTCTGAAAGTTTGAGGATGGGCTTGCCGGTTACCTGGCACAGCCATACCACGGCCTTGCGCACAAACTTGGGCGTCCAGTCGCAGGGACCTACCAGCCAGGGGGCCACGCTGCGGGTGAGCTGTTCGGCGGCAGTCTCATCCACGTAGAAGGAAACGTGGTCGTGGTTCTGGAGCAGGGAAGCGGGGCAGTCCATGGTGGAAGGGCCCTCGGCGATGGCCTTCACGGCAGAGGCTTTGTCCTCGCCCCAGGCCATCAGGATAATCTTCTTGGCGCTGAGCATGGTGCCGATACCCAAGGTGATGGCCTTGTCCGGCGTAACAGCCAGGTCGTTGTTGAAGTTGGCCGACTGGCGCTTGCGGGAAGCGTAGGACAGCCTTACCACGCGGGTGCGGGTCTTCTCGTTGGAACCGGCCTCGTTGAAGCCCACCTGTCCCTGTTCGCCGATGCCGATGACCAGCAGGTCCAGGCCGCGGGCCAGGGCGTCGAACTGGGTGCAGTATTCAGAGAGTTTTTCTTCGGGGACGGAACCGTCGGGGATGTGGACGTTCTCCTTCTTGATATCCACGCGGTCCAGGAGGGCCTTGTGCAGGCGGTTGTTGCGGCTCTGGGCCTCCTCTTTGGAAGAAGGATAGTACTCGTCGATGGAAACGACTTCCACGTTCTGGAAAGAGAGTTTACCGGCCTCGTAGCGGCGGGTAAGCTCGTTGTAAAGGGAAACGGGCGTGGAACCGGTAGTGAGTCCCAGACGGAACAGACCGTCTTTCTTGGCCTTGATGGCGTCCTCGATGAGGTCCGCGATGGCGTAGGAAGCCGGACGAGATTCCGGGTACACATGGGTCCAGATTTTCTCGTAGGTGTGAAGAATGCCGGCGGGCAGATTCTGCTCGATGAGTCCGCCTTCGTAGGGAAGTGTGAAGTGTTTGCTCATAGCTTTATCTGAGAATTTTATGAATCCGTTTCAGTTGACCGTCCGTAGGGGCCGGTTTGATACCCAGCAGCTCGCAGAGCAGCGGGTAGATGTCCACGTTGTGGAAGGCGCTCTGTTCGCCCTCCGTAAAGGGAGCCTCATAGGCCACCTTGAAGTCCGGGCCCACGGCGCGGAACGCCACCATCATGTCCGGTTCCTTGGGGCTGTAGCCGTGGGCACCCGCCTTTCTGCCCGGGTATGCGGCGAACTGCCAGCCAAGGTCCGGGGCCACGATAAGGTCTCCCAGGCGGTTGCTGGTGCCATAGTTCAGTTCTTCCGGCACTTCCCCGTGCTTCCATACGCTGATGTGCTCTACCTGGGAAAGGCGGTTGTAAAGGCTGTCCAGGTAACCTTCTTTCACGAAGATGCTGGTGGGGTTGTGGGCGATGATTTTCTCTGTCCAGCCTTCCGGAATCACGTCGTACCAGCCGATGAAGCGCTCCGGGGAAACCTCCGCCATCCCGTGGTCCGACAGGACGATGAAGTTGATCTTGTCTCCGTAAGGAAGGGCCTTCAGGCGCAGGTACAGCCCGTGCACCAGGCTGTCCATATATTCCACCATCTCTTTGGTCTGGACCGATATGGGACCGAATTCGTGGCCGGTGTGGTCGGGTTCGTCGAAGTAGCCCATCACCAGGCGCGGACGCTCGTCTTCCGGGAGGCTCATCAGGCGCACGATTTCATCCACGCGCTCCTCGAAGCTCCAGTGCGGGTCCAGATCCCATTTGCGGTAGTAAGTGGGGTATTCGTTCTTGATGGGAATGTCCGATCCCACCCAGTACACGTTGCCGGTCTTGACTCCCTGGCGCTGTGCGGTAATCCAGATGGGTTCTCCCAGGTAGTAATCCGGATTGTAGCGGCAGACGGGGTCTCCCATCGAATATTTATACTGGGTATCCGGATTCCAGAAGGAGTTGTTCACCAGTCCGTTGTGGTCCGGTACCAGGCCGGTGGCCAGGGTATAGTGGTTGGGGAAGGTGGAAGCCGGGTAGGAAGGCTCCATGCGGGCCGATACGCCCACCTGGGCCAGGGAATCCAGGAAAGTGGTGTTGTAATATTCGGGATAATCCCAGCGGTTTCCGTCCAGCGAAATGATTACGGTGTAGTTGTTTCTGGCGGGCTTGCAGGCGGTGATACCCGTCAGGAGCAGGAGGGTCAGAAGCAGAAATAGACGAAAGTTCCGCATAAACACGCTTTAAAATCATACAAAGATAATAAAATAATGACTATTTTTGTAATATGAAAAGAGTGATAATTATAGTTTTAGGCGTGATTTTTCTCGCCGGCTGTCAAACGAAACAGCCCGTAACGGGTACATCCTCCAATCCGGACCTGGGTTGGCTTTTCCTGGAGAAAGGGCCCTATAACCTGACCACCCGTGTGGAAGCCGCCCCCGGCCCCGCCACCCTCCGGCTGGTGCGGGACATCTCCCTGATGTCGGACACCCCGGACGTGGTTTTCGGGGCTGAAATCACCGTCTCCCCCGACAGCACCATCTCGGTGGACCTGGGCAATCTGGCGCCCGGCTTTTACGAGGTTCGCCTGCGCGACAGCGTGCGCTGGAACATCGGCGTAAGACCCGACGACGTAGCCTGTCCCCCGGTTGTCCCGGAAGACTTTGACGCGTTCTGGGAATCCACGCTGGCCCAACTGGACCAGATTCCGCTGGAGGCCACCTTTACGGAGGTTCCGGCTTATTCCAATGAGCTCCGTACCTGCTACGAGGTCCGTTATCCCTCCTTTGCCGGCGGCGTGTCCGGCGGTATCCTCAGCGTCCCCGTGGCGCCCGGGAAATATCCCGTGTACATTGCCTATATGGGATATGGCGCAGAGCCATACTACTTTGATCCGTCGGCCAACCCGGACCGCATTGACTTCCTGGTGAGCGTACGGGACCAGGGTATCTTTAAGGGAGACCAGAGCCGCTGGATAGACCGCGGAATCGGCTCAAAAGAGACATTTTACTACCGCGGCGCCTTCTGCGACGTCAAGCGCGCCATCGACTTCGTCGCTTCCCTGGAGAAGGCCGACGACAACCGCATCGTGGCCTGGGGAGAAAGCCAGGGCGGTGCCTTCACCTTCCTGGCCGCCGCGCTGGACAGCCGCATCAAGGCCATCGCCCCCGCCGTTCCCTTCCTGGGGGATTACGTCCATTATGCCGGCATCGTTTGGTGGCCCGTGCATGAGGTCTTTGAGGAGGCCGACACAGAGGGTATCTCCCGCGCGCAGGTGCTGGACATGCTCCGCTACTTCGACATCCGGAACTTCGCCCCGCGCATCACCTGCCCGGTGTATATGGCCTTCGGCCTGCAGGATCCCACCTGCCCGCCGCATACCAACTTTGCCATTTACAACAACCTGGGCAGCCAGGACAAGCGCTACCTGTGCGTTCCCACCTGCGGCCACGCCATGTGGCAGGAAAAGGTGTGGGACGGAGAACGGGCAACCTTCCTGAGCCAATATACGCTTTCGGTGGATCCGTCCGATTCATCGGCCTTTGTCAACATCACCGACGTAGTGCCGGATGTCATCCTGGAAATCCGCTACTTCGGCACCTACAATTTTGTGGGAGACCGCATAGACGGTTATCTGGAGCCCGTGGCCTTGCTGACCCGTGCCGCCGCCCAACAGCTCAAAGCCGTGAGCGACGAAGTGAAGGCCATGGGATATCGGCTCAAAATATACGACGCCTACCGCCCGCAGTGCGCGGTAGACCATTTCTGCCGCTGGGGAAAAGACCTCAAAGACACGCGCATGAAGCCGTATTTTTATCCCCGGGAGGTAAAAGACAGCCTGTTTATCAAGAGATACATTGACGCAAAAAGCAGCCATACCCGCGGCTCAACGCTTGATCTCACGCTCTTTGACATGAAAACGGAGAAAGAGGTGGACATGGGCGGCACCTTCGACTGGTTCGGCCTTGAGAGCCATCCGGACTACACCGATATTACCCCGCAGCAGTATGCCAACCGCAAGGTGCTCCGCGACGCCATGCTGCGCCATGGCTTCAAGCCCTATGACTGCGAGTGGTGGCACTTCACCCTGGCCGACGAACCATTCCCCGACACTTATTTCACATTTTATAACAAAACACTGTAACCGTTATGACGTATTTGAACCTCAGTTATGAAGACCTGGCATCGGTCCTTTGCCTGGCCATTCATCTTGCCGACGCCGATGGAAACATCGACGACACTGAATCCGCAGCCATCATCAAGGCCCTCACAGACCAGTACAACTTTGAAGGGAAAGACGATCTCCTGAAAGAGTACCTTGACAGCGCTTTCAAGATGGAACCCGCCGAAGCCCTCATCCACGTGGCCGCCTTCGACGCCAACGCCAAGCAGTGGACGTCCAACTTCCTGGTGAAGACCATCGTGGCCGACAACGTGCTCACCGACCGTGAGAAAGAACTCTACTGGAAGATCCAGGAACTGTGCAAACTGCCGGACAATAACCTGTAGATTTTGCTACTAATGAAATGGGCCTCGGTTTTTCCGAGGCCCATTTTTTACATTCGGGCTTTCTGGTCCGTGCCGGCGCCCGTCCCCTTGTACTTGCTCTGGGCGGTGTTGAAGCTGTAGCGGATAGAGAATTTTATCTTCTGGGTATTCAGAATATTGCTCTGCCAGATATTGTAATTGCCAAAGTCGGTAGCGATATTGTTGAATCCCAGTCCGGCTAAATCCGAGCCCTCCAGGCGCAGGACCAGGGAACCGTCCTTGAGGAGTGTTTTCTGCACGGCGGCGGAAAGGTCGAAGTAGACATTGGTCAGGTATATGTTCTGCGAATAGCCCCGGCTGTATACTACGCCCCCCAGTTCAAACTGCCAGCCGCCTTTCAGCCGCAGAGTATTGAACAGCTGTGCTACATAGAGGGGCTTTCCGTTAAAGGAGGTCTCCCGGACGCCGGAAGGCTGGCTGGAGTCGGGAGCGACGATGGTAAGCCACTGCGGCTGGACCACAAAGGTATAATTCAGCGTGAGTGGGCCCAGGGTGGGCGTCAGGTTCACGAAGGCCGACATCATGCGGTAAGGTTCTTCCAGGTTGCGGGGCTGCACCAGCATCACCCCTTCGTCATTGTAGGGGGTAGACCAGGTGACGATGGCGCTGTTCACGTGGTTGTAGCTCACACCCAGGGTAATGAATTTCCAAAGGGCGGTAAGGCCCAGCTCGTGCTGGATCTGCGGCCGCAGGGCGGCGTTTCCGCTTTGCCAGATATACCGGCTGTTGTAGCGGATGGCGCTGGACAGCAGGGAATAGTCGGGACGGCGCGTCTTTACGCTGTAGTTCAGGAGCAGCTGCACCGGGCCGAAGGCATTGGCATAGGACACGGTGGGGAACCAGTTGCCATAAGAACGGGTGATATTGTTCTGCGGGGCCAGAGCGTCCTCGTAAATGTAGTTCACGTGCTCATAACGCACACCGGCGCTCATCTGGCCCACCTTGGGCAGGTAGAAACCATAAGAGGCAAAACCTGCTATATTGTCTTCCTTTACACTGGCCGACGAAGCCGGTACCTGAATGCCCGTGAGCATGTAATTGTCGGAGCGGCGGGAGAAAGTCTCCTCTGTTCCCACCTGCAGCTGGCCCATCCAGATGGGATAAGAGAGGACCAGTTTAGCAGCGTACAGCCGGTTCCGGGAGTCAGCGTTGGTACTCACCTTCGCATCCTGGGTCATGGTGCTGGTTTCCGTAGAGGAGGAGAGAATGGTACTGGCATTCGTATAATAATCGGCGTTGAAGTCGATGTTCAGTTTACCGGCCACCGTTCCGTTGTAGTAGATGTTGGCACCGATATTAAAGGGAGCCACATTACCTGCCTTATCCTCCGTGATGGTGATGAGATCGTCAATGGGCTCGCCGCCTAGGGATACTTTGTCTGTAATGGTGGTCCGGTCCCACATCCTGAGTGTGCGGCCCCATTCCACCTTGCCGCCCAGATAGTGGTTGTCGGCAATCTGCCAGTTGACACCGGCGTTTCCACCCAGGCTGTTCGACATCCCTTCAGCGTCGATGGTGGCAACATCCCGGTAGGCGGGAGCGGCCGTAGTAAGCCGTTCGGCATCGCTCAACTGCAACTGATGATACTGGTTGTAATTGACGCCGGCAAAGATATCCACGTTTCTGATACGGTAATTCAAGTTCAGATTGGCGTCGGGATCATTGAACGAAGCCCTGCGCAGGGATTGGGAGTCGGAAGCATACAGGTTGAAGCCGAAGCCGTCGCCCTGGCGCTTGATGGTGCGGATGCGCACTACGGCCCGCACGGTGGCATCGTACTGCGCACCGGGGTTGGTAATCACCTCAATGCTCTGGATTTCGTTACTCTGCAGGCGCTGGAGTTCGCTGGCATCCGTCACCTTGCGGCCGTTGATATAGACCAGCGGTGCGCCTTTGCCAATCACTTCCAATCCGTTCTGCCCCTTGACCAGACCGGGTGTCCTGGCCAGGACATCGTTGGCATTTCCCAAATTCTCCAGTACAGAACCGCGCACATTGGTCTGCAGGCCCTCTCCGGTGAGTTGGGTCTTGGGCATGATGGCGGTTGCCACGGCACCTTCCAGCATGGCGGTATCATCGGCCAGGGTGATGATCATGCCGTCTACGGGGGACAGATACACGGTCTTGTAGCCCAGCATGGCTACCATCATAATGCCGTCGGTCTCGGAGGTTACTATATTAAAGGTACCGTCCTCTTCCGTGACGGCACCGCACACCATGGTGGAATCGGCCTTGGACAGCACGGCTACGTTGGCGTAGGCCACGGGTTCGCCGTTCTGGTCCACTACTTTTCCTTTCCAGTCTTTCTTGGCGCTGGCGCTGAACGTGGCCAGCAGCATGAGGGTAAGAACTACTAACTTTTTCATTGTCCGTGTGTATTAGTTCAATAGTACACTGCAAAGGTACAACAATATTTTGATTGCGCAAATATTTTTGCACTTTTTTCATTGTTCCATCCGTTAGACGGAACACCGGACAGAAAAGTTGGAAAGAAATGCTTTATTTAACGGGTTCCATATGAACGATAATGTGGGAATTCTGTCCGAACTGCGCTTTGATGCGCCGTTCTACCTCCGTGGCTTTCTCGTGGGCTTCGGCAAGGGTCAGGCTGCCGTCCAGGCGGATGTGGACCTCGGCCACGATGCGGTTGCCCACGCGCCGGGTGCGCAGGTTGTGCGGGTCCTCCACCCCGGGGATGCCGCTAATGATTTCCAGCATCTGGTTCTCCGTTTCCGCCGGCAGGGAGCTGTCGGTGAGTTCGCCGAAGCTGGGGCCCAGCAGGTCCCAGGCCACCTTCACCAGCATGGCGCCCACCACGATGGAAGCCAGCGGGTCCAGCACTGTCCAGCGGTTGCCCAGGAAGATGGCGCCGCCGATGCCGATGGCCGCGCCGATGGAACTCAGCGCGTCGGAGCGGTGGTGCCAGGCATTGGCCTCCAGGGCCGGGGAGTTCAGTTTCCGGCCCCTGAACCGCGTATACTGGTAAAGGAGTTCCTTGGCCACAATGGAGATAAGGGCCGCCCAAAGGGCCATTTTGCCCGGGGCGGGAAGCGCCTCTCCCTTCAGCCAGGCCGCCATTTTTCCGGCGCCGGAGACCACGATTCCCACAGCGGCCGATGCCAGGGCCAGGCCGATGAGGAGCGTCGCCAGCGTTTCGTACTTGCCGTGGCCGTAGTCGTGATCCTCATCCTGCGGACGTCCGCTCACGCGAACGAAGATGAGCACCACGATGTCCGTCACAAAGTCCGACAGCGAATGCACGGCGTCCGACACCATGGCCGCCGAATTGCCCGCGATGCCGGCGACGCCTTTCAGGCCCACCAGCAGCAGGTTCACCACGCTTCCCACCAGGGTTACGTGCTCTATTTCCTTTTCCCTTTTCATTCTCCCAGAACGCACCATTTAACCACAGGAATGCGGCGGATGACCTCGTACAGCAGCGGCGACAGGGTGAACACCGCCACGGTGAGGATAGCATACATCGCAAAAGGTGGCAGCTGGGTGTACATTTTCATCATATAACCCAGACTGGCAACCACCAGATAATGCACAATGTACAGGCCGAAGCTGGAGCGGGTCATATATCCCGCGAACTTGCCCGTATAGTCAAACTTGGCCTGGAAGCAGCCGATGAGGGCCAGGCAGGCCAGCCAGCCGTAGATGCAGTTGAGCGGGCTGCTCATATAGATGGCGCTGGTGTTGTCCTGGCCGAAGGTGGTGACGATGAGCATCGTCCCGGAGACCCCGGCGGCCGCCAGCAGCGGAATCCAGGCCTGTTTCAGTTTCTCCTGTACCTGATCGTGGCTGAACACGAAATAACCCAGCAGGAAGGAAACCAGGTAGAAGACGGGCTTGTACAGGTTTATCAGGCCGTCGGCCGATTCGGGACGCGGATTCTTGATGAGCGTCTGCGCACTGGCCCAGTACAGGACGCCCAACAGGATGATCCAGACAATGTTCAGTTTTCCGCACCGGTTCCAAAACTTATCATTTTTATCCAAGGCCCGTACCGGCAGCAGTACCAGGCTCAGGAGCCACAGCAGCTGGATAAACCAGAGCGGCCCCGTGCCGCTCACGGCGCAAAGGAAGTACCGGGCAATGCCGGGCATGCCGTCGAATACGCCCAGCCTGCCGGCCACGGCCGTGTTGAAGTAGCCCACCATCCAATGGAAGACCAGCAGGCCGATGGTAGACGGTACCAGCAACTTGCGCGTGCGGGACCTGAACCAGGTCCTGGCGTCTTTCTTATTCAGCGAATAGCGGGCGCTGATTCCGGCCAGCATAAACAGCAGCGGCATAAACCAGGGATAGAGGATGTACATCACCACATCCTGGTACTGCGGGCACGCCGGGTATTCCCCGAAGCCGCCGATACCGCCGAAGACTCCCTTATTATTATAGAAGTAAATGACGTGATAGAACAGCACCAGGAGTACCGTCACCCAGCGCAGGTTGTCCATCCAGTGCTTTCTCATTGGGTAAGGCCCTCCATGGCCTGGTCGATGATTCCCTGAAAGATGTCTGTCTTCAACATGGCCAGACCCTTCTGGTCTCCCAGCAGCATCAGGGTGTCCCCCGGCTGCAGGCCGTAAATCTTGCGGGCGTCCTTGGGAATGACTATCTGTCCCTTGTCTCCCACCTTTACAACGCCAAAGATATATCTG
>JAEEGF012422132.1_pt1 | contig 13273 bp, 10 predicted proteins | sample 9134171 | NCBI WGS metagenome assembly JAEEGF01 (sample SAMN16246542, study PRJNA631951) | gut metagenome | biome: gut microbiome; feature: rumen; material: AP-attached | host: Bos | place: Iran: Karaj | collected 2018-10
ATTCAATATAATGCTTCATGATCAGAAAATGAGAAATCTATTTGAGTTTGAACATGCAGCACTGGAAATTAATGATCCAAATAGTAAAATGGGATTAAAAACCCCAGATCTTATACTTCCTAGGGAATCAAATGAGAGTGACTTTGAATATTTAAAAAGAGTTTGGAATAAAGTATCTCGAATTACATGTTTTGAGTATCAATATCATAGCGATGGTTCACCAATGACTTATGGCGAAATAATTGATATGTTCAAAAGAGCTAACAGCTGCCCTATTTCTGAATATGATTTGTTTGATTTTGTAAAAAGAATTAACCAATTGGTTAGCGTCTCAATTAACGATCCAGTAGATTATGCGGATGCAATAGAACAATTCAAATGTTTAAAAATGAGCATGTATCAACGTGGCGTGAGTTCTGATAAGGAAATATATGCTCCTTATCTTAGAACAATACTTTGGGATAAAATAATGTATAAAGCAGAGATGCTTACTAGAATAGATGAAAGTGTTTTTTCAAGTTCATTATTAAGAAAAGCTGTTGATTATGTTATACATGATATTTCTGAAGATAGTACAGGCTTACATAAACAAACAACTTTTAATAGCAATATTGTTGATGTTGGACTTGTTCTCGAAATACCAACTAAAGTTGATAGATCCATTTTATTGTATTTACGCGATGAAGGAAGAAGTTTCTTCTTTGAACCAGCTCACATTCTTAGTGATGTATTAGTGGGAACAGATACATATGATGTATATCTTGTTGGTGGTGCTAAACGTACTATAGATATAACTAAAAACGATGGAAGTAGTATCGAAAGACCGATTGTCGGATATAGTTCTGATAGTTTAACAGATACTTCTGGAAGAATAGATTTTAGAAAGTTAATTAGAAATAATGTAATATCTAGACAAATGGATACAACCTATTCAAGTGATCTAGATGGTGCTGACTTAATTGTTTCGCAAGGTGGAGCAATTATTCAATATACTATAACGAGAGATAGAGAATTAACTGACTTAAAGAATTTGTTAAGAACATACGGCATTGTAGTTGCTGCCGATCGATTAAGTAGCGGAGGTGTTAGTAGATGAGATTAAAAGATAATTTTTATTATGATAACGTTTTAAGATATAAAAATAATTTAATTAAACTTCTTTATTGGCGTAAAGATGAAGAAAAATTCGAAATACTAATTAGAGATTTATTATCCTTATATTTAATTGATTATGAAAACGCTGGTTGTGATGAATATGATGAAAAATATTATAAAGATATATTGGATTTATATGATCAATATAATAAAGACAATAACAAGTTCGTTTCATTAACTTGTAAGGATCTAAAAAATATTATTAAAATAGGACAAAAAAATAGAATTAGTTTAGAATTGAATAAAGAGATTGCTAGTATTTTTTTAAATATGTTCTTAGAGACTCATGACAACCCCTACTACATAATTACTCAAGAACAATTTAATGAAATATGTGATAATTTACTAGTTGAATAAAGAGGCATTATTTTAATGCCTCTTTTATATTTCTTCTAGCTTTTGATGTAACTACATATTTTAACCATGAACTTTGTGGTTTTGATTTATCTCTTGGAACTATCATTATCCTGTCTTTACTATTAAGTTTATGATTTAGTTTAACTTCTTTGCCATTTATATATGCTTTATATAAATGATTGCCCAAATCAGTATGTAGTTTGTATGCAAAGTCAATTACTGTTGAGTTATTTGGTAATTCAATTACTTCACCTGTTAGTGTATACACATAAATATTATTAGAGAAGATTTCTTCTTTTACTTTATCAATAAAATCAGAATCACTTTCGATAACATCATTTATATCTCTAATAGTACTGAAGAATTGATAATTCATTTTCAATTCACTTTGCATTTTTTCTTGCCCTTTTCCGTGATGGAATTTCCAATAAGCTGCTAGACCAATTGTATTTACTAAATCCATGCTTTCAGTTTTAATCTGATATTGTAATAAATGATTGTCAGGACCAAATACTGTAGTATGTAACGATCTATACATATTGGTTTTAGGACAAGCAATGTAGTCTTTAAATTTATTATTCATCGGTGTATATAATTTATGGATTAAACCTAGTACTTGGTATGGATCTACATCATCAGGTACTATTACTTTTACATTAACTAAATCATGGATATTGTTTAATTTATATCCTTTATTTAGTTTCTTATATATATGATAAACATTTAATATTTTCTCTCTAATGGAATAGTTTATGTTGTGTTCTTTAAATATTTTTTTAACATCTTTACGTGCTTGTGCCAAACTATTTTGATAGTCTTTTTCAATTTCATTAACTTTTTCTGTTAAAGCAACATAACTTTCGTTATCAAGATATGATAAACAAATATCTTCTAGTTCACATTTTAATCTAAAAGCACCAATAAAGTATGCAATTGGTACAAAGATATTTAAAGTTTCTTCAGCACTTCTAATTCTTTTTTCAGGTGCTTTAAACTCTAATGTACGAATATTATGTAATCTATCACATAATTTTATTATTATTATTCTAACATCGGTATTTAAGCTGTTAATAAGTCTTCTGATATTAGCATTGGATGCATCACTTTTAGTACTGAAGTGAAGATTACTAATTTTAGTTACTCCTTCTACTAAAAGAGCAACTTCATCTCCGAACAAATCCCTAATATCTTCTAATGTATAATCTGTATCTTCTACTACATCATGTAAAAGTCCAGCACATAAGGTTGATCCATCAGCATAGAATTCTGTAAGGTTCATTGCAACGTGGAGAGGATGAATGATATATGGTTCACCGCTTTCTCTAAATTGCTTATTGTGAGCTAATGCAGCTACTTCATAGGCCTTCTTTACCTTATCAACTTCTTCCGGATTATACTCCGAAACTTTTTTAAGTAAATCATCTATAGTCACACATATCACCTCACAGTATGGTACAATTCTATCACAAGTAATAAAAAAAAGCCATTAGTAAGATGGCTCTTCTTGATTTTTTGTTTTTTTCTTTTTATTTGCTTGATGGATAATTACTATTAGTAATAATAATCCAGCAAATCCTCCTATTATATACATTTTATATTTATTAATTATTTTCATAAAAGGTCCAGATTCATCAAGTAATGGAGTTGTTGAAATAACGTAGAATAAATCTCCATTTGTAGAAAAGTCAATGTATCCGTCTTTTATCTTAACTCCTGCTGTTACTAGATTATACTTACCTATTTCACTGTATGAATATACTTTTAAATCTATATTATCAGCATATATATCTCCTACATATAGTTTTATATTATTGTTTTCTGGTACAGTTGTTTGATAAGTAAGAGGTCCATCTGATATCTTTTTGAAATATAAATCTAAATCAGCAGTACTATTACTTGATAGGGTTATTCCATATAATAAGCCATTATATAAATTAACATTGTTGTAATATAGTTTTCTACTTTTGTTTATAGTACTCATTAGTTTACTTGGGATCATTGTTTTTTCTTGAGTAGTGTTATAGACGATATTACCAGATGATGGAGCTTCACTTAGATTAGTTATTAATTCAGCATCTGTAGGATTCTTATATAATAATAATTTATATTCTGTTACTTCGTTATTAGTTTCTGTTACTTTGATATTGATTGGATTAATACCTGATTTTAGATTTTCATTACCTTCAATATCTACTTTAGAAGTAGTACTTTCTGTTATAGTATTAATATTTAATTTATCATAATCTTTGCTAGTACCACACAAAAATTTTGTTTGATTATTCGCTAAATCTAAACCGATGCTATTAACTTTTAAAGATATAAGTTTACTACTTGTTTTAGCAGTTTGTATATCTTCCCTAGATCTATTAATAGTAATTGTATATATACCTACTTTTCCTTTGGCTGATTCAACTTTTAAAGTAAATACATTATCACCGAATTCTAATGCTTTATTACCAGTTCCTGTTAAAACAGCATTTGGATCTGTTGTTCTAGCTGCTATAAGAGTTGTACTAATATCTCTACTTACAGTAGCTTTATATTCTGTTTTACCTTCTTCATAAGAAATATTGGTATTAGATGCTGTTAAGAATTTTAATGTTACATCACCAGTTCGATTGTCTTGTCTTGTAATAACAATTTCATAAGTTGCGGTGGCTCCGGTTTGAGCTTTAACAACTACGTGAACTTTATTTGTTCCATATTGTAAATCTCTTTTACCAGTACCAGTAATGGTTTGTTTTTTGTTTTGAGGAACACCTACTACATTAACACTTGTTACATCAGCTGGTACGGTTAAATAATAATCATATTTTGTTTTACTAAATGTTGGAGATAAAGTATATCCTTCAACATATAATTTATTAATTAAAGTATTATTATCTGGTTCTACTGGTGAAACATTCATACCAGCAAATGAATCAGGTATTATATTACCATTTTTAAAGTGGTTTTCACCATTTCTACTGAGAGTTATCTTGGTAGAGCCAGATTTTTTAACTTTCATGTTTACAGTTAAAGGAACCATACTTCCTGACCAATAAATGCCGTCGTTAGCCTTATTAATAGTTATAACACCATCTTTTTTATCGACATTATATGTATTTGATCCAGAAGTCATCCATGTAAGATTTTCGAATTCAAAAAAGTCTGGGTCATAGTTTATCTTTAATCTATAATCTCTTATTTCATAATCTTTATTATAATCAATTACTAATTGCAAAAATAAAGATGATCCAACAACAGGGTTTCCGGTTGAACCTTCTAAATAAGTTGCTGCTTTTACAAGACCTGGAAAGATAATTGATAATGATACTAAAAATAATAATAATTTTTTCATTATATACCTCTCCTATTCTATGTTTATTATATTATATATTTGTTTATAATTCAATTAAGTACAAAGCTTGTTTACTATAAAAAAAGAAGTTTATAACTAAACTTCTTGTATTACAGCAATAATCATTGGTTTGCATTCTGTTTCATGATATAAATATTTACCTAATTCTTCTCTTATCTCATTTTTTATGTTGTTATAATCAACGTAATTAGTACTTATATTTCTTTCGATTACTCCTAAAGATATTTTTTTGATTTCAGCAATCATTTCTGCCGAATCTTTTACATAGATGAATCCTCTAGTTGTTACTTCAGGACCGACAAGTAATACTTTATCTTTTTTACTTACAGTAGCACTTATCAACACAATACCGTTTTCAGATAACATTTCACGATCCTTGATAACTAATTCACCAACATCTTCAGTGCTATTACCATCTATTAAGATATCATTTACTTTGATATGATCAAAACACTCTTGATTTAATTCGCCGTCATTAATTTCAACAACATCTCCATTTTGTTTTAAAATAATGTTTTCGTTTGGTATTTTTAATTCTGTTGCAATATTGGCATTGTTTACCATGTAACGGTATTCACCTTTAACTGGCATGTAATATTTTGGCTTTATTAAATCAATCATAACCATTAAATCTTCTGATGATGCGTGTTGTAATATAGTTTTATCTTTTGGAACAGTTTCTATGTCACAACCACGTACAGCAAGATCATTTTGTACTTTTACTAATGTTTTTTCACTACTATCATAACTTGGTTCAGCAAATACTACAGTATCTGTATCTTTTAATTTAATGAATTTATCATATCCACTTAGTATTTTATTAATAGATGAATATGGAGTTTCTTTACTATCTTGAATTAATAATATTGAATCTTTATCATCTATATTAGATAAATCACCAAGTATATTATCATTGAATTCTATATACCCTTCTTTTTTAGAAAAGCTAACGATATTTTGTAAGTTTTTACCCATTATTACTATTTTACGATGAGTATTAGCTGCTGCTGAAAAGATTTCTTGAATAGTATATATATGAGTTGGTAATACAGTAAACATTACTCTATTTTCATGATGTTTTAAAACATCTTTAAAGAACTTTTCTAATCTATGTGATGGTGAAGTATGTCCAATATGTTCTGAAAATACTGATTCACATAACATAGCTAAAACTCCTTGTTTTCCAACATAAGCAATTTTACCTAAATCCATATTGTATTTACCCATCATTTTTGGATCTATTACAAAATCTCCAGTGTAGACGATTGCACCATCTTTAGTATTCATAACATACATTACTGAATCTGGAGATGAATGATTTACACTTATTGGGAAGATACTAACATCTCCAAAGTTTATTTTACGATGAGCAGTTATTTCTGTTATTTGTTTTTCATCTATTCCATCGTTCATTAAAATGTATTTAGTAAATTTAGTAGCATATACAGTTAATTCTGGAATTGCTTTGATAAGATCTTTGGTAGCACCCATGTTTTCATAATGACCATGAGTTAAAAAGACCCCTTTAATACGATTTCTATTCTCTACTAAGTATTCAAAATCAGGGATTATATAATCAATACCATATAGGTTCTCATTAGCATATTTCAAACCACAATCAAAAACATATATTTCATCATCTATATCTACACAGTAGCAGTTCTTACCCATTTCATCTAGTCCACCTAGACTATATATTTTTATTTTACACATTAAAAAACACTCTTTTCTATTTCTTATTTTTTTCTAAAAAGGCTTGTGTCGATGTAATTATAGCAAATAATAGTTATTATTTCAATTATTATGATACAAATAAAAAGTTAATTCTTTTTGGATGAATTAACTTTTATACATATTGAAATGATAATAAAGACGATACCTATTATATAGGTTGGCCAATATAAAAAGGAATAGTATAACAAAAAATCCATCAGTGAAAAATCTAACCTATTGGTGATAACTGTATCAAACAATCCCCATGCTATAGGAATTATAAAAGCTGTAAGTCCCATTAATAATAAAATGATTTTCACAATTTTTTTCTTTGACATATTATCATCCTTTTTTAATAAATACAATCAATATAATATAGCTTTTCACCATTATTTAGATTATCTATAAAGATAGCACCAAATTTTTCATAATAGTTTTCTAATTCGGTCTTTAAATATACTTTATCAAAACCTAGTTTTTTAGCTTCTTTTAGTATTTCGTTATTTAATATTTTGGAATAACCTTTACCGCGGTATTCTTTTTTAACATACATTGTTGCATACCATGGTGTTAGGTCTTTTCTTTCTTCTCCATCATATTTAAATAATGATATAAAACCTATCATAATATCACTATCTACTAAAGCCAGAATAGATAGTACTTTATCTTGTTTTTGGATGTCATTTAGTTTCTTTTTTATATATTCTTCTAGCTCAATATCATTTTTAGGAGAACCCCATTCGTTTGAACATAGTTTTATATATTCCTTTAAATACATTGGATTATTTATTATATTAATTATATTCATATGATCACTTCTCTTATTATTATAACCTATTTATCTTCGTCATCAACTTTTTTACTTGATAAGAATGTAACTTTTTCTGCAACTACTTCTGTGTTATACTTTTTATTTCCATTTTCATCTTCATATGATGACACTTGTAATCTTCCTTTCACTCCTATTATGTCGCCTTTTTTACAATATTCACTAGTTGATAATGCAACCGAATTCCATAAAACACATCTTATAAAATCCGTTTCATATATACCATCGGGATTTTTAAAACTTCTTTGAACAGCTAATGTTAGATATACTACATCTTTTTTATTTTCGGTTTTAGTTACAGTCAAATCATTAGTTAATCTGCCAACTAGTACTACTTGATTTAGCATTATAGTCCCTCCTTTCAATGGTTGGACTATAACAATTAAAAATAGTGTTTACAAATCACTAATTTTCCTTTATCAATTATGTTTTTAAAATAAAAAAATAATACTACTTAGAAAAATATAGAATATGTGAACTATTTTTATTTAAAAAAATAACTTTGATGGCATTTCAGTTTTTTTTGATATTATTTGAAAATATGGTACTAATTTGGTACTATTATAATAGGTGATGGTAAATGGCAATTATTGATGATAATAGAAAGATATTAGCTAATTTATATGAATCATTCCCCGAATCATTAAATGGTTTGAATTTAGATGGCAACAATTTAGTAAATGGTACTGAACAAGTTGATATTAGTGATTTTAATCTTAATGATTTGATTTATGGAGAAAACCAAGCTTTTGTTAGTTCATTAGGTGAATTAAAACCAGAAGATGTATTCAAGATTATTAGAGTACATGCTCTTTTAATGAATTCTAAAAAGAAAAATATGAAGAAAATGGAAAGAATGAATTAGAAGTTATTAAAGAAGAAAACCCATTACTTAAAAACATCAATATTGTTACTAGAAAAAGAAATAATTCTATTGATGAATATATTAATATTGTTGATAGTGCTGGTGTTGATCACATGTTTAAAAACGAAATGCATTTAAATATAAAAGATTTAATCGATGTTTTAAAAATAAGACTTGGATCAACACAATTAACTCCAGAAGAATTAATATATGAATTAAACCATAAAATGAAAAACGTTGCTTTAGATGCTTCTATAAATATACTAGATGGTGAAGAATACAGTGAATCATTTAGAAATAAAATAAAAAGAGTTAATAGACCTTATGAAGGAAGAAAAGAGATTAAAGTATATGGTAACGAAAAAGAAGATATTGCTTTAGTTGCCAATCCAGATGATTTAAGTAAACATGATATTATCACTTTTAATACAAATCAATATGGTGATTTAGAATTAGTTACCAACGAACAAAATGTAAAAGGTACAGATACTAAGCAAATGGAAGAAAGCTCAAATTTTGAAAGTGATTCTACTAGCGAAGTTGTTAGTGAAGAAAGTGAAGTTGAAGTTGAAGATACCGAAGATAAAGACATTACAGCAAGAATGATTCCTTGGGAAGTATTTGTTCAATATGTTAATTCAACAGTTACTTTAACTGAAGAACAAAGAAAAGATTTAGATTTATTCTATGGTTGTTTGGGTGATTTGGTTTTATATGAAGATTATTTGATGCAAGAACTAAAAGATATTTTAAATCTATATAGAAAACTAGTACTTGAATTACAAAGTTTAAAAGATGGAGGTCTTGAGTTAACAGATTATCAACAAGAAGCCGTTAATAAGAATACAGAATTTGAAGAACAAAAAATTAATTCAAGTGCTGAATTAACAGAACAGAATGCAATGCTAAAAGGTGTTGCTTATACGAAAAAGATGGATACTAGACCAAGAAATACTGAGGATAATACAGGTAGTATTTCTACTATTCAAGTTATAGCTATTATAATTGGTGTTTCAATTATCTTAACAGCTATTACACTATATCTTATTGGATAATAAAAAGACATTTATCAATGTCTTTTTTATTTGTTTGCTTGAACAGATGTTATGGCAACTACACCTACTATATCATCTACATTGCAGCCGCGTGATAAATCATTAACTGGTTTTTTAATTCCTTGAGTAATTGGTCCATATGCTTCTGCTTTTGCTAATCTTTGAACTAATTTATAGCCAATATTTCCAGCATCTAAATCTGGAAATATTAATACATTAGCTTTGCCAGCCACTTTAGATTCTGGAGCTTTACTCTTAGCTACTTCAGGTACTATGGCAGCATCTAATTGTAACTCGCCATCTAATAATAATTTTGGATATTCCTTTTTAGCTATTTTTGTTGCTTCAACTACTTTATCAACATCAGCATGTTTGGCACTTCCCATAGTTGAATGAGAAAGCATAGCAACTATTGCTTTTGATTCAGTTAATAATTCAAAAGATTCGGCAGATGAAGCTGCTATTGCAGCAAGTTTTTCGGGATCGGGATTTTGTTCTAAGCCAGAATCAGCAAAAATAAATGTTCCATTATGGCCATACTGGCAATCTGGTACTACCATTAGGAAAAATGCTGATACTAATTTTGAATTGGGTGCTGTTTTAATTATTTGTAAAGCTGGTCTTAAAGTGTTGGCTGTTGAATGACATGCTCCAGAAACGGCACCATCTGCATACCCTTTATGAATAAGCATACAAGCATAATACATGTAATCTTCAAGAATGATTTTTCTAGCTTCTTCGCCAGTCATTCCCTTTTCTTTTCTTAATTCATAAAACTCTCTGATTAGCTCTTCAGTCATTTTTTCTTTGTAAGGATCTATTAATTCTATACCTTCAATATCGGCATTAGCTTTCTTGGCTGTTCTTAACACTTCATCTTTTTTACCTATAAGGATTATTTCAGCTATTTTTTCTTTTTGACAAATCTCTGCTGCTTTTAGTACTCTCTCATCCATTGTTTCTGGCAAAATAATTCTTTTGATATTATTATGAGCTCTTTCTTTAATTGTTTCAATAAAGTTCATTTTTATACCTTCTTTCATTATTGGGTTACTTATTATTCATATAGTCTGTATAAAAATCACCTATTGTATTATATATAAATGATAGTATTTCACGTAGTTTTTCGCATTGCGGCAATAATAGTGAATAATCACTTGTCTCATATCTTTCTTTATCTAAATAATACTTATTTTTTTTAGGATCAAATCTTACTGGTACAACACTATCTTTAAATAGATATCTAAGATTAATTCTTTTATCTGTTCTTTTGATACCTTTTCTTTTTACTACTATTGAATTTGGATTATTAAAATTATAGTCATCATAGAATTCAAATCCTTTTGGTAATTCAAAATAGTCTCTTATACTTTTACCTTCTACTGGATTTAATAAATCAAATTCGTAGTCTTCTTCTGTTTTACCATCTAAGTTCAATACTGTTCCATAAGCACAGAAAGCAGGTGCTGTTCCGTCAAATTCTTCATTTTCTATGTTGCTCAAGACAAAAAATTTAGTTTCAGTATCTCTTTCTGTATCAAATCTATTTAAATTGTTACTTATTTCTATATTTGTATAATCGCTATGATAAGCCACTATTATTTGTTGGGGTGATAATCTAATCGCATAATTACCAATTATTAATATTTCTTTTTTATTTTTTATGCTTTCTCTTAAAGCATAATAAATATCTTTTTTAAAAGATACTTCATCTATTTGGTCTTTACTTTCTACATCTAAATTTCTCTTTAGATTTTTAATTGCAATATCTAATTCACTTTCCATATAATCACCGCTATTCTACTTTATTATAACATACAATAATTAAAAAAGAACTATTTAGATAGTTCTTCTTCAATACGTATTAATTGGTTATATTTGCAGATACGATCTGTTCTAGACATTGAACCTGTTTTGATTTGACCTAGGTTTAAACCAACAGCTAAATCAGCAATTGTTGTATCTTCTGTTTCACCAGATCTATGTGATATTACTGTTGCATAACCATTTGATCTAGCTAGTTCGATTGTCTCTAATGTTTCGGTAATAGTACCTATTTGATTTACTTTTAACAGAATAGCATTTCCAGCATGTTTATCGATACCCATTTGTAAACATTTTTTGTTAGTAACAAATAAGTCATCCCCAACTAGTTGAATTTTATCACCAAGTCTTTCTGTAATCTTAGTAAATCCTTCCCAGTCATTTTCATCTACTGGATCTTCTATTGATATAATTGGATATTTTGTTACTAATTCTTCATAGAAATCGATTAGTTCATCAGTAGTTAAACTACGTCCTTCACCAACTAGTTCATATTTTCCATCTTTATAGAATTCTGATGCTGCTACATCTATTCCCATGCAAACGTCTTTACCTGGTTCATAACCAGCTTTTCTTATAGCTTCCATGATTAATTCGAATCCTTCAGTATTAGATTCTAAGTCTGGAGCAAATCCACCTTCATCTCCTACACCTGTAGCTAGATGTTTTTCATTTAATACTTTTTTAAGATTATGGAATACTTCTGCACCAACTCTAACTCTTTCTTTGATTGTATCTCTTTGAGGAATAATCATGAATTCTTGGAAATCTAGTTTATTATCTGCATGTGCTCCACCATTGATAATATTCATCATTGGACGAGGTAATTCAGAACCTTCGCCAATATATCTATATAATGGTTTGCCTGCTTCGATAGCAGATGCTTTCATAGCAGCCATTGATATACCAAGAATGGCATTAGCACCAAATTTTGATTTTGTTTCTGTACCATCTAGTTCAATCATGGCATAATCTAAGGCTTTTTGGTCAGCTGCATCCATACCAATTACTAAATCTCTTAATGGGCCATTAACATTAGCAACAGCTTTGGTTACTCCTTTTCCTAAATATCTTGATTTGTCGCCGTCTCTAAGTTCTAAAGCTTCTCTTTCACCAGTAGATGCTCCACTAGGTACAGCAGCACGGCCAAGAATACCGTTTTCAAGAATAACATCAACTTCAACAGTTGGGTTACCACGTGAGTCAAGAATCTCACGGCCAATAACATTTTTTATTTTCATTTTCAAGTCTCCATCTACCTAAGCCTAAACATTATCGACTTAAGATAATATTATACAATAATAAACTAAAAAAAGATATTAAAAATATCTTTTTATTCTTTTTCCCATCTAGCATATATTCCACATGGTAGTATTAAATTACTATCTTTCATTGGAATACCTAATTCATCTGATGAAATTACACCTTTTTTATATTTGTTAACGGTTAATGATAAGACATTTTCTAGTACCGTCATAGAAAGTCCTGTTGTATATGAGTTTATTAAAAATAGTATTGGATCATCTGATAATAATTCAGTACATAGTTTTACTAAAGGAAATAAATCCTTTTCAATATCCCAAACTTCACCGTTTGATCCCCTACCAAATGATGGTGGATCCATTAATATAATATCGTATTTATTACCTCTTCTTATTTCTCTTTTAACAAATTTAATACAATCATCTACTAAGAATCTAACTGGTTTATCAGCAAGACCTGAAGCATTTAGGTTTTCTTTGGCCCAATCAACCATTCCTCTAGAGGAATCAACATGGACTACTTCAGCACCTGCTGCGGCTGCAGCAACAGTTGCTGCTCCTGTATATGCAAATAAATTCAATACTTTGACTTTTCTATTGGCACTTTTTATTTTTTTTCTAATAAAGTTCCAGTTATAAGCTTGTTCAGGAAATAAACCAGTATGTTTAAATCCCATTAGTTTTATATTAAAAGTTAAATCTTGATAATGAACTTGCCAACTATTAGGCAGTTTATTATTTATTACTTCCCAGTTTCCCCCGCCTTTGTTACTACGATGGTATTTGGCATCTACTTTATTCCAATATTCTGGTTTTGTTTTTTCGTCCCAAATAATTTGAGGATCTGGTCTT
>JAEEGF010915615.1_pt1 | contig 13270 bp, 11 predicted proteins | sample 9134171 | NCBI WGS metagenome assembly JAEEGF01 (sample SAMN16246542, study PRJNA631951) | gut metagenome | biome: gut microbiome; feature: rumen; material: AP-attached | host: Bos | place: Iran: Karaj | collected 2018-10
CTTCCCACGTGTGCTCTCCATCAGGACTTTTTACCAGATAACGATGCTTGTCGATGATGCCCGGTTCGCATAGCAAAAGCAGGTCGCGAGCATCGCTAACGGCAATCTCGGTCTCGAACTCATAACGCGACAAGCCTGCCTTTCCGGCAGGCCCTTTGATAGTCAAATAGGCTTTATCGTCACGAATACGGATGCGCACTGTGCGACCAGCCTTTGTACCGATATAGCCCTGCTGAATGTGACTACAGGCATAAGCCTGAGCCTTAAAGTCTCCCTCTACGAGAAACTTCCTTTCTATTTCTTGCGCCACGCTTTAATTAGTTCATCAGAAGAACCACCAAAGCCACGCCCAAGATGACCAGTCCGATGATGATTCCACGAATCACCTTGCGGGCCTGTTCTTCCTCGTGTGCAGCATGCTTGGCTGCTCTCTTCATTCTGTTTTCTTTCTTGATACTCATAGTTTTATTTTACAATTTAACGATTGGACAATTTGACAATTGAGCCGCTCGGCATCTGCGAAGCAGTGACGCTTGCGTAGAGAAACGGAGCTAGAATTGGACAATTGGACAATTTAACGATTTTACCATTTATTCCCCCTCTCAGGAATGGGATGGGGTGAGTCCTTTATTCACTCTTCATTATACTTCAGCGCTCGCGCGCTATATCACTCTTCTGCCCCGAACTCCATGAGATAAGCCTTGATGAAGGCGTCTATCTTGCCGTCCATCACGCCACCCACGTCACTGGTCTGATAGTTTGTGCGATGGTCCTTGACTCGACGGTCGTCGAAGACATAACTCCTGATTTGGCTTCCCCACTCTATCTTCTTCTTCCCTGCTTCCACCTTGGCCTGCTCTTGCATACGGTGCTGCAACTCCTTGTCATAGAGCATGGAACGCAACAGGCGCAAGGCATTTTCCTTGTTCTTCGGCTGGTCACGGGTTTCGGTATTTTCAATGAGAATCTCCTCTTCCTCACCCGTGTAAGGATCTTTATACTGATAACGCAAGCGAACGCCCGATTCCACCTTGTTCACGTTCTGTCCACCTGCACCCGACGAACGGAAGGTGTCCCATGAGATGCGAGCTTGTTCGATGTTCACCTCTATCGAGTCGTCCACCAAAGGCGTAACGAATACGGATGCGAACGACGTCATGCGCTTGCCTTGGGCATTATAGGGGGAGACACGCACCAGACGATGAACTCCGTTCTCACTCTTCAGATAGCCATAGGCAAACTCGCCCATAATCTCGAGCGTGCAGGTCTTAATGCCAGCATCATCACCATCAAGCACGTTGCTGACCACACACTTGTAACCGTTCGACTCTGCCCACCGCATATACATGCGCATGAGCATCTGAGCCCAGTCCTGTGCCTCTGTTCCACCTGCTCCAGCATTAATCTTCAGCACGGCGTCCATCGCGTCTTCCTCACGACGAAGCATGTTCTTCAGTTCCAGGTTCTCCACAGCGTCGACAGCCTTGTGATACAGGTCGTCCACCTCCTCCTCGGTCACCAATTCTTCTTTGTGATATTCAAAGGCCAGTTCCAGTTCGTCGGCCAGCGCCTTCACTTCGTTGTAGCCTTTTATCCACTTCTCCAAGCCTTTCACAAGCTTCATCTGCGCCTCGGCTCGTTTCTGGTCGTCCCAGAATCCGGGTGCCTGCGTACGCAGTTGCTCTTCCTCGAGTTGTATTTGCTTGGCGTCGATATTTAGGTATCGGTGAAGTTGTTCCGTACGGTCCTTCACCTCTTTCAATTGTTCAATAGTAATCATTCCTCGTACATCTTCTCGATTTCTTTCTTGTAGTTTTCGTACACCACAGGACGCTTTACTTTCAGGGTATTGGTGATTTCACCTTTCTCCAGGCTGAAGGGCTCGGGCAACAGGGTGATGCGCTTCACTTGTTCGTAGTGTGCTAAATCCTGCTGCATCGTCTCGATGCGGTCGAGTACGAACCTGTTCACCTCTGCGTTCTGGCACAGGTCGGCACGATCCTTGAATTCTATCTTGTGGTCACGAGCCCACTGCTCCAAGACTTCGTAGTTGGGGATGATGAGTGCCGAGACGAACTTATGCTGGTCAGCGATAAGCACACACTGGTCGACGTAGCGGTCGACTACGAGTTTCGTCTCTATCATCTGCGGAGCAATGTACTTTCCATTGCTGGTCTTGAACAGATCCTTGATGCGGTCGGTCAGGAACAGCTCACCGTCCTTCATATATCCGGCATCACCCGTGTGGAACCAACCTTCCTCGTCGATGGCGTTTGCCGTCACCTCTGCCTTGCGGAAATATCCCTTCGTGATGGTCTCGCCCTTCAACAGGATTTCGTTGTTCTCGCCTATCTTCACTTGCACGCCTGGCAACAGACGTCCTACCGAACCCAGTGTAGTGGGCTCATCGACGTGGTCACACGATACGGTAGCGGTGGACTCCGTCAGTCCGTAACCCACCATCATGCCTATGCCTGCCGCATGCACGAATTCCTCCACCTCCACGGGCACTGCTGCTCCGGCTGTGGGGAAGAAGTTCTGTCGCTCCAGCCCCAAGTTCTTCAGCAGAAGGGCGATGACCGTCTTCTCATAGAACTTATACTTCAGTTTCAGTCCCAAGGGAGGCTCCTGCATACGCATGCGATATTTCACATTGTATTCCTTACCCACTCGCAGTGCATCGAGCATAAGCGTGCGCTGTACTGCACTACTGTTCTGTATCTTCTCTTGCACGCCAGCATACACCTTCTCCCAGAAGCGAGGCACAGCGGCCATACATGTCGGATGAACCTCAAGCATCGACTGCAGCACGTCCTGCGGACGCAGGTTCACGGCCAACGTACAACCGAAGCCTACACAGAGATAACTCCACGCCCTCTCGAAGATGTGTGTGAACGGCAGGAAATTCATGATGACGTCCTTGTCCGTCAGAGGCAACACACCGACGTGTCCACGGAAGGCGGCTGCATACTGCCTGTGAGTCTGCATCACGCCCTTCGACAGGCCCGTCGTACCACTCGTATAGAGGATATTGGCCAAGTCGTCGGGTTGCAACTCATCGCTACGCTTCTCCACTTCCTCCTGATGGGGATATCCCTCGCCCAGCTTCAGGAACTCGTCGAAGGTGATACTCGTCTGGTCCTGTGGATTCTTCTTCACCTTGGGGTCGAAGATGATGAGCTGTTTCACATGTGGTTCTATCTGCATCACGCGCAGAGCCGTGTCATACTGGAACTGCTCTCCTACGAAGATGTAGCGTACGTTGGCATCCGAAACCATGTAGCGCACTTGCTGTTCACTGCTGGTGGCATAGAAGGGGATGGTGACAGCACGCACGCCGTAGGCTCCGTAGTCACAAAACAGGCATTCTGGTTTATTCTGTGAGAACACAGCCACCTTCTCCTGCACCTCCACACCCAGATGGATCAGTGCATTCGACACCAGTCGCACTTTTCTTGAAAACTCATTCCACGAGATGTCGCACCACTTTCCAAGGTCGTAATCGCGGTACATCAAGGCCACACGGTCGCCGTAACGCTCTGCCTGAGAGTGTATCAAACGGCACAAAGGAGTTTCATTGAGCATAGTAACCCTAATTTAAGTTCCATGCAAAGATAGTGCAAACCGAGCGCAATAACAAATATAAGAGCAGGAAATTGTGTAAATATGATATAAAAAAGGGTTTATATATCATTATCATGTTGATATAATAGAAGCCTGTAAGCAGAAATAAAGTGAACCCCGAAAGTTTATTTCCAACTTTTGAGCTTCACTTCAAGTTTCTTTATGCGACACCAACATCTGACTCCAAGGAGGAACACTCCCGACGACTAAGTCTTCCGGCCAAGACACCTAGGAGGAAAGTTTATTTCCCATAGGAGGATAAGTCCTCACAATTAGGAGGTAAAGGTCATACACTATTGGAGGATAACCAAAGCTTCGACGTGAAATCATCGTTGCACGTCCTGAAACGAATGTTGCACGTCGTGAAACTTTTGTCTCACGCCGTGCAACCTTTTACAATATCAGCCTTTTTTGTAGGCTCTTACTTCACTGCAAAGATACGAATAAATAAGCGCAAAAACAAGTAAATTCACTTATTTATTTTGCATTTTTCTGAGCCGAAGGTGCAGCGAGATGCACTTATGGCCTTTGGCTAAATTTAAAGCCCCCTCTACAGCCCCCTCCCCGAGGGAAGGGGTTTTCTCCCTCCCTTAAGGGAGGGATGAGGTGGGTCCGTGTGGGGAGGATTTACCGTCCTATCCAAGCCTCGGGATTGAGCAAGGCAGTCTCCTTGCGAAGTTGGAAGTGGAGGATGTACTGACCAGTGCCGTCGTTGGCCACAGTGCCCAAGAGATCGCGAGCCTTCACTTTCTGGCCCTTGTGAACGATAACGGACGAGAGGTTGCAATAGACCGAGATGTAACTGCCGTGACGCACGAGCACGTTCTTCATACCGCCAAAGGCGAAAACAGCCGAAACTTCGCCGTCGAAGATGGTTCGTGCACGCGCTCCAGAACGACCTACATAGTTTGTGCCCTTGTTGCTGAGCACAACGTGAGAGTGGCCTGAAGTATTGGCTCCATAACGGGCTCCAATCATGTATTCGCCTGTGATGGGGACAGGCAGACGTCCCTTGTTCTGGGCAAAGCTTCCGTTCAGTCGCTGTTCCTCGGGCGTAAGCCATTTCGAGGAGGAGGTGGAAGTCTTCGTAGTGGTCTTGCTCGTTGTTGTGGACTTCGACTGCGTAGTAGTGGCACTCTTCTTCTTTGCAGCTTCAGCAGCGGCTTTGCGCTTGGCCTCCTCAGCCGCCTTGCGCTTGGCTTCGGCCTCTGCACGCTTGCGAGCCTGCTCTATCTCGTAGGCAATAACTTGGTCTATCTTCTTCTGCAGGGCATTGATCTGTGCCTGCTTGTCGGAGACTTGCTTCTGCAGGTCTTTGGCTTTCTTCTGCAGGGTGTTCACCTGCGTCTGTTGCTCTACCTGCTGGCGAGCCAGTTTGGCACGTTCCTGCACCAGGACTTGCATCTTGCGGTTCATCTCGCTCTTCAAGCCTAACAACAGATTCTGGCGTTCAAGGAGTTCTATCTGCTTGGCCTGGACCTGTTCGCCCAGCGTGCGCTCATACGAGGCATACTGACGGGTGTAACGCAGACGACGGTACATCTGCGTAATGTCGCCTGCCGACAGGGCAAAGAGCAGGGAACTGTTGGTCTTGCGATAGGCCTGCGCCATACGAAGGGCATGGGTGTATTTGTTCTTCTTTACCGTCAAGATGGAGTCGAGCACTTGTATCTCGGCCTGTACGGAATCAACCAGTGTCTGCAGACTGTCGAGGTCTTGTTCGGTATCGTGGATATATCGCACACGAACCTCAATCTCTTGGTCGAGGTAACGCAGGGTAACTTGCCCCTTCTGCACGTCCTTCTTGGTCTTCGACAGGTCGTTCTGCGACTTCTTCAAGTCTTTCTCCAGTCGAGTCTTTTGGTTCTTCAAGTCCTTCACCTTCTGGCTATTCTGGGCGAATAACATTGAACATTGAACATTGAACATTGAACATGAAACAACGAACAACGGACTCTGCAAGATGCCGAGGAAAAATATGAATAAAAGACTTTTCTTCATAATATAATAGTCAACTCAAAACTTTCAGCTTTCGACACCTCCTCTCCAGGTGGGGAGGATGGGCGGGTCTTCTTACTTCGCCACTGACATCAGGGCTTTCATGACTGACTCGAGGGAGATGGGGGTGTACTTGGAAGAAACTTCTGTGTGCGTCTCCCAACTGTCGTTCTCCTTCAGGTTCGAGAGTTCAATCGTGGCCTTGTAACTCGTCTTCTTAGGTTTGGCTTCAAACACAATCCTACCTGGGAACTCGCCCTTGCCCAACGGTTGCCAGTCGCTGTAGGTCCACTCAAACATCGGTGTCGGCGATGGTTCGGCCTCGCCCCAGAACACGCGCTGCAGTCTCTCGAAAGTGACGCCAGCCTCAACCAGCGAGGGCACTTCGTCGTAAGTGACACGACAGAAACGCTTGTTTAGACGATCGACAACCAACAGATAGTCAGGCGTAAGTTCCAGTGTACCTACATTGACGGTGAATATCATCGTATAGGTCAGGTTCAACTGGATGACCTCATCCCGCTTCAGGCGATAGGTTCCTCCCACGTTGACATGCTTACCACCCGATTCCAACGTCATATTCAACTTGGCCGTCACAGCATTGACACCTGTAGCTTTGGGCGTCTTTCTGGTGTCCTTGTCCTTTTGCTTGTCGGCTTCCTTCTTGTCACTTGACTTCTTATTTCCTTGCGTGTCGCCGGGATACACTTGTTCAGTGGCACTTGTGGAGGCGTCAGTGCGCTGGGCGTGTCGCGATGAACGGCAACCCGAGAGCAAAATTGCGCCCAGAGCCATCAATAGTATGAGTTTCTTCGATTTCATTCCTTAATATATTTCTTCTGTTTCAATTTTCGTGTCAGGACGGCACTCTCACTCCCCTTCTGCTGAGCCAGCGACCAATAACGCATAGCCGTTTCCAAGTCTCCATTTAGGGCATAGATGTCGCCTGCATGCTCGAGAACATCGGCATGAACGTCCTCGTCGGCAAGGAGGAGGCTGTCGGACGTGGAAGGAGAGATGACGCGGTCGATGTAGAACTTGGCCATCGTATAGTTCTTCTGCATGAAGAGAACCCATGCATAGGTGTCGAGATAGGTCTTGTTAAGGGGTTCGGCCTTGATGGCTCGATAGGCCATGCGCTCGGCCTCGTCGAGGCGTTTGTCCTGCAAACTGAGGTAGTAGGCATAGTTGTTGAGACAGGCGGCATGGTCGTCCTTATAGACAAGGCAACTGTCATAAGCCGCAAAGGCTTCTTCGATGCGCCCTTGTTCGTGGTATATCTCACCCAGTATCTCATAGATGTCAGCCACCAGTTCGGGTTGTGCCTGCCCCTCGGCCTGATTCAGGCCTCCCTGCAAGACTTCGAGGGCGGACTCATTTTGCTTCATCTGCGTGAGAGCAATGCCCAGATAATAGTAATAGGTAAGCGATTCGGGATGCGTGTTGATGCCCATGCGGCATATCTCGGCCACCTGCTCCATATCGCGCTGACTCAGATAGAGGGCCAGCATGCGCGAGAGGGCATTCTCATTCGAAGGGTCGACCTTGAGCAATTCGCGCATGGCAACTGTGATGCTGTCCTGACTAGCTTGCGAGTGCATCAGGTAGGAGACGCGCAGGGAATACATGAGAGGTGTGGGCGACAAGCGTATCAGGGAATCCAACGTCTCCATCACCACCTCCTTTTGCTGGGGTTGTCCCTTTAGGTCGTCGATGAGCACGGCCACCATCTGCGTCCTGACGTCATCGGGCGTATCTTTGGCATAGAGCAAGGAGTCGCGCAGGGATTGGCGTAAGTCGGTTTGCTTAGTATGTGCATAATAGTCCATCATGGCCATACGCAGTTCTGCGTTCTGCGGATCGGCTTGTGCTACGGCATTGAAGCATTCAAGCGCCTTGTCGGGTTCGTCATTATCCAGGTACTGCTTGCCTCGAATGAGGGGGATGCGCAAGTCGTAAGGCGACTCGCGTTGCAAATCCTCCAGCACAGCAAAGGCCTCGTTCTTGCGGTCTTGGTCGATGTAGAGGGCATACTTCTGCATACTGGTTTGCAGATTGCGTCCTTCCAGCAGTTCAATGCGGTCGAGTGCACGAATGGCTTCATCCGTCTTTCCGTTAGCTTTATACAACTCCACCAACTGGTAGAGGACATCGGAACGGCGTGTCTGCAACTCCGCCAGGCGTTCCACTACGGGAATGGCCTCATCGAACTGGTTCTGAGCAAGATAAGCGGCAGCAAGCGACTGGATGTATCGAGGATTGCGATTGTCGAGTTCCACCACCCGACGAAACAGGGCTGTGCCCACACTGTCCTGACCATAGAAGAACTTCATATAGGCCATCTCGAACAGGGCATCGGGGTCATCGGGATCTATGTCCAGGCAATGCTGGAACAGGTCATGGGCCTCACTGAGATTGCCTGCCAACTTCTGCTTAATGCCTTCCTGATAGAAATACGAAAGCCTACGCGCATCGGCAGGCGCCAACAGCGTCCGTTGCACGGTTTCCTTCACCACCTTCTTGCGACGTGCCTCAGAAGGAAGAGCCAATATGATTAGCAGGAAAAGAAGGAACAGTCTTTTCAACACAAATTCCAAATAGATACCTTTAACCGTTAAACAATAAACGTTAAACGTCAAATACCCGTATGCCCAAATCCACCTTCACCACGCTCTGTCTCATCGAGCACCTCAACGGCCACGAGATCAGGCTGTTCGTGACGGGCAATCACCATCTGGGCAATGCGCTCGCCATCGTTGACCACAAAGTCATCGTTCGACAGGTTGATGAGCAGCACGCCAATCTCGCCACGATAGTCGGCATCGATGGTGCCTGGCGAGTTCAACACGGTGATGCCCTTCTTCAGGGCAAGCCCGCTACGAGGGCGCACCTGGGCCTCATAGCCTGCAGGAAGGGCGATATACAGCCCCGTTGGAATGAGCCTGCGCTCCAGCGGATGCAGCACGACGGGCTCGCTCAGATTAGCTCGCAGATCCATACCTGCACTCTGCTCAGTGGCATAGGCAGGCAGAGGCTGATGGCCTCGATTCACTATTTTTATTTTCATAAAATGCTTGTCCTCCTTATTTCCTCAGAATTGTGCCAGAGCCTCCTTGGCTGGTATATACTGAAACTCGCCTTCCGCCGACGACACCACTATGGTCTCATTGTGCAATGCCTTCTCTTCTAGCATCCGTTTCTCCGCCAGACGCAACCCCGTCTCCAGCTTCTGAGTGAAACTCTTTATTTCCTTATTTGACATAAGCCAACATTTTTTCGTATGATACGTTCTCCAGTATTTCCGTCTTGGCATTCATTCCGCCAGTAGCCACCGTGCGACGAGGTGACTCGCTGTTGTCGAAGACGGCCCAATAGTCTACTAGCGGTACAAACAACTTGAACAGGTTCTTGATGCCAGAGGCATAGCGACGCGTGATCGTGCTCTTGGGAATGTCGTGACCTCCTTTGCTCACACGCTCGGCAACGCGACGCATCGCCAGCTCAGGACTGCTCAGCCAGAAGTAGAGCAGGCTCACACGGTAGCCCTGCTTCTTGGCACGCTGCACCAGCTTGACATACGAACGCGTGGCAAGGGTGGTCTCGATCGAGAAACTCTCGTCACGCGTCAACAGGTCTTCTATCCTTTGTAACATCAGCCGTCCTGCCTCAATAGCCACGCTCGCCGCATTGAAGGGCGAAAGGCCGCGCGCTATCTCATCGGCATTGACAAACTCCTTGCATCCGAGTATCTCGGGCAACACCGTATACGAGGCCGTGGTCTTACCTGCCCCATTACAGCCGCTGATGATATACAAGTTCTTAGCCATAATTCGCTGCAAAGATACAAAAAAGTTAGGAGTTAGGAGTTAGGAGTTAGGAGTTAACAGCCCCCACTTAACATTTTTTATTTCTTCTTTGCAAAAACCCTCTACTCCCGACGATGCCCGATGCGGCTCTGCGTGTGCCTGAATGCGGAGCAACAGCACGTCGGCTTGGCACTTTGTAAATGCTAGTCGGCCTCCCGTTAAAGTAAAACAAGTTGTTTTACCTTCGAAAGTGGCCGACTTTGATGACCAAAACCTATGACTTTGAAAGGTAAAACAACTTGTTTTACTTTATCAACACATAGCCTTTCATCTACAAAGTTCCAAACTTTGATCATGGAGATGCGCATTCCGCACGTCCAAAACCTATGTGTTATTTGTGCTTATGTGTAGGAAAAAGGCAAATAAATTTGCATATATGCATGAAAATGTGTATTTTTGCAGCTGCTAATAATCACAACTTATTATAACAACGACATGAAAAGGTTTTTATTAATGTTTGCTATGGTGGCATTTGCTGCTACAGGTTTCGCACAGAACAGACTCGTGATTTATTTCTCTGAGTCGGGTACAACCAAAAAGGTTGCAGAAGAACTTTCGTCAATCCTTCTTGAGCAATACGTTCGCGAAAATATAAAAAAGAATAAGAAGGCGGTTTTAAGTACATGGGAAATCGAACTTGAAGAGCCATATTCCGGCAATTTCCAGGAAACGGCGCAGCGCGTACAGCGTGAGAAACAGGATGGTACGCTGCCCAAGATCAAGCCGAGATCTGAGAAACTAAACCTTGCCGACTACGATGTCATCTTCCTGGGCTATCCCATCTGGGGTGGTACCTATGCCTCGCCGATAGTGTCGCTACTGAAGGAATATGACTTCTCAGGCAAGAAGATCGTACCCTTCTGCACCTTCGGCAGCGGTGGCTTAGAGAGCTCAGCGGCTGATCTCAAGAAAGCATTGCCCAAATCAGAGATCCTACCTGGCTATGGTGTACGTGCCGCCCGTGTTAATTCTGCCAAGAAAGAGCTCCTGCGATTCCTGGGAGAGAACGGCTATGTCTCAGAAAAGATTTCTGGTGAGATCAAGCCATTGCCCGCCTATTCTGCCCAACAGCCTGTAACTGATGCTGAGAAGGCCATCTTTGATGCTGCCTGCTCGAACTATCAGTTCCCTTTGGGCACACCTCAGACCTTCGGCAAGCGCACCACCGAAGACAGCATCGACTACGAGTTTAAGGTGAAGAGTCAGGGCTTCGGCGGTGGCGGTACATCGACCTCTACCATCTATGTGACGATGGGTAAGGAGCCTGATGCAAAGCCAGAATTTACCCGGGTGGTGAGATAACGAGGCAGATGATGTATTTACTTGCTCAAATTGCATGACTTTTGTCCCCATGAATTGGACACAACTGATATCAAACTGCCGCCTGGGACAGGAGCATAAACACCTCGAACGGCATGACGACCGCACAGAGTTTAAGCGCGACTACGACCGTCTGATCTTCTCGGCACCTTTCCGTCGACTGCAAAACAAGACGCAGGTGTTTCCGCTGCCAGGAAGTGTCTTTGTGCACAACCGACTTACTCACTCGCTGGAGGTGGCCTCTGTGGGTATGTCTCTCGGAAATGATGTTGCACGTCATTTATGTGCTAAAAATGCCGGTTTCATCGATACGCTCGTACCTGAGATTGGTCAGATTGTGGCGACCGCCTGCCTGGCTCACGATCTGGGTAACCCTCCCTTCGGACACTCTGGAGAGAAGGCCATACAGACCTTTTTTACTGAAGGTAAGGGCCTCTATCTCAAAGAGAAGGTGTCGCCTGAGTTCTGGAGCGACATCACCCGCTTTGACGGTAATGCCAATGCCTTCCGACTGCTCACCCACAGCTTCAAAGGTCGCAGGCAGGGTGGCTTCGCTATGACCTACAGCACGCTGGCCAGCATCGTGAAGTATCCCTTTCCCTCGACGGTGGCAACGAAGAACAAATTCGGATTCTTCACTTCGGAAAGGGCTTGCTTTGAACAAGTGGCCGAGCTCCTGGGAATACCCCGAACGGGCAACGGCGACCGCTGGGCACGCTATCCGCTGGTATACCTCGTAGAGGCTGCCGACGACATCTGTTATGAGATCATGGACCTCGAGGATGCCTACAAGCTGAAGATACTCACCTACGACGAGACGGCACAACTGATGCTGAGCTTCTTTGACGAGAAGACCTGTCAGCACATCGCCCAGCGCATCATCGACGAACAACTGAGCGACCCCAACGAGAAGATGCAGTACCTCAGGGCCTGTGTCATCGGAAAGCTTGAGTTTGAGTGTGCACAGGCTTTCATCAATCATGAGGAAGCCATTCTGGCAGGCACGTTCCAAGGCTCGCTCATCGATCATATCAGCAGCGTACCCCATGATGCCTACCAACATTGCACAGAGGTGTCGCGAAGCCGCATCTACAGGAGCCAACCCGTGCTCGATGTGGAGCTCTCGGGTTATCGCATCATGGCTACGCTGATGGAACTCATGACTGAAGCCATCGAGCATCCTGAGCGCTACTACTCGCAGCAGCTCATAGGCCGCGTCTCGAGCCAGTACGACATCGAAAGTCCAGACCTGGAAACACGTCTCATGGCTGTCATCGACTATATCAGCGGCATGACCGACGTCTATGCCCTTGATGTCTACCAGAAGATATGCGGCATCAGCTTGCCAATTGTTTGAATGTAAAGTGTAGAATTAAGAGTGTAGAGTTGAGAGTGTAGGGTGTAGAGTTTGCTACCACACGGGGTGTTGAGTTAAAAAAGATTAAATACAAGCAATAACTCCTAACTCCTAACTCCTAACTCCTAACTTTTCACTACCTTTGCACCCGATTTTGGGCTAAGGCTCGTTCTGCGCCCATAATTGTTGCTTGGACGATGGTGTAATGGTAACACTACAGGTTTTGGTTCTGTCATTCCCGGTTCGAATCCGAGTCGTCCAACAGAAAGGCCGCCAAACGTTCGCTAAGAGACGCTGGCGGCCATTCTTTTTTTGACAATACCTTTATGATATCTGCTCATAGAACTCCTGCTGAGTCGACTGCAGGATGCGCAGGGCACGTGGGATGATGTCGCTCACGTCAGGGGTGCTGTCGAGGATGGTCTCAAAGAAGACCCAGACACTATTTTCCACCACACAGGCCTTCGCCACCTTCATCGACTGGTTGACCTTGTTGACTGTCTCCAGCACGATGTCGCGATTGTCCTCTGTCACATCATAGATGTTGGGCAGCAGCAGCTGGAAGAAATCCGGATCGTCATCGTTCTCGATGAACACAAAGTTTGCCATCTGAAATTTGAACTCGATGTTGTTGCTTTCATCCACTTGCGGCAGGAAACCCTGCTCGCGGAGGAAGTTCAATACCATTTCTGAAGTTTTCATATTCTCAATCGTTTTTTGGTTACTCTTTCGTTGAAGTGATAGGGAAGCCCACCCTGGGTCGCTCCATGTTGCGGCGCTCTGTGCTGTCCATCTTTCTGCGGATGTCATCGTAGATCCTAAGCGTGTCGGGACGCAACGAGGGATGGGTGTTCTTGATAGCCGTCTCCAGCAGTTCCTGGGTGATATCCTGGTCGGTGAAGGCAGCAATCATGGCTGCATCGTTCACCACATAGGCGATGTCGCTGGCGATGAATCCGTCGGACATCTCCGCGAGCTTCTCTGCATCGATCATCTGCTCTTGGAACGGACGGCCCTGCAGATGGATGAGGAACATCTCGCCACGGGCCTCTTTGTCGGGCAGGGGCACATACACTTGCTTGTCGATGCGTCCTGTGCGCAGCAC
>JAEEGF011265811.1_pt1 | contig 13270 bp, 5 predicted proteins | sample 9134171 | NCBI WGS metagenome assembly JAEEGF01 (sample SAMN16246542, study PRJNA631951) | gut metagenome | biome: gut microbiome; feature: rumen; material: AP-attached | host: Bos | place: Iran: Karaj | collected 2018-10
GACGACAGCAACCGAGTGCTGCGTGCTCCTGCTTACTATCAGTCCAGCGAGATGGGTGTGGCTCACTTCAATACCACTGCCAACCTCGCAGCCTATCCGAAGCCCGGGTCTGTGGATGACATCACAGAGCATCCTGCCTATCCGAACATGACGGCTATCGACTTCGCCGGACACGGCAACCAGAATGAAGTGACGGGAACCTATAAGTTGGGCTCCAACGACACATGGTTCTATGAGCCTCTGCTGGATGATGACGGACTGTTGCGTATCCAGAACTGCGACGAGACGCAGAACCTGCTGGCTTATGCGCCTGCTGAGAGTGCTGAGGCCGGCTATGCTAATGCGAAGACTCATGGTGTGCTGAACGATTACTTTACAGAGCCCATCTATGACGAGCACTATGACAACACTAAGGGCTACCGTCTCGTGAGTGAGGCTAAGGCAGCAAGTGTCCATGGTCATCTCGTACAGAGCGACCTGAAGGCTACCAACGACCATCTGCTCGTGGATAAGCAGGACTTCAATGCTCCAGTCGCCTACGACTTCGACAAAGACCACCTGATGTGGTATCAGCGCGTACCCGCTGATAAGGAGTACGTCGACCTGAAGAAGGGCTGGCAGGGTATCAGCCTGCCGTTCACGGCCGAACTGGTGACAACCGACACGAAGGGTGAAATTACCCACTTCTACAGTGGCAGCGACGAGAGTTATAACGGTACAGGCAAGAAGAAAGAGAAGAAAGGCCATGAGTACTGGCTGCGTGAATTTAAAGAAGGTGGCACTACAGAAGGTAATGTTTATAAGGCTGTCTTCAATTATCCTGAAGCAACTGCTGGTAGTAATGCAAAGACTGTTACCAACACCTTCTTGTGGGATTACTACTATCAGAATGTGAATGTCCACAACCAGATGGATATGAACAGTGATAATTACCAGGAGTACTACAGGACCGCTCGCTCCTATAATGGCTATGCTAAGCTGACTGCTGCTACGCCATACATCCTTGGATTGCCGGGCCTGACCTACTATGAGTTCGACCTCAGCGGTAAGTTCCAGGCTGAGAATACGAAAGAAATCGTTCCTCAACTGCTCAAGCAGATTATCACCTTCGCCTCTAATAATGGCGAGCATATCGGTGTCAGCGACGATGAGATGACAGGAAAGGTAGTGACATATAATAATGTTAAGTATATCTTCAAGCCGAACTACCTCAACGAGTCGCTGACGGCAGGAACAAACCATTATACGCTGGTGGCTGAATATGACAGCGACGGTGATACCAAGGCCGACTGCAGCACCTTTGCTAAGGTGCCTGCCACAGGTGATCAGGTGGCTGCCTTCCGTCCGTTCTTCATGTCTGAGGAGGCTTCAAGCGGTACCCGAACCGTCGAACGGATTGACTTTATCCAGACGGAAAGCAATGTCGGTGTCGAAGAGGAACATGGCGATCCGACGGCGGAGGAGCTGAATGGTGGCTTGCGCATCTGGAGCAAGAAGGATAAGATCTATGTGGAATCGACATTGAGCTTTACTGAGGATGTACGTGTCGTGACGCCGGCAGGCATCACGGTGGCATCGTTTGCGGTGAAGCCGGGCAAGACGGTGGAGGTGAAGGCCGACTTCTCTGGCATCTATGTCGTCCATACCCTCGATGGCAAGTATATTAGGAAACTTTCAGTTAAGAAATAAATATAATAAGTGTAATTCGTGAAATTCGTGGTAAAAAATATTATAAACTAAAAAATATGTGGTTATGAAAACAATGAAGAACCTTTTTGGAGTCGTCGCATTGATGATGTTCTGCCTGAGTGCAAGAGCACAGTCTACACCCAATGTGGCATTTAATGAGTCGTATGATGGCGGCACTGTCGCTGAAGTACCCGATAGTAGGGTGGAGAACAAGGACGAGGAGAACAATCTCGTATCCTACACCATCACTATCATTGTAACCCCTGCTGAGGGTTATTACATCACGAAGAACGACATCATAGTGTTGGCTACCTATCCCTTGAAACAGAAGGAGAAGGAGCAGAATGAAACTCGTTCCGACGTCGATGAGTCAGAGCAGACCCTGGATTATGGCGATCCGCTCGAATTGGTTGGTGATGACCCCGAGGATCTCACCGCTGAGCGCAGGTACACCTTCACCGTTCCGCTGGGCCTTGGTGCCTGGGTCACGAAAGCCCAGTTCCATACAGCCAAACTGGTGTTAGGCAGTGATGTCACTGAGCTTGCCGATAACAGTCTGGCAGGTGTCACTTCCATCGTCATCGAGAACGGGGCGAAAGTGGTTGGCCTTGGTGAGAATTCGGTTGCGGGCTTGACCGTAGTCGTACCAGGCAATCTTTACAACGAGTACAAAACGACAGAAGGCTGGAAAGAGGCCAATATCACCATCGATGAGAGCAAGAGTGTAAAGATGGATGGCGTCAACTTCACTGAGAAAAATGATTTTGCTACATTCTACAGCGATAAGCCTGTGGTGGTTCCATCCGTGTTCAAGGCTTTCACGGTATCAAAGTACAATAAGGATGGTAAGCTGTTGCTCTCGGATGTTGGTGCTGCCATTCCTGCTGATACCCCCGTGCTGCTGTTCACTGAGACAGTCGAAGGAGATGATGTCTGGACTGTTCCGTATCAGGAAAAGGTAGAAGAGAAGACACGCGGTACAGCAGAGAAGAACGCCCTTCAGATTGTAACCGACGACAACAAGACAGATGAGCATGGCCTCTATGTGAGTCTTGGTCAGGTCTATATGCTCTTCAACGATGTGTTCTATTTCACTCAGGAGGGCTATATCCCAGTAGGTGGTATCTATTTGGATCCCACTCTGTTGACTGCTGAGGATGACGAGCCTGCACCTGCACCTGCCAAGGCGCGCCTCTATCTCAGTTTCGAGGATACTGAAGACGCTGACGCTATCACCGCCATTGAAAGTTCAAAGCTCAAAGTTCAAAGTTCAAAGTCTAATGACAGTTGGTACGACCTAAGTGGTCGCCGTCTTAACGCTGTTCCTACCGCCAAAGGCGTCTACATTAATGGTGGTAAAAAGTATATTATCAAGTGAAACGGCGCAAAAATAGTACTATTAGTACTACTTTTGCGGTTAAGTGATTGATAATCAATTAGATATTGGTAGGTCGATTGTTTAAAATCGACCTACTATTGTACTACTATAGTCCTATTATTGTACTACTATGAGCCAATAACCCTGCAAATATGGGTTCTATTGTTGTGCTATCGTAGTCCTATAGGTTATCGTTCGTTCTGATAGGGTTTAATGGGGTTGTTAAGGCTTTAAAGCGGGTTGAACTGCCGTGTAAACAGGGAGTAAATGCCGTCTTTACAACCTTACGGCTGCAGCCAAAAGACCTTGCGGCTATAGCCAAAAGGCTTTACGGCTATAGCCAAAATAGAAAACACCGTAAAATGACTCTCGTTTTCCGGTAGTACTATGGTAGTACTATAGTAGTACAATATTTGTTAATAGTACTACCAATAAATGCTTGATTACCAAATAGATATATTGCAAAGTAGTACTAATAGTACTATTTTGCAATTGTTTTCTATATATAGTGCAATATCATATTGGCCTATTAGGGTTCTCTGCCCGAATGGATCCTTAGGTGCATTCCTTTGGGATCCTGCTCCTTTTTTTTGTGCTCAATGGACTTCATTTTTACTCATTTTACCGCAAACCGTTGCGCTTTTCACCGCCGAAACCGTTGTTTTAACAAATTTTCACCATAAATCCCTTGCTTATATCTCCAAAATTACTTACTTTTGCATTTGTATTATATAATATGAACGCAAAGGGCATGATAAAGAAATAATGAGAAGGAAGTTCAATATAACAGGCAGCTGCAATCCGGAGCGGCACTACATGGTGGACTCGGAGAAGCGCTTCAAGGCTATTGAGGACTTGATTGACGCAGGCGAGTATTTCACCATCAACCGTGCATGATTATGCAGATGAGAATAAGATAATGGATGTAGCATTTCTTTTAGACAAGTATTTCAAAGGGACGAAGAATGTCTCCATCGATGTGTTCGATGCCCGGACATTGAACGATGTCTATAAAGATGTCGTCAACAAGATGACTTCCCATCTTGAGATAGAGGTCAGCGTCCTCCAGGCTCTGAGCTATTGTCTTTATGAGATAATGGATAATGTGCACATCCATTCTGGTAAGCCGTTAGGTACAGCGATGACTTACTATGACAGCGCCATGAAGACGTTGAGCATTCTCATTGCTGACGACGGGATGGGCATCAAAGCCTCATTGTCGGAGAATAAGATATACGAAGACCTGACAGAGGCTGATGCCATCAGGCTATGCCTTCAGGACAAGATAACAGACGGAAAGGGTATGGGCTTTGGACTGTACACCACATCGAGACTCATCGACAACATTGGGAAGGAGTTTATTCTGCATTCCGGAAAGCATAAACTGATCAGGCAAGACGGTGCCGAGTCTGTCATAGAAAACGGTCTGTGGCAAGGTACGCTTGTCTATATGGTGCTTGGAACAGGAGTTGAGATTGATCCTAACCAGATTGTCGACCATCGGACAGACGTTGAGGGACAATTTAATGAGACATTTGTGGAATCAAGTGAAATAGAATCGCTATGGTAGAATTCAAGTTTTTAGACTACGGAACGGACTTCGGAACGCGTGACATGGGCCAGAAGTTGCGCCAGAAGCTCTTGGCGCTGATTGGCACAGGCGAGAAAGTGGTCCTTGACTTCACGGGTGTCAACGTGGTGTCAAACTCATTTGCCGATGAATGCATCGCAAAGCTGCTTCTTGAGATGCCGCTCGACGATCTGAAGAGGCATACCACATTCCGCGGCCTGAACCCATTGGCAGAGCGCAGCGTGTTGGTGGCTCTGCAGCGCAGATATAGCGTCATTAAGAACGAACAAAGGAACAAGATATAAATCGAATATACAACGATATGATACAAGATATGAACAAGACACTGACGAGGTTATTCACCGTGGCGCTGCTGATGATGGTCAGCATGGGTGCTCAGGCTGATGTAAAGGTATTATTCGGTGATAAAGGAACAGAGAAATTCGAAGGCTCCGGCGGATCCATCAAGATAGAACAGGCTGATTCCAAGGACGACAAGGCCAAGGTGAAAGTCTACCTGACCTTCATTCCCAATTCGGGCTACACCTTCGACGAGAAGAGTCTCCAAGTCTATGCCGTCGTTTCACCAGACGCTGCTTACACCCGTGCCCCGGAGATCTCCGGCGACCCCCTCAAGCTGACGCCAGAGAAAACCGATATCTCCTCCGCCAAGCGCTACTCCGTCGACATCGATTCCAAACTCGCCCTCTGGGTGAAGAGTGCCGAATTCTCTCCGAGCGGCAGGAAGGGGGGGGATGAATTGTCGGGAATGTATTACATTAAGAGTGGCAGTGTGAACCAATTGCCTGCGGGAGACTACTATTTGTGTCCTACGGAAAATTGGATTTACTTTGATAACAGTGCTCAATACGGTTATGTGACTTCTGACAACGGGAAGCCATTTATGACTTCTTATCGATGCAAGGATCATCAAAATTATGATTCTGATAAGGCGATATGGACTATCAAAAAGGAAAAGACAGAAAATTCGATAGACTATTATTCCATCAAGCATGCCATTGATGGCAGATATCTAACCTATAATACGAATCTGAACAATATAAGTAGCGGTAGTAAGAATAATCGTTTGCGATTTCACCTTGAGACCACCAGTGAATCGCCGGCGAACAACAATAATATGTTGTTTTCATTCTCGATTCCAGACAACCCAAGCTATTATGTCATCATTCCTAAGGCTAATGCGGGCAAGTACTTGTGCTTGACAGAAGGTAATGTGGATGAACTCAATGGTTCCAATACGTCACCAACAGGCAAAGAAAAAAAAGATGGCCCATCAGGCTATAATGCATCAATCTATGGTACTTTGGGTATATATACCGATATAAATGATGCTAACTCACCAATGCTTCTTGAGGAGGTCCCTGTATATCCACCTACAGTAACTATCAATGAGAGTGGTACAGTATCCATGACTCCAACGAGCGGCACTATCTATTATACCACTGATGATACTGATCCTAGAACATCGGGTACTAGAATAGCATATAGTGGAACCATCAGTACCAATGATATTGCGAACTTTACGGGAAATGCAATTAAAGTAGTAGCTGTTGATGGTAACGAAAAATCAATGCTAGTCACCATTCCTTTGGCTACCTATACTTATCACATCGTTAACAAATCGAATGGCATCGCTGTCAGCAGCAGTGCTATCAAACAGGTAGCAGGGAATAAACTGTCTGATGAAGATTTCAAGGGCTATTATAACAGTATTCCTGAAGAGTTGCGCAGTCCATATATCTCTGATGAGACAATAACCTTCTACACGATGGAGGGTGATTTTGATGCCAGCAAGCTTAAAAACGAGTATAGAATCACGGCAACACCCGCAAACAGTGCTAATATCTATGTGACTTATTCGACGGATAAGTTGGGCGAAAAGTTCCTGCATTTCCAGGGAGCACGTCCCTTTAACTTCAAGAATTCCAGTGGACAATATATTTACGACAATGGAACCACTGTGGTAGCAGAGGACAATGCTGCAGAATATGTGACAGATAAAAACCATCTGTGGTATTTCTATGGTAGTGACCCATATAACATACAGATTAAGAATGCCGATAGCAACAAATACTTGACGACATCCAGTTCTGCACCAGCACGTTCCGATGTTGCTGTCCCATTCTTCCTGACAGGACAGAGTGGAGAGGGAGCTACTTCCAGGCAAATTACCTTGAAGAACGTGTCGAACGGTGAGACCATCGAACTTAATATCAACACGGTTGTCCTTCCGCTCTCCTATACGTTGATTGATAGGAAGAATAATGTTATTGAAAGAAATATTGCTTATAGTGATGCTGACGGATGGGGACTGCCTGATGCATGGAAGAGCCCAGTGGTTGTCTATCACTATTGGAATGCCGATGCATTTGTACAGACAGTATCAGGGACACCCGATGAGCCGTTTGTCTTCAATGGTACTCCGACGGAAATTACCACTGCAACACAAGCAACTTCAAACAATGTCATTTATGTCACCTATACGCTAAAGGACGATATCAGCATAGACCTCGATGGTCGTGACCTCCTCAATAACAGAGGGGGTGCCCTTGGTGCAACCTATAGGTTGAAGTTCACGGGAGGTGTTAACTTTAAGCAAGAAAATGGTAAGGATGGTATATTGAGCACTCCTACTAAGGCTGTATATCCTTATAGTAATGGTGATGCTTCGCTCTATGTCTATGGTGAGGACCAGTGGACTACCCAGCTGGCAAGTGGTGCAAGTACCCGTAGCCGCTGGCTGTGGTATTTGGAGCCTGCCAAGGATGTGCTTGACCCATACCATGTGAGGGTTTCGTCATATCAGAGTCAGACGAACTATAAAGATCCTACGACAAATGAAGTAGTAACAAATTTCCACTCCTATCTGCGTACCTATAAGCCAGAAGAGTATAGTGAAGTGGTGACCGGTGTTACGAACAACAACCCTGAAGCTCAAGGTAAGGATGCAAGTGCTACAGCAGAGACCAACCTCCCAGAAGGTAGTGAGTACATGCTGTTGGGAACAGATTTGAGCAACCTGAAACTGGTGACAGTCGATGCGATATCTGATGGCTCAACGACGGAACGACGTACCGTCAATTCTTTCGAACAGTACTGGAAGAACAATCCTACGGTGCAAGGTAAGTTGACAAACAAGGTGAATACAGCGGGACGAAATGTAACACTGACAGATGCCCAAAAGACTGAGATTGCAGGTTTTGATACTGAAATACCATGGCACGTTTACAAGGAATTTGCCAATTCTGCTCCTTGGATGCATAATGGTGATGACGGATATACTACCAGGAAGAAATTCCTGAAGGAAGAGCCTGCCTATCAGACAATTAGCATGGGAGATGGTTCTTGCTCATGTGTCGAAACAACTATTGACCCTATGCTTATCCTGCTTGACCAGCATGGATGGGAGATTGCACGTATAAAACTTCCAAGTGGTGACCCTTCAACACTCACACCTGAACAAAAAGAAGAACGTAAGGAACGCTATGCTGCAATACATAAGTACAGCAGCCCGATGGTAAAGGCTTATCACTACTATAAGACTGCTGCTAAGATACCGGGCTACCATAAATACAAAGTTGATCTGGATAGTCATGCAACACAGAAAGATGATGCCTCGAAGGAATATACTTCTGAAGCATTGGGTGTTTTAGTAGGCGATGTCGGTAACCTTCCTGACTATGGAACACAGGCCCTCGTTGGAGGTAAGGAGCGTGACTGGTATGTTACATACGACGTAAAGTCTGAATATGCCAATGCCTATACTGGTGCTGCAACGAAGGGTAAGACATCGTCTGTTCCGTATTTGGTAAAGCAAGGTGGTCATTATGCCAAAAATGATGGTAACAATTTAAAGCCTACTACCGCCAGCGAAGAAGATGGATTAACTATAGAGAATGCACCGACAAACTTACGGTGGTACGTGAAGCCTAACTTCGATATAGACGCAGAGATGGGTTATCTTTATGCAGGTGAAACAGGTGCTCAAGAAGAAGCAGAGAGTAAGGATGCTACCGAAGCTGCTTATTATGCTGCCGGCAAGAACGGCTTCGACCCCTATAACGTGCAGATCAAGAGTGCAGTTCCGGAGACAGACCGTTACTTCACTGCCAATACCACAGGTTCGACAGTCACCAGTTTCTGGGAAGGTACTTCAAGCAGTATTTCCCTGGAGAATATGGGACCAAAAGATAGTCAGAAAAATGTTATGGGTCTCGACCAAACCCACATGAAGATAACCAATGCCACCTTCATGGTCTTGGACGATGGTAACGGCAATATGCGTCTGGTTCCTCGTTTCGACAATACGAAGGTGATGCAGAACTTCACCACACTTGCTGCCCCTGCAGCGGCAGCAGCGGCAGATGATAAAGGGGCAAGCAGTCAGACAATATTCTTAACCAAGGTACCAGAAGTTGTCAACAGTTCTTCTGACATTAAGGTTATGGGTGGTACCTATCTGCTGTCAAGCACCTTCTCTGCCTCAGGCTCTATTGGTACCCAGGACGCGCCGTTCACCGGTACTATTGAAGGTCAGATTGGTAGCAGTTTCGACGTTTCTGCTCCTTTCATTGCCTACGCTCAGGATGCTGTCATTAAGAATGTAATTATCGAGAGTTCCAATGTCAGCAGCGGTAATTCTACTGCTGTAGTAGATGAAACAGAAAAAACGGCCCTTGGCGCTATTTGTAATGTGGCACAAGGCAATACCCGCATTTACAACTGTGGTGTCAATGGCGGTAGTGTCAGTGGAAGTGCTGATTATGTCGGTGGTATTGTAGGCTTGCTGGATGGCAGTGCTCGTGTCATCAACTGCTACAGCTATGCTGATATCACGGGAGGTAGCACCGTTGGTGGTATTGTAGGTTACAACAATTATGAATCTAAGTCAGACGACCTTAGAACCATGGTGATGAACTGTATGTTCTATGGCAATATTGATTATGAGACAATCACCGAAATAGCTCCTATTTATAATGGTAAGATTATTTCTAATGTGGGTTCTAATGGCTTAGGAAATTACAACTACTTCCTTGCTGAGAAACCTTACGTAGAGAAAAATAAAATTAAAACCTACAACTGTGCCTTGATGGCAGAGGAACGGTTCCTGACTCGCTTTGAGTTCTTCCGTCTGCTGATGAACAGCCATCTCGAATTGGCAGGATGGTATGCTACTGGCAATTATGACAAGAGCGAGATGATGAAATGGGTATTGGAGACGGCAGACAGAAAAAATTCTAGTCCGAAAGCATATCCAGTGCTGAAGAAAAGATTAAATGATGATGGAAAGACAGCTATTCAATACCCATCTATCATCAACTATGACGGGGATAATGCCCCGGGAAGCGGTGACCGCAACACTGGAATAAAACTGGGTACCCTTTCTGTAACGATTAATTCCGTTGGTAGTAATGCGCCATCTGGTGCAAGCATTACTGACGGTAGCCTCACACTACCTGTCACCGACAAGGACTTTGAACGCTTTAACTTTAACTACAAAAAGGTACAGTTGCCATACTACAATGATGTTGGTACAAAGAACTATACCGGTAACCGTGTGGTAACAGGTTGGAAGATTACTTCTATCGAAGGTGGTACAACGGGCAGTTATACCACAGGAGATGATGCAACAACTAATGCAGAAGGTAATATCACTAAAACTCCTTATAACTTCGCTGACCGTAACTGTACAAATAAAGATTTATATACAGTCAGCGGTCGTGTCTTCAACCAAGGTGCCTATTGGGATGTACCTGAAGGTGTGACGGGTATCACAATAGAACCTTATTGGGGCAAGGCAGCCTATTTGTCTGACAGTCATGCTGACGTAGTGTATAACCAGGAAATGGGTACTGCTTATAATGTTAATGTTGGTGGTGGACAGAAATATACAAATGGTAAAGAATACAGTATCGCTGGCGATAATACACAGAAGGTATATACCTCTATTAGCAATGCTAAGGGTGCATTAGGCTTGACAAGTGGGCAGACGGTTTATGACAATGCTGTCGTACTTGTGGGTAATGCCCATAACATAGGTGTCTCGTCAAATAATGTTAATGAGTCCTATACCATCATGTCTGCTGATTTTGACCATGATAATGAACCAGACTATTCCTATATTCTGCGCTTTAATGATCGTACCGAATGCCACCCTGTGAGGACTGATTTCGTTAATATCCCAGGTCTTGGTATGGCACAGAAATCAACAGGAGGTAGTGGTTCATACAACTTTGGTATTCTGATTCCAAAGGGTTGGTTCGAATCTACCAACACCTCATTGTTCCGTTTCACTCAGTTTGAGTACGAACACAGTAGCCATCCCGCAGACGCTCCACTTATTTTGCAGGGAGGTGTCATGGAACAATGGGTAAGCAACAACCAAAAGGGCACATCAAATAATATTCCTTATATCCATGTGGGCGGCAATGTATGGTTCAAGGAATTCCATACGGGTTGTCACCAAGATAAACAAATAGCCACCAAACACTCACCAATTTCTGTGACGGGTGGCGATTATGATGAGTTTTACCTCACCGGCCTCTATCGCGGTGACATCACTAATAAGGGCGATAATGCTGAATGCTATATAAATGGTGGACGTTTTGGTACCGTCTGTGGTGCCGCAATGGAGGGTATTGGAAATGCAAATGGTGGCAACAACACTGGTAATATCGTCTGGCAGATACAGAATGCTGATATCCACGAGTTCTATGCTGGTGGTCTCAATGCAGCAAAGCCTGTGACTGGTAATCTTAGTACTACCATTACTGACAGTTATGTTGACATCTTCTGTGGTGGACCAAAGTTTGGTGATATGAGTGCTAACAAGACCGTCCACACAAAGGCTACAGGTTGTACCTTTGGTACCTATTTCGGTGCAGGTTATGGTGGTAATTCATACAGCCGCTATGCACCTACTAACCAAAATAATAAAATAAATATCAATTGGAACAATTGGCTTAATGGTGAATACAAACAGGAATATAATGCCACCTATGGTGGTGTATCTACCCAATTCACGTATCAATTCCTGCCAATGTCTAACAATACCCAGAATGTGGCTCGTATCTTGATTGATTTTGTCAAGTTCTCATTGGCAACCACACGTAATGTGACATCTAATCTCACGGGATGTACGGTAACTGGAAACTTCTATGGTGGTGGAAGCCTTGGTAAGGTTGATGGTAATGTGACCTCAACACTTAACAACTGTAAAGTGAAGGGCAGTGCGTTTGGTGCAGGTTTCTCTGGCACATTGCCTACCGTAGAGGTTGATGCTATTGGTTTTGAAATAGAGCCTTTATATTATGAGGCAACAGGTACCTATCGAACTGGTGTAAAGTATAAGGAAAATGAAACTTATAAACCAATAACTTACAGATGGGAGAAAAAGACCGACAATAGTTGGATAGACAAAACGAAGCATATCCTCTACACTACGGAAGATCTTACCTCCCTTGGTACCGTAACCGGCAAGGCAACACTGAACATTACAGGTAATACCTTGGTGGAAGGTTATGTCTTTGATGCATCAGGTAATCCTACCACTCAGACGGGTGGCGTGTTTGGTGGTGGTGACTCATCAGAAGCCTTGGGAAATACCGAGGTTATTATCAATGCTTCAGGGGTGAAGGAAGGTTCTTCTTACAATGCCTATAATGTGTTTGGTGGCGGTAATGTCGCCAGCGTTGGTGGAACAACTACGGTGAATGTTACCCAAGGTACTGTAAGTCAGCGCGTATTCGGTGGCGGTAACGAGGCAGATGTAAACACCAATGCTAATGTGGTGATGAGCGGTGGAACCGTTTTACAGGGTGTCTATGGCGGCTGTAACACAGAGGGAGCCATCGGTGGTAACACTATAGTAACACTTACTGGTGGTACAGTAGGCTCCAACTGGGGGGAGACGGCTCCTAATCCGCTGCCCGACGTTGTCTTTGGTGGTGGCTTGGGTGAACCGACACTGGTAAATGGCAATGTCACAGTGAATGTAGGAACATTGACTGAGTCCACTTATACAGGCACTGCCGCTATCTATGGTAATGTCTATGGTGGTTCTGCACTCGGTAATACCAGTGCCAGCAAGACGGGTAGCGACCCAATGGAATTCAATACCGATAAGACTACGAATGTGAACCTTTATGCAGGTACCATCAACGGTAACGTCTTTGGTGGCGGTCTGGGACAAAAGAAAGATGTAAATGGTGCAACAAGTAATATAGAGTCCTTCGTGGGTGGTGATGTCAACGTGCTACTTGACGGTGCGAAAGTGCATCAGATCTTTGGTGCCAACAACGTGAACGGTACGCCAAAAGGACACGTCAAGGTGCATGTGAAGCGAACGAATAATTTCACGAGTAATGACTATAAGAATAGCGATACTCCACTTAATGGACGTACTACATACGATGTAACGGCGGTCTATGGGGGTGGTAACCAGGCGGACTACAATCCAACGAATGCTAACATAACTTTGCCAGACAAAAGTGCTTCTGACTATTGGGATAATTTCATAACTCTCAGGGATGCAAGGGCAGAGGTGCTGATTGAGGGATGTAATGAGACAAGTATAGAATATGTGTATGGCGGTGGTAATGCTGCTGCTGTGC
>JAEEGF010916157.1_pt1 | contig 13269 bp, 12 predicted proteins | sample 9134171 | NCBI WGS metagenome assembly JAEEGF01 (sample SAMN16246542, study PRJNA631951) | gut metagenome | biome: gut microbiome; feature: rumen; material: AP-attached | host: Bos | place: Iran: Karaj | collected 2018-10
CCGGCAGTTCCACACTTACAGTCAGCGGATAATAATCCATATAGTCCGCCAGGCGGATAAGGGCGACGCCCTCCTCCCCGGGAGCTGTACTTTCGTAGAGATCGTTAAAGGCCCTTGACAAGCCGCCCTTTGCTTTGTTATAGGGGTCAAGAGTATCAGGATATGGCGCCCCTGCCTCCGGCCTGTTCTGCTGGCTGTAGCTGCTGTAATCATAGTCCAGATCGAGATAATCCTGTATCCAGACTCCGCCGCGGTACGGGCTCCCGCCGCCCATCCTCCTGGCAGGCAGTCCGCCGTCCCTTCGTCTGGCTTTGCTCTCAAAGCTTTGAGCGGAGGAGCTTACCAGCTGACCCTCTTTTATGCTGTAGCTGTTCTCCCAGTAAAGGTGCTCCCCCATATAATCGGTCTCTGTTATAGTGATGCCGTCTGCCGCGGAGGGGTCTCCCGATATGGTCTCCATCTCAAAGGATGGATTTTTGAGACTCCCGATAAGTCTGTTTTGGACAAAGGCCGTGCCTGCGGAGAGCAGCAGCACCAGGGCCAGCGCAAGTATAAGGCTTTTCTTCATATGTATGCCTCCTTATCTGCCGCCGTCCTCCAGCTCCTGCAGGGCTTTGGCTACCCTGTCAGGCCTGTAGTTGTAGGTCTTTTTGATATACTCCATAAGGTCTGAGCCTTCATCCTCCAGCTCAGAAGCTTTTTTATCGCCTATTATTGTCCCTTTGTGGATAAGCACAGCCCTGTCTATGAAGCCCGACACCTCCTCTATCAGGTGGGTGGAGAGCATAATGGTCTCGGTGGGCTCCAGTATGCCTAAAAGCAGCTTGTAGAAATCCTCCCTGTTGAAGATGTCGTTTCCCGCAAAGGGCTCATCCATCAGGATGTAGTCTGCCCCCTGGGACAGGGCCATTATCACCTCGAACTGGTTCTTCTGTCCGGTGGAAAAGCTCCTTAAGGGCGTGCTTAAAGGAAGCTCAAAGAAGTCCATCAGAGCCTTGAAGCGCTTTTCCCTGTACCTTGGGAAGTGCTCTCTGTAAAAATCGCTGTGGCCTTTAGCGCTGAGTCCCGGGAAAAAGCTGTGCTCGGAGGTGGCAAAGGAAAGCCTTGCGATATTCCTTCTTGTGATGGGTTCTCCGTCCAGGGTGACGCTTCCCTTAAAGCCTGTCAGGCCCAGTATGCACTTCATAAGCGTGGTCTTGCCTGCGCCGTTTTCGCCGAAAAGCCCTATTAGCTCTCCGGGACCCATGTTCAGGAAGATGTCGTAAACAGCGGCCCTGTTTCCGTAGTATTTTGTCAGGTCTTTGATCTCCAGCATGTTTTACCTCTTTACAAATATCAAATAGTCATAGCTCCACAGCCGGACCTGCTCCGGCAGGGCCTGGGGCGGTGTCTGGTGCACGTAGATGGCGACGCATAGATTGGCCAGAAGCACGGCCAGGGCGAACCCGAGCAGCAGCGCGATCAGGGGAAGCGCAAAGCTTCTTCTTAAGACCTCATCCTTCGGGAGCCTTTTCATAAGATAGATGCTGCGGCTTTCCCTCCGGAAGCTGGCAAGCTGGGCCGCTCCGACTCCAATGCAGAAGGCTGCGTAGGCCGGAAAGGCTGTTTTAAAGCCGTGCCTCATCAGCCAGCCTATATCCATGATCTGCGCCCCCTCTCTGAGCACCTGCTCTCCGTGATCCCAGGTATAGAGAACCCTTTTTGCAGAGCTATAGCCCGTCAGGAAGGACAAAAAGGCGAAGAGTCCAGCTATCAGAAGAATTATCACAAGCTGGCAGAACAGCTTTTTGTAATTGCTCCCCGGAGGGGTGTTTTTCTCAAGGAAGCCCCAGAGCCTCTGCACGGGAGTCCACTTCTTCATATCGGTCTTTTCCATATCTAAGCCTCCTGGTCTTTAATGTCCTGAGCCCTTCCGCTGCGTGCTTTTGAAAGGCCGTAGGCAAGAGCGCAGAGGGCGATTATCATAAGGAGCACTGCCAGCACCCGGGTCCCACCCTCTGCAGGATAGGCTCTGAAGCGGGCTGCCACCATGGTGCCTATCCAGGCTCCTGACAGAGCCGGCAGAGTTTTGGAACCGTAGCGGCTGCCCAGCTCGCCCAATGCGGATGAAACGGCGCAAAGGAAGATGAATACAATATTTCTGAACCAGAGCCAGCCGTCCTGAAGGGGCAGCAGCCCGTGAAGGAAGCTGTTTCTGTAAAAGTCAGCTGCGATGCCCTGGGGCCCGGCCGCATATCCGTAGTGGGCAGCATAGAGCTCCGCAAGGCCCAGCATCACCAGAGCCTCCCATAAAAAGAGCATGGTAAAGAGAATGCAGCCCGACAGGCTGTGGAGCAGGAAGACCTGCCTCTCCGAGATGCTGAGCCTCTGAAGAGTATATGAATACTTTGACGATCTGCTCCAGCCCATGCAGATGACCACAAAGGCGATCAGGCTCAGTCCGAAAAGGATGTAAAAGGGGCTAACATTCCGGGTATCCAGGGCGCCTGTCCCATAGCGGAGCTGGTCCACAAAGGCGCTGAACTGAAGGAAGCCCGTCTGAAGCCTCAGCATCATATAGAATATCCCAAGCTGCAGCAGCCCGCCTCCAAGGCAGACAGCCAGGGCTTTATATACGCCAAGCCTTATATAAAGTTCCAAAACCGAAAGATATTTTTTCATGCTTTACAGCTCCTCCCCTTCGGGATCCTCCTCTTCCTCTCTGTCCCAGTTGCTGCTTATGAGCTCAAGAGCCTCTTCCCTGCTGATGCCGCTCTGCTTAAGAGAGCTGATCAGAAGCATTACATCATCCCGCAAAAGCTCCTCCCTCAGAAGCTCCAGCCTTTTGGGACTTATGGTCATGTAGCTTTTGGCACCGGTGCCGGACCATATGAGCCCTTCCCGCTCCAGCTGGGCGAAAGCCTTCTGGACGGTGTTGGGATTTATGCCAAGGAGGGCTGAAAGCATGCGCCTGGAGGGAAGTTCGTCTCCATCAACTATGCTTCCGGCGGCCACACCCCTTTTGACAAAGCTTATTATCTGCAGATATACGGGGCTGCGCCCCTCTGCCTTGAAATTATCGAACGAGATCATGATATTCCTTTATTGGTCCTGCGGATCCTCATCCGTGGCTAACCGTATTACTTATATAATACACTTTTCAACTGTATTATTGCACTAATACGCTTTTGTGTCAAGCACAAAAAAACCGGCTGTATCAGCCGGATAATTAAAGGAATGAATGATGGTCCGGGATGACCATCAGATCAGGGACATCCCCTCCCACTCGCGGTCTGCGTCAAGCCCAAGCAGCTTTGCTGCTGTGGGCGCAATGTCCAGGATGCAGGCATTTTCAAAGGTTCCGCCGGGAGCAAAGACCTTGCCGCAGCAAAGGAGAGGAATGGTCATGTCCTCGGGGATATCCGTCCCGTGATGGCGACCGTGGCCGCCGTGATCCGCCGTCACTATAAGGCTGTAGTCCGGGGGAAGCTGTGTCGCTATCTGCTCGATATTGTCCCAGGCAGCGGAGGCAGCCTTAAGGTATTCAGGGCTCATCCAGCCGAAGCTGTGGCCTGCCTCGTCGGTGTAGCCCATGTAGAGGAAGCTGAAGTCAGGCTCTGCAGATTTTATGTGCGACCGGCAGGCATCCGCCAGATACTTATCTGAATCAGAACCTGTATTCCTTACATAAAGGGAATGATCCAGGCTGCCGGGCCTTCCGATATCCCGAAGTTCCTCCCAGTTATAAAAGAATGCAGTGGTCTTCCCCGCCTGATGAAGCAGTTCAAAAAGCCCCCTTACAGGCCGCACCTGAGGAGTGTAGATATTTGTCATTACACCGTGCCTCTGTGGATCCACGCTGTGAAACAAGGACATGTGGCAGGGCAGCGTGACCGAGGGCATGACCGTCCGCGCGTGACCGCAGTATGTCCCCTTTGCCCGCATCCTCTTAAACTGCGGCAAATCCGCTATGGCATCCGGCCCCATGCCATCCACCACCACCAGTAAAACCTTCATAGTGTCCATCTCCTGATTTGTGTTAAATTTACCGCTTCTTCGGTGCTGGGAGTTCATCAACCATAGCCTCCAGAAGAGCGCATAAAAACTCAATGTCGTCCACATTATCCACCAGAAGCATTTCTTTAGCGCCTTCATAGGGGATCTCCCGGGGCGCATCAGGCATCATCTGAACCGCGCTTTTTGTGGGCTTTACAAGGAAGCGGTCGTCGTATATCCCTCCGATTATCTTATCTCGATAGTAGATAATATACTCACCCATCATCGATTTATATGAAATATCATCCAGCGGTATAAGCTGATCCAGTATGAATTCCAGATATTCTTTGCTCGATGCCATTTGTTTCACCTCTGCGGAGCACTGATCCCGCTGCTGTGCTATGCCTTAAATCCATGCTGTTGACGGTGCTTGTCAAGGGTATCACTTACGATGGTACGGATAAGACTCTGCCGTCCACCGGAGCCGGCGGGGACTGCAACGTAAAGATACCACTTTCCGGGGTACTCCCAGTTGTACTGGTAGTATTCCTCCACAGGCCAGCGGTCCACCACCTCCGTGATCTCAGGATGGTTCTGCTGTATTATCTCCAGGGCCTCCCTGTGGACACCCTCCCTGAACTCCGATGCGTATTGCAGGTCCTGACTGCTCAGCTCGTCCGGCAGTATGGCGGGCGGGCGGTTATAGTCGTAGTACCTGTATTCGGAGGGCTCTTCCTTGTACTTTTGACCTTGCCTCGACTCATTTGACTTTTCAGGATTCTGGGCTTTTTTGAGCTCATTTGTTTTCTTCTGTTCTTCAGGCTTTTGGGGCTCCTTGGTTTCTTTCTGCTCTGCAGGCTCCTTGAGTTCCTTTGTTTCTTTGGGTTCTTCCGATTTTCTGCGCTCCTCTGTTTCTTCAGACTTTTTGTTCTTTCCGAAGCCGAGGAAATCCTTAAGCCCCGGGATGCCTGTAAGCTCAGCCCTCCCGAAGCCGTATTTTTCCGCGGGATAGCGATCCGTAAGACTGATCAGGAAGTCCTCGAAGCCTTTGTCGAACCATTCCTCCGGCAGGCTGAAGCTGCTCCCTGCCCCGTCCCAGTGGCCGTTTCCTCCGGGCCAGCCCAGCTGCACCGCTAGCTTATACTCACCGTTTGAGTACTTCTCAAAAGCGTAGCGCTCCAGCCTCACATTGTCCTTTTCGGCGCCGACAGTCCGCTGCCCGCCGGAGGTCTGAAAATCATAGACGGGGAATGTATCGACGGGCGCTGTAACGATTTTTACCGGTTCATCCAGAAGGCGCTCTGCGGGCTCAAAACATTCCTCGGGAACGCCTAAGGGCACGAGTATCTCTCCCACGCGCCGCAGCAGGTCGAACAGGCAGTTTACCTTCGGAGCCCTGGCGTCTCCGGCCAGGTATTCAAGATCCACGCCGCGGTAGGCTGCCCGCATGTCCCCGGAACTGAAATAAAAGCTGTAATTGTGGTATCCGCCCCAGAATTCCTTAGTGCTCTCAAGCTCTCCCAGGCTGTAAAAGGGGCCGAGTTCAAGTATCCTGCGGAGCGAGTATTCAGCAGTCTTGCTCAGCTGCAGGAAGCTCTCCGGCCCTGTCCCGGGCGTGCGGTACAGAACGGCCCTCCCCTTTTTCAGTATCATAAGTTGCAGATAGGGCGTTTCGGAGGATCTTTTCTGCAGCTCGTAGCGCAGCATCAGAGCATCATTGTCGTAATCCATGTTAAGTCATCCCCCTAATCCACGAGTTCTATTACAGAGCCGGGTCTGGGCTCTTCGATCATGTCTGCGCCGTCGTGCTCCTTAGAATTGCTTATCTCTATAAAACAGAGCTGTTCCCGGTCGTAGTCCCAGTGGGGCTTTTCGTACCAGTAGTTCATCAGGGCTACATGCCGTTCGATCTGTTCTTCCCAGCGCTCCGCTGTCGCACCGAAGTGAAATATACGCAGAAAGCTCTCGAAGCCGTAAAGCCTGGCATCGTCTATGGCATTGTAATCGTAGTTTCTGTGTTCTATGTAGAGCCAGTGGCCGTCCTCCGCGTGGTGACGTTCGTAGCGGAAGACCTTCCTTGCGGGAGGCTCGGGCTCGTGGATGAAACGGCAGACCTGCTCCAGCTGCCAGTACTTAAGGTCTTCCTCGTCCTTGGCTCTGTAGACCACCACGTCATCCCCGCCCCGCTCGCCGCGGGCCATAACGGTGAGGCCATCCAGATACTCCTCACTGAAACAATCTATGGGCTCCATGGCCAGCTCCTTCGGGAGATGCGCCCTTATCCAGCTTTCGTATATCCTCATGGCTGCTGCCTCCCCAGACCGAAACACTGCTCCACCAGGGCCAGGGTCTCTTCGATGCTCCGGCTGTCATCCCTTAAGATGACGTTGAAGCCGGAGTTCAGAAAGCGGTCATAGCCTTCCTGTGAATTGATCAGCATCAGGCCCTGCCTGTAGTTTTCCATAGCGGCCTCCGGGTCCGGCTCCTCCATTATGAGTCTGTAGAGGAACTGCTTTTCCCTGTCGGGCCGCTCGAAGAAGCGGTTTACGGAGATCATTGGATCCGCAAGCATTATAAGCACGTGATCATGAGGAGCGATCTCCTTCAGTGTTTCCAAAGAAATATTGGTGTCCACGAATATGGGCTTCTCCTGATCTTTAAGTCCCTCCAGTATCCGCAGCTCCAGGATCTCGCACTCCCTTGCGGCACCGTCGATCCAGGCCAGATACTCCTCAGGGCTGCGCCGTATGAAATCCCGCCAGTCCTTCAGATCCCTGGTGTAGCAGACGCAGGGAAACTCACTGCTGTCCAGCTCCGGCAGCAGCTGATCGTGGTAATTCTCCTCGCAGAGTACCCCGTCGTATTTTTCAGCCAGCAGCTTCACCATCGCAGACTTGCCCGCGTAGGCCGTTCCTGTTATGAAATATGCGTTTTCGAATCGCATGTCATCCTTCTCCTTCAGAGAAAGTATATCATAAAGGCAGCGCTTTTGATACACGGATCGGTCGTGCCGCCCGGCCTTCATTGCCACGAAAAAACTCCCCGGTATAAAACCGGGGAGTCGTTGTTTTACCGAATCGCTTCAGCTATATGGCTTTGGCATTAAGCCTGAGCAGCCATCTTCTTGTAGCCTTCGAGTCTTTCCTTTGCATCCTTTTCGGTCTTCTCGAACAGTGCTTCTGCAGCATCCGGGAATTCCTTGAGCAGGGAGTTGTAACGTACCTGATCCATGATGAATGCTCTGAAGTCGCCGGTAGGCTCCTTGGAGTCGAGAGTGAACGGATTCTTGCCCTCTTCCTTCAGAAGCGGGTTGAATCTGTAGAGATGCCAGTAACCGCAGTCAACTGCTCTCTTCTCGTTGTCCTGAGACTTGCCCATGCCCTGCTTGATGCCGTGGTTGATGCAGGGAGCGTAGCAGATGATCAGAGAAGGACCATGATAATTCTCAGCTTCCTGAATAGCCTTCATGAACTGATTCTTATCGGAGCCCATAGCGCACTGTGCTACGTATACATAGCCATAGCTTGCAGCCATCATGCCCAGATCCTTCTTCTTGGTCTTCTTACCGGAAGCGGCGAACTTGGCGATAGCAGCAGTCGGGGTAGCCTTGGAGGCCTGGCCGCCGGTGTTGGAGTAAACTTCGGTATCGAATACCAGAACGTTGATGTCCTCGCCGGAAGCAAGTACGTGGTCTACGCCGCCGTAACCGATGTCATAGGACCAGCCGTCGCCGCCCAGGCACCATACGGACTTCTTGACCAGATGATCCTTCTTCTCCAGGATCTGTGCAATCAGACTGTTGCAGTGCGGGCAGTCGAGCTTAGCGCCTTCGAGTGCAGCGATCAGAGCCTCGCTCTGCTCTCTGGACTTGGCGCCATCGTTGAAGCCGTCCAGCCAAGCCTGGCCTGCAGCCTTGATCTCGTCGCTCTCAACGCCGTCGATCAGCTCGGTTACCAGAGCCTGCAGCTTTTCTCTCATCTGACGAACACCGGTGGCCATACCGAGACCGAACTCAGCATTGTCTTCGAACAGGGAGTTGGACCATGCGGGACCTCTGCCCTTCTTGTCGGTGGTGTAAGGCATTGAAGGAGCGGATGCACCCCAGATGGAGGAGCAGCCGGTAGCATTTGCGATCATCATTCTGTCGCCGAAGAGCTGGGTGATTACCTTGATGTAAGGAGTCTCGCCGCAGCCTGCGCATGCACCGGAGAACTCGAAGTAAGGAGCTGCGAACTGGCTGCCCTTTACGGAAGTTCTGGGCATGATATCCTTCTGAGCAACTTCCTTTACGCTGTAATCCCACTTTGCAGCCTCGTCCATCTGAGTCTCGAGAGGCTCCATGGTGAGTGCCTTGCCCTTGGGTGCGGGGCAGATGTCTGCGCAGTTGCCGCAGCCGAGGCAGTCGAGCGGGGATACCTGCATTCTGAAGCCGAGGCCTTCGAAGCCCTTGCCGATGGCCTTGATGGTCTCAAAGCCTGCGGGAGCCTTGGCAGCTTCTGCTTCGTCAACCAGAACAGGTCTGATGGTTGCGTGCGGGCAAACGAAGGAGCACTGGTTGCACTGGATGCAGAATTCAGGATGCCATGCGGGAACCTTTACAGCTACGCCGCGCTTCTCGTAAGCAGCGGTGCCGCTGGGGAAGGTACCGTCTTCGATACCTGCGAATGCAGATACGGGCAGCTTGTCGCCCTCCTGACGGTTCATGGGTACTACGATGTTTGCTACGAATTCGGGCAGATCCTTGACCTCGCCTGCTTCGTCAACAGCGTCAGCCCAGGATGCGGGGATCTCTACCTTGTGGATGGCATCGATACCTGCATCTACAGCCTTCCAGTTCATCTCTACGATGTTCTGGCCCTTCTTGCCGTAGCTCTTAACGATGGAGTCCTTCAGAGCCTTGACAGCCTGATCCATGGGGATTACATCTGCCAGCTTGAAGAATGCGGACTGCATGATCATGTTGATTCTGCTGCCCAGACCCAGATCCTGTGCGATCTTGGTTGCGTCTACTGTGTAGAACTCTGCATTCTGCTTGGCAAGGAATCTCTTCATTGCTGCGGGCAGGTTCTTGTCCAGTTCTTCGTCGGTCCACTCGCAGTTGAGCAGGAACTTGCCGCCCTTCTTCAGACCTGCGGTTACATCATACTGATGTACGTAAGCCTGGTTGTGGCATGCGATGTAGTCAGCCTCAGTGATGAGGTAGGTGGACTTGATCTTGTTCTTTCCGAAACGCAGGTGGGATACTGTGATACCGCCGGACTTCTTGGAGTCATAGGAGAAGTAGCCCTGTGCGTAGAGGTCGGTGTCGTCGCCGATGATCTTGATGGCCTGCTTGTTGGCGCCGACGGTACCGTCGGAACCGAGACCCCAGAACTTGCAGCGAACGGTGCCTTCGGGTTCGGTGGCGATGTCAACGGTCTCCAGGGAGCTGCCGTAGAGGTCGTCTTCGATGCCGATGGTGAAGTGATTCTTGGGAGCTGCAGCTTCCATGTTGTTGTAAACTGCAACGATCTGTCCGGGAGTGGTGTCCTTGGAGCCAAGGCCGTATCTGCCAGCCAGGATGAGAGGCTTAACGTCCTCTTCATAGAACATGGTCATAACGTCCATGTAGAGAGGATCGCCCAGAGCGCCGGGTTCCTTGGTCCTGTCGAGAACGGAGATCTTCTTTACGGTCTTGGGCATTACCTTCTTCAGGTATTCGGGAGCCCAGGGTCTGTAGAGACGGACCTTGATGAGGCCGTACTTCTTGCCCTTTGCGTTCTGATCCTCGATAACCTCTTCGATGGTCTCGCAGACGGAGCCCATAGCGATGATGATGTTCTCAGCATCGGGAGCACCAACATAGTCGAACAGATGATATTCTCTGCCGATCTTGGCGCCCAGCTGCTGCATGTAGTCTTCTACGATGGCGGGAAGTGCGTCATAGTACTTGTTGGCAGCTTCTCTTGCCTGGAAGAAGATATCGGGGTTCTGAGCAGTACCGCGGATAACGGGATGTTCGGGGTTGAGAGCATGAGCTCTGAACTCGTTAACGGCATCCATGTCGATCAGTTCTTTGAATACGTCGTAGTCGATCATTTCGATCTTCTGAATTTCGTGAGAAGTTCTGAAGCCGTCAAAGAAGTGAAGGAAAGGTACCTTACCCTTGATGGAAGCCAGGTGAGCGATGCCGCCCAGGTCCATAACTTCCTGTACGGAGGATGCGCAGAGCAGGGCAAAGCCTGTCTGACGGGTAGCCATTACGTCTGAATGGTCTCCGAAGATGCACAGTGCGTGGGTAGCAAGGGTTCTGGCGGAAACGTGGAATACGCCCGGCAGAAGCTCACCAGCGATCTTGTACATGTTGGGGATCATCAGCAGCAGACCCTGAGATGCGGTGTAGGTGGTGGTGAGAGCACCGGCGGAAAGTGAGCCGTGTACTGCACCTGCAGCGCCGCCTTCGGACTGCATTTCGACTACCTTTACCTGCTGACCGAACAGGTTCTTCTGGCCATGGGCGGACATGTCATCTACGGACTCTGCCATGGGAGAAGACGGGGTAATCGGGAAGATAGCAGCTACGTCCGTAAATGCGTAAGACACATATGCGGCAGCAGTGTTACCATCCATGGTTTTGAATTTTTTTGCCATCGTGTTTTTCTCCTTTATAGATTATTACAATGATTTTATTGCAACATAAAACATCGCAAAAAATACGCACAAGTATTATATTACGAAAACAAATAACTATCAAGGGCATGTTTTTAAATTAACTATAGTATATTTTCAACGATTGCCCCAAGCTGTGCAATTATTTCGTTTGAAGGAGCGATGGCAGCGGGCAGCTTCGACCCATATTCCGCCTTATAGATGAGCTCAGGAGGCATGTGACCCACTGAAAAGAAGCTTCTTCTGCCGAGAAACCTGCGAAGCTCCCTCTCGTGGACCCCGGAGTTATTTTTGTTTACGACCACAAGGGCCTCCGGGACCTCCAGGAGAAAGGACGCGATGGATGATGAGGCTTCAAGAAGCCTTGTGGGCATGGGATCGATGACGAAAAGGCTTATATCCATTTCCGCTGCTATGTCCGCCGGATCCGGAAAGGAAGTCCCCTGCCCTTTGCCGCCGCAGAATATGCCTGAGCAGTCGAAAAAGCATATGCCCCCCGGAGCCGAAGAAATGAGCCGGAACAGCTTCCCTGCTTCGAACCCCTCCAGGTCCTGAGGCTCTCTTATGAGCCAGTTCACCCCATCCTTCAGGTTCTCGGCGGACTGAAGGCTCTTTCTTTCCTCCAGCAGCTTCCTTACAGAGCAGAAGGGATAGAGCCCCTCCCTCTTTTCAAAGCTAAGGGCTTGGTAAAAGTAAGGCCGGCCCAGCTCTATGAGGGACACAGCGGGCCTCCTTCGCGGCTCCTGCAAAGAGGCTCCTGCTGCGGTCAGCCCTGCTGTTTTGTTTGCTGCAAGATAAGCCAGACTTCCGCAGACGAAGCTTGCCCCGGCGCCGGAAAATGCCGGAAATACAGCTATCCGAAGCTTTCCTCTGGACAGCTGGTCCATCCCTGTTATTAATTCGTTCATAATAAAATCTCCCTTTTGATGGGGAGATTTTACAGCAATATGCATATTATGTCAAGATTTTACTGCCTTTATTTTACAAACAGTTCTTCCTTTTCGGAAACGAGCTCGTTAGCGGCAGTAATCACAGCATCGGCTGTAAGACCGTACTTTTCGTAGAGCTCGCCGGGCTTTCCGGACTCGCCGAAGCAGTCCTGAACGCCTATCATGATCATCCTGGCGGGAGCCTTCTTTGCAAGGCATTCGGCAACGGCTGCGCCCAGGCCTCCGATCACGCTGTGGTCCTCGATGGTGATAAGTCCGCTGCATTCCCTTGCGGCGTCGCAGACAGCCTCCTCGTCCAGGGGCTTGATGGTGTGGATGTCCAGAACTCTGGCCTGTATGCCCTCCTCCGCCAGCTTTTCAGCAGCCTCAAGAGCAATGGGAAGCACGCTTCCTGTGGAGAGTATGGCCACATCGTCTCCTTTGCGGAGCACCGCGGCTTTGCCTATCTCCAGCTTTGCATCCTCTGGGTACACCACGGGGACCGCAGCTCTGCCGAGTCTCACGTAGCAGGGGCCGTCGAAGGCAGCAGCCTGTCTTATGAGGGCCTTTGCGGAAACGTCGTCTGCGGGGTTGATGACCGTCATGCCGGGGATGAGCCTCATAAGGCCGAGATCCTCTATGCACTGATGGCTGGCGCCGTCCTCACCCACGGAAAGTCCTGCGTGAGATGCGCAGATCTTGACATTTGCATGGGTGTAGCCGATGGAGTTTCTGATTATCTCATAGGCTCTGCCGCTGGCGAACATGGCGAAGGTGCTGGCGAAGGGGATCTTGCCTGAAAGAGCAAGGCCTGCTGCCATGCCCATAAGGTTATCCTCCGCTATGCCTGCGTTGAAGAATCTTTCAGGATAATGCTTTCTGAATTCACCGCTCTTGGTGGAGCCTGAAAGGTCAGCGTCAAGGACTACGATGTTGGGATTTTCAGAGCCCAGTTCAACCAGTACCTTGCCGTAGCTGTCTCTTGTTGCGATCTTGTCTGCCATTACAGTACACCTCCCAGCTCTGCCATTGCCTGCTCAGCCTGCTCCAGGTTCGGAGCCTTGCCGTGCCAGCCTGCCTGATCCTCCATAAAGCTTACGCCCTTGCCCTTGACGGTCTTCGCGATTATGATGGTGGGCTTTCCCTTGAACTCTCTTGCCTTTGCGAAGGCGTCGAGTATCTGCTCCATATCGTGGCCATCGATGCAGATGACGTTCCAGCCGAAGGCTCTGAACTTTTCATCTAGCGGCTGAACGGTCATGACATCGTCGTTGCGGCCGTCGATCTGAAGTCCGTTGTTGTCCAGGACCGCGCAGAGGTTATCCAGCTTGTAGTGAGCTGCTGCCATTGCTGCTTCCCAGACCATGCCCTCCTGGATCTCGCCGTCGCCGAGGATGGTGTAGACTCTTGCGGAGGATTCATCCAGCTTGCCTGCGATGGCCATGCCCACGGCTGCAGAGATGCCCTGGCCAAGGGATCCGGTGGAGATCTCTATTCCGGGCAGCTTATGCATGGAGGGATGTCCCTGGAGCCTGGAGCCCATCTTTCTGAGGGTATTCAGCTCCTCCACGGGGAAATAGCCCCTTTCAGCCATTGCCGCGTACTGAGCGGGAGCCGCGTGGCCCTTGGACAGGACGAATCTGTCTCTTCCTGCCATATCAGGCTTTTCAGGGTCGATATTCATTTCGCTGAAATACAGCGCTGTCATGATGTCCGC
>JAEEGF011758285.1_pt1 | contig 13269 bp, 8 predicted proteins | sample 9134171 | NCBI WGS metagenome assembly JAEEGF01 (sample SAMN16246542, study PRJNA631951) | gut metagenome | biome: gut microbiome; feature: rumen; material: AP-attached | host: Bos | place: Iran: Karaj | collected 2018-10
GTGCCGTCCAGATCGAACAGTACATAGCGCATCTTGTCACCTCAAAGATCCAGGGCGCAGAGGTCCTCCGGCGTCTCCCGGCGCACCGCCACATAGCTGCGGCCCCGGTCCAGCATGACCACCGGCGGGCGGCCCAGCCGGTTGTAGTTGGAGGCCATGGAGTAGTTGTACGCCCCGGTGGTGCATACGCAGATGTGCTCCCCACGGCGGACATCCGCCGGCAGCCGGACCCCCGGCTGGAGGATGTCTCCGTTCTCGCAGCAGCGGCCCGCCAGGTCGAAGGTATCCTCGTTCTCCGAGGACCGGTCCCCGTGGAGGACAGTGTAGCGAGCCCCGTACAGGCAGTAGCGGGGGTTGTCGGCCATGCTGCCGTCCACAACGATATAGTATTTATATCCGGGAATGCGCTTGACGCTGCTGACGGTATAGACCGTCATGCCCGCATCGGCGACAATGCTGCGGCCGGGCTCCATCAGGAAAAAGGGGAGCGCCAGACCGAGCTCCTCCACCCGGGCCTTCAGACGGGCGGCGACCCGGCGGATGCGGGCGGGAATATCAATCTGCTTATCGGTGTCGACATAGCGCACGCCGTAGCCGCCGCCGACATTCAGCATTTTCGTCTCAAAGCCGAAATCTTCCTTCAGCTTTGCCATGAAGCCGGTCATGACATCGACGGAATCTTCAAACACGCTCTCGTCAAAAACCTGCGAACCGATGTGGCAGTGCAGACCCAGGACCGAAAGGGAGGGATACGAGAGGGCGCGGTGGACAAAGGTGAGCGCCTGACCGGTCTCCAGCGGGACGCCGAACTTGACATCGACGATGCCGGTAGTCAGGGCCTTATAGGTATGGGGGTCGATGCCCGGGGTGATGCGCAGGAGCACCTTCTGCACGATGCCCTGCAAAGCCGCCTCTTCGGCAAGCTGCTGCAGCTCCTCGGGGTTGTCGACAATGAAATAACCGACCCGCTGCGTGACTGCATAACGGATATCGGCGTCGGTCTTGCCATCGCCGTGGAAGAAGATCCGGTCCGCGGGAAAACCGGCCTGGAGAGCGGTATGAATTTCGCCGACGGAGACCGCGTCGATGCCCATGCCTTCCTCGTTTACGATGCGGTAAATCTGTTTATAGGAAGCCGCCTTGCCGGCAAACAGAGGCAGAGCCTGCGCGCCGAAGCATTCGCGGAAGGTGTCGAGATAGATTCGGCAGTTGCGGCGAATACGTGCTTCATCCATCAGGTAGAGCGGCGTGCCGTACTGCTCGGCAAGGGCCGGAACGCTGTGGCCGGCAAAGGTCAGAACACCGTCAGCGCGGCGCCGGATGTTGTCCGAGATCATCAGAAAGCCTCCCAATAAAAAAATACCAATTCATCTTAACAGAGAAGCCAGAACATTGCAAGAAAAAAAGGCATAGGGGGACTCGTCTTTTGGAAGAGGCTATGGTATACTCAAAACACAAAAAAGGCCGGGAGAGCCGCCGGCGGAACAGGAGAGAAGCCAAAGATGAAACAGAACAGAATCGGAAGAGGGAAAAAGCTGCTGATGGCGGTGCTGGTGCTGGCGCTGCTGCTGTCTGCAGGCGGACCGGCTTTCGCCGAGGACGCCCCGGCGGCGAAGAACGGCGAGGTTATCATTCTTTACACGAGCGATATTCACTGCGGCGTTGACGAGGGATTCGGCCTGGTGGGACTTCGTCAGATCCGGCAGACGCTGGAGGACCAGGGCTATACCACGATTCTGGTGGATAACGGCGATTCCGTTCAGGGTGAGCCCATCGGCACCCTGTCAAAGGGTGAAACAATCATCGATCTGATGAACAACATGAACTATACGGCGGGCATTCCGGGAAACCACGATTTCGATTATGGCATGGACCAGTTTTTCGCCCTGGTCGATGAGGCCAATTTTCCCTTTATATGCTGCAACTTCACCAAGAACGGCGAGAGGGTATTTGAGCCGTATCTGATCAAAGAGGTATGCGGGATGAAGATCGCTTTTGTCGGCGTTACCACCCCGAAGACCCTCAGCGAATCCACCCCGAAGTACTTTCAGGATGAAGACGGCAACTATATCTACGGATTCATGCAGGACGAAACCGGCGAGGCCGTATACGATGCCGTGCAGAAGGCCGTCGACGATGCCCGCGCGGAGGGGGCGGACTATGTCTATGTGATGGGGCATCTGGGCATGTTTGAGACAGACAGGCCGTGGACCTATGCGGATGTCATCGCCAACACCAGCGGAATTGACGTCTTCCTGGACGGGCACAGCCACGACACCGAACAGGTGGTCATGAAGAACCGGGACGGGGAGGACGTGACCCGCTCCGCCGTGGGTACCAAGCTCAACTGCATCGGACACAGCCGGATCACGGCGGACGGCATTCAGGAAACCGGAATCTGGAGCTGGCCGAATACGGATACGGCACCGGAGCTTTTCAGCATCGACAATGAGATGAGCGGCGAGATTCAGAAAGCCGAGCAGACGCTGGATGCGTCATTGAAAAAGGTAGTGGCGCATACGAATGTGGAACTGACGATCTATGACCCGGTGGCCAAGGACAATTCGGGCAACCCCATCCGGATGGTCCGCAGGGCGGAGACCAACCTCGGCGATCTTTGCGCCGACGCCTATCGTGACCAGTGCGGCGCCGATATCGGCTTCGTCAACGGCGGCGCCGTGCGCGCGAGCATCGGGAAGGGCGATATCACCTACGGCGATATCCTGACGGTCCATCCCTTCGGCAACATGCTGTGTGTGGTCGAGGCAACGGGCCAGCAGATTCTGGACACGCTGGAGTGGGGCAGCCGGATGGCGCCGGACGAGTGCGGCGGATTCATGCAGGTATCGGGACTGAGCTACGAAATCCACTGCAGCATCCCCAGCAGCTGCAAGGCGGACGAAAAGGGCATATGCGTCAGCATCGGGGATGAGCGCCGCGTGCAGAACGTGAAGGTGGGCGATGAGCCCATCGACCCCGCGAAGACCTATACCGTGGCATCCATTGATTATATCCTGAAGAATCACGGAGACGGACAGACCGCCTTCGATGGGGCGACGCTGTTGCAGGACAGCGTGAAGCTGGACAATCAGGCGCTGATCGACTATATCACCGGCACGCTCGGCGGCGAGGTCGGGAGCGAGTATGTCAACCCCACGGGCCAGGGCAGAATCGTGGTCGTGGAGAAAGAACCCTGAAAAACAACAGACCAATGGCAAAAAACAGAAGCAACAAAGACAGAGAAAAGCTGCTCGATGAAAAGCAGATCACGCGGCAGTACGGACTGACCAAAAATCAGATCCGGAAATACTTTCCGAAGCCGCAGCTGAGAACCGTCCGGGCAAAGAGCGGCGCCTGGTGGAAGATAGCCGTCTGGCCGGAGGAGCAGGTCCGAAAAACACTGGCGAACCCGGAACTGGCCCAGCTGCAGGAAGAGCGGCGGAGAAGCCGGGAAGAGGAAAGAAAAATCGCGGAAATCCGCGAAATCTTCAGAGAATACTCCCCGGACTCGTATATCGAGCGAGGCAAACAGCTGAAGCGCAGCTTTGTGCTGCACGTGGGACCGACCAACAGCGGAAAGACCTATGACGCCATCGAAGACCTGAAGGCGAACGCCCCGGGAACCTATCTGGGGCCGCTGCGCCTGCTGGCACTGGAGATGTTCGACAAGATCAACGCCGCCGGCATCCCCTGCAGCATGCTGACGGGGGAGGAGTCCATCCCGGTCGAAAACGCACAGATCGTCTCGTCGACGATCGAGCTCTGTGACACCCGAAGACACTTCAAGACCGCAGTGATCGACGAGGCCCAGCTGATCGCCGACCCGGGGCGCGGGGCCTCGTGGCTGAAGGCCATCTGCCTGGTGGACGCCGAGGTCGTGCATATTTGCATGGCGCCGGAGGCACTGCATTACATCGAAGGCCTGATCCGGCAGTTTTCGGACCGGTACAGCGTGGTGAGGCACGAAAGACTGGCCCCGCTGCGCTACGGAGGAATCTGCCGCGGATACCAGGACCTGCGGCCTGACGATGCGCTGATCGTCTTTTCCCGCAAGAGCGTGCTTTCCACGGCCGCCCTGCTCGAGCGAAACGGGTTCCGGGCGAGTGTCATCTACGGCGCGCTGCCGCCGGAGGCGAGGAGAAACGAGGTCAGGAAATACACCCGGGGAGAGACCAATCTGGTCGTCGCAACGGATGCCATCGGGCTCGGTATCTCCCTGCCCATCAAGCGCATCATCTTCGCCGAGACGGAGAAGTTTGACGGGCGGGAGTTCCGTCCGCTGACAACGGCCGAAGTGAACCAGATCGGCGGGCGTGCCGGCCGTTACGGCCTGAACGAATTCGGAGAGGTTCTGGTGCTCGGAAACAAGAGCATCATTCAGGAGAAGCTCGGCAAGCAGGTACGGGATATCCGGGCCGCCTGCATCGCTTTTCCGCGCGAGGTGCTGGAGACCGACTACGAGCTGGAGCTGCTTTTGAAAACCTGGCAGAAGATGGAGAGAAGCCAGGCCTTCATGCGCGAGGATATGCGGGATGCGCTGATCCTGCTGCGATGCCTGAAGGGGCTGCGGGCGGTCGTGACACAGCGGGAGCTCGTCTTTGACCTGATTACCTGTCCTGTCGACACAAAGAGTGAAGAACTGATCGGCTACTGGACGGCCTGCGCCAGAGCGATTCTGCGCGGGAAAGAGGTCCCGATGCCGTATTTCGGAACGGAGACCCTTCTGGACTGTGAACTGCAGTACAAGGCCTATGATATTCATCATCAGCTGCTGCGGCGGATCGGCGTACCGGACGACTGTACGGCCGAACGCAGCGAAATCTGCGACCGGATCGCAGAGCTGATGCGTGAGAACAAGGAACAGTACATCCGCCGCTGCCGAAGCTGCGGAAAGGAACTGCCCATCGGGGCCATGTTCAACTACTGCGAGGACTGCTTCACGGCAGCAAAAATCTGGAGATAAAACAAAAACACGCAGACAGCCGATCGACTGTCTGCGTGCGCACTTTCAGAGAGATTCGATTGTCCGGAGACGGGCTCAGCCGTTTTCGGCCTCGTAATAACCGGAACCGGCCCAGCCGCCTTGCTCGTCTTCATTATAACCGGAGCCGGCCCAGCCGCCCTGATCGCCGAAGCCGAAGCCTGTGGCATATGGCTGCTCGTCATCATCGGGGATAATGAGACCCTGATTGCCGAAGAGCGTCGCGGAGTAGATGTTGTCGCTGCTGGGATAGTCGTTGTAATAGACCACCGCGCCGCAGCCGTCGTAGAACTGGCCTTCCACGCTGCACTTCCAGGCGTCTACATAGACCTGGTCGCCGTTTTCAAGGTCAATGGCATATCCGCCGCCGCCCTCATAGGCTGTGCCGCTCATGCTTCCGGAGACCGGCTCGGGAGGCTCCGGCGGTTCCGGCTCGGGAGGATCGGTGCCGTAGACATCGACCTCATAGACGTTGTCCTCAGTGGGAGTGTCGCCGTAGTACAGGACATCGCAGCGGCAGCCGATGGTCATGGAACCATAGACCATGTTGGCAAGCTGCTGGCTGAGATAGAGACTGCCGCCGCCGTCCAGGGCAACGGTAAAGTAATTCATGCTGGCATCCGTGATGGTGCCGCCCATACTGCCGTAAGCGGGCTGCGGGCTGCTGCCGTAGATATAGACATAGGTGAGGTTGTCGGTCGAAGGCTGACTGCCCTGATAGTAGACATCGCAGCGGCAGCCGATGTTCAGATCACCGGAAACACTGCAGATGTCACGCAGCGGCTGAACCGTGGTGCCGTTGTCCAGAGCGATGGTGACGGTGCTCATCAGGGCATCGGTCACCGTGCCGGACATGCAGTTGGTCGTCGGCTGAGGAGCGTCATTCACCGTGATCCATGCCGTGCTGGTTCTGGCAGACTGGCCTTGGAAGCGGAAGGTGCAGTATACACCCCAGCCGCTCATCCAGGATTCCAGCTTGCTGATGGCAAGCGTGGTGCCCGTAGCACCGCTGATGCTGGCGCCGGAACCGGCAAGGAAGTCCTCAGGGGAATCCTCGGCACCGCCGGGAGATACGAAGGTCCAGGTCAGGGAATCCCAGGTGTTGGCACCGGCGACAAACCAGGCGGTCTCACCCACGCTGCGGACCTCATTGGTCGGGTTTTTGGTGATCATCAGGAACGAGGGGCCTGGGGCCGGCTTCGGTGTGGGGGCCGGCTTGACAGGCATCTTTTCGCCGATAAAAACGGCGTAGCTGTCAGAGAGACGGGTCAGCGAAATCTCGTCATAGGCAAACCAGTCAAAGTTGGTGCCGCTTCTGCTCTGAGACGGGAAGGCGGACACACCGGCGGCATTGAACTGATCCTCCGTGATCGGCTTGCCTTCCATATCCGTATAGGTGACGGTCTGATTTCCGCCATTCGTGACAACGTGCATGACGGCATACTGATCGTAAGACAGGCTGCGGTCCTTCATCGTCACCGAGCACTTGAGGGAATAGGCCTCCTGGTCGGAAATAACGATGTTGTCAAAGAAGAGATAATGCCAGGTGTCGAGCTTGTCGTCAAAGAAGGTGTCGGCGCTTTCGGACATGATATCCGGGAAGGAACCGCCGTCCTCGACCTTTACAACACATTTGACCATCGTGTCAATGCTCTTGTTGACCTCCCACACCATCAGGGTGGTGGTATGGTCCGCATCGTGCTCGGAAGCGGCAAGAAGCTCGAGCTGACCGTTTCGGTCAAGATCCGTGATCGCATAGCTCCAGGCCTTTTTCGCTTCGTTTTGCTTCATGGTGCTGAGCTTGGAGTAGATGAAGCGGATCTGAGCGTCCGCATCGGCGGCTGAAAGCTGAACCGGGGCGGCCAGCGCACCGGCGCAGACGGTCAGCAGCATCAGAACAGCAAGCACAGCAGAAAGAATCTTTTTCATCACCGTTCTCCTTTTTCAAAATTTTGCGGGACTGCTGCCAGTAATTTACCATATTTTCGGGGAGAATACAATAAGTCAATCGGGAGAAATAGACGGCAAGATGGCAAAAATGTTGCCGGATCAAGAGCGGATTGAGAAAAAGCAGGAATTTTCGGGCGGGAATATTAAGAAAATCTTCATATTTTCTGTTGGACATTTGTTGGACAGGGGCGGTTACAATGATCGCGACAGGTCGGGAAACAGAAAACGACCGTCAGAAGTGAGCCGGCAGTCTGTGACACTTGTGTGACAGACGCTGTGCTAGAATAAGCTTGCAAAAGCAAAAAGAAAACAAATTTATTAAAAAGGAGAAAAGAAAAATGGCTCTCAACGAAAAAGAACTCAATGAAGTCTCCGGCGGTTACGGCCCCTGGCAGCAGTATGCAAAGGGCTCGTATGTGAACTATGGCCAGTACATCGTTTACACGGTCGTCGGCGGCGACGTCCTCTCCGGCATCGCGATCCGCTTCGGTGTCACCGTGCAGCAGATCTGCCAGTGGAACAACATCAAGAACCCCGACCTCATCTACATCAACCAGAAGCTGACCATTTATCCCACCATCCTGCGCTAAGCAATAATCAGCATCCATCCCCCGCCGAAAGGCGGGGGATTTTCTATGTCGTTATGCTCCCCGGAAGCTGGTCCCGTGCGCGGCAAGAGCTGGTCTCTGCCCTTAAGTACATCCTGCGGCCGCTGACTGGTTTTGGGGAGGGCTTCCACTCCAATAAAGAGCGCGGCGCTGGAAGGTCGGTGCGAGGATACATCTTTAATTCCGCGCAGCAGCAGAAATCTGCAGTCGGGCGCTTATAACTGAAACTATCAATCCGACTGGCCCCTTTTTCTGCTGCATTGGACGGAGATAAGACTTGACGGCTGAGGGCGATTGCGTTTTAATAAAGAAAGCACGGCAGGCAGAGAAAAAACATGTCTGCCCGTGCGGAGGAGGCAGACAGATATGTTCAACAAAACCGCTTACAATCTGGGCGCAGCACCCAACCCGATCCGCCAGGTCTTTGAGTACGGGCGGCGGCAGGCAGCCCTGGTCGGGCCGGAAAATGTCTTCGACTTCAGCCTCGGCAATCCGTCCATCCCTGCGCCGCCGGAGCTGAATCAGCGTATTCACGAAATTCTGGACAGTCAGAGCAGCATCCGTGTTCACGGCTATACCAGCGGTGCAGGCGGCGACCTGCTGCGCAGTGCGGTGGCCGAAAATCTCAACCGCCGCTTCGGGAGGCATGCCGGTCCGGAGAACGTGTTCATCACCTGCGGGGCAGCCCCCGCGCTGCTTGCGGCGATAAAGGCACTGACGGTACCGGACAGCGAGATCATTGCCATCGCACCGTACTTTATGGAATACAGGCCCTTTACCGAGGCGGCAGGCAGCCGCTTTGTGCTGGTTCCGGCGGATCTGCCCGCATTTCAGGTGAACCTGGAGGCGCTGGATGCCGCGGTCAATGAGCATACCCAGGCCGTCATCCTGAATTCGCCGAACAACCCGAGCGGGGTGGTGCTGAGCGAGGAGACCCTGCGCCGTACCGCCGCCCTGCTGACCGAAAAGGCAGCAAAATTCGGACACCCGATCTACATCCTGGCGGACGAGCCGTACCGCGAACTGGTCTATGACGGCGTGACGGTTCCGTTCATACCTAACCTCTATCCGAACACCGTCGTCTGCTATTCCTGGTCCAAGTCCCTCAGCCTGCCCGGCGAGCGGATCGGCTATGTCTATGTTTCGGAGGAGGCGGAGGATTCGAAGGAACTCTTTTCCGCTGTGGCGGGGGCTTCCCGTGCCATCGGGCATATCTGTGCCCCCTCGCTGATCCAGCAGGCCGTGGCGGCCTGTATCGACTGTATGCCCGACCTGGAGGCCTATGACGTGAACCGGAAGCTGCTCTGGCAGGGGCTGACAGAGATCGGCTATGAATGCGTCAGGCCGCAGGGCGCTTTTTACCTCTTTGTCAAAACGCCCGGAGGAGACAACGCTGCCTTTGTGGAGAAGGCCATGAAGCGAAACCTGCTTCCGGTGGCCTCCGAACCCTTCGGCGTGGAGGGTTACCTGCGCCTCGGGTACTGCGTCTCGAGGGACATGATCGAGCGGGCCCTGCCGATTTTCAAAGAAATCTTCTGAACAGCTGCAAAGCAAATGCCCTGCCGGAAGGCAGGGCATTTGTTATTTCAGGACGGCAAACCAGAGGATCGGGAGAAAAATGGCCGGCAGCATGTTGGCCACCTTGATGCGCTCGCGGGTACAGCCCAGCATGTTCAGCGCCATACCGATCAGGATAACGCCGCCGACGGCGGACATCTCGGTGACGGCGGCCTCACTGAGGGCCGAGCCAAGAACCCCGGCCAGCAGGGTCAGCGCACCCTGAAACACCAGCACAAACAGGGCGGAACAGGTCACCCCGAAGCCCATGGCGGCGCCGAAGGCCATGGACGAGACAAAATCCAGCATGCTTTTGGCATAGATAATACTGTAGTTATGACGGAGGCCGGCCTCCAGCGAACCCATGATGGTCATTGACCCGATACAAAAGAGAATGCAGGCCGAGACGAAGCCCTCGGTAAAGCGGCTGCTTTCCGATTTTCCCTTCGGAAGCCGGGCCTTGATGGCATCGCCGGCGTGCTCGATGGCGTCGTCAATCTTCAGCAGTTCGCCCAGCACCGTCCCCAGCACCATGCAGAGAATGACGCAGAGCAGCTCTTTTGTTCCCAGAGCGCTCTGAATCCCGATCAGCGCCGTGCAGAGGCCCAGCGCTTTCATCACGGCATCCCGCAGACTTTCCTTGAGGCGGCTGCCCAGCAGAATGCCGATCAGGCTTCCGCAGAGCACCGTCGCGGTATTCACGAGTACAGCAGGCACGTTCTCACAACCTTCCCTTACTCTGCCAGCCAGCCGGCGGGCCTGCGGCAGGTGAACAGAACAATCTGACGTTTCAGGGCGAGCTTCCGCAGAAGCTTCATAGCCTGAGCCTCACGCGTTTCGTCCAGATTCACGAGCGCGTCGTCCAATATCAGCGGACAGGGCTCGCCCTCCGGAAGGGCCAGCTCGCATACGGCCAGGCGCACGGCCAGATACATCAGATCCAGCGTCCCCGCACTCAGGTATTCCGCATCCCGGGCAACCGTATCGTCCTTCGTGCGCGTGCGGGCCGAAAAGTCCTGCCCGATCAGCACGTCCTCATAGCGGCCGCCGGTCATCTCGCTCATATACTGCGCGGCGAGCGTTCCCAACATGGGGGAAAAGCGGCTCTGGATCTCGGAGTCAGCCTCCCGCAGCAGTTCCTCCGCCAGGGTGATGGCGTCGAATTCGTCCTGAACCGTTTCATGCTCACTGCACAGGGCCTCGAGGGAACTTGTCAGAACCATCGGGTCACCCATGGCGGACAGTCTCCCGCTGATGCTCGAAATGTGTGCGGTCAGATCCGATACCTCGCCGCGCTTCTGCTGCAAAAGACGGTTCAGCCTTGCCGCCTCCGAGTCGCCGCCGGTGAAATCCAGCTCGTTTACAGACTCCTCTTCCAGGCGGTGCAGTGCGCCCTGAGCCCGGTCCAGCTGTTCCCGGCTCAGGCGCTCGGCCTCCTCTGCCCGGGCAATACCGGCCTCCAGTGCTTCCCGATCCTTCAGAATCCGATCCAGATCCTCAGGCACCGAAATGCCGTATTTTCGAAGGATCTGCTCGCGGCCGGCCTTTGACTCGCGCTGATCCTGCAGGGAACGGGAATAGCGCAGGAAAAAGATGACCGCACCGAGGCAGCAGAGACCCGCGGCAAGAATCAGCGGGAAGCGGTTCGTCATGCCGTAGAACGCCGCGAGCACCACAGCCAGCACCGAGGAGGCGATGGCCGGCAGAAGGGCAAGGGCCGGCCTGCTCTCGGAACCGGCTTCGGCGAGCGCCTCGCGGTCCTGACGCACTTCCTCTTCAAGTTCTTCCCGACTCCGGTTTCCGAATTCGTTCCGCCGCAGGGCGTCCCGACTCTGACTGAGCGCAAGCAGGGCAGCATCGTGGTCTTCGCTGCGCGCCTGAACAAGAGCCCTTCCGTCCCGCAGGCGGCGCATGGCCTCGGCACGCTGGTGCCGGCGGGCCTCCGTCACCTGTTCCTCAAGGGCGGAGCAGTCCTTCGACGCCGCCTCCAGCTTTTCTTCGAGCTCGTGCGCGGCATCCACGCTGCTGTCCATCTCACTGAGACGCTGCCGGATTTCGCCGATCTCGCTCTCCAGGGCGGGAAGCAGACCTTTCTGCTGCCGGCGGCGCGTATGCTGCCAGGCTTTCAGGCGGGCGTCTGCCTCGGAGAAGGAGGTCTGCTCGTCGCCGCTGGCCACAATGGCCTGAATCCGTTTCTCCAGCTCGGGACTGCCCGTCACGGCGACCCCGCCCTGTTCGATGAAGGCACTGCGGCGGAAAACCTCGCGGCTGACGCCGGTCAGCAGCTCACCGCAGTTTGAGCCCGTCATACCCTCGACCGGACGGTTTGTCCCGGCATAGACGGCCGAAAACTCGCGCATCGGCGTGCTGCGTGAGACCGTCGTGCGCTGGAGAGTGATGTCAAAGCCGTCCGCTTTGACGTCCATGCTGCCCTCCATCGGCGCGCCGGACCAGGGGGCGTAGCGCTGCCTGTCCGGCAGGGAGCCGGCTTTTGCGTGCTCACTGCCGTCGAGACCGTACAGCATGGCCCGGATGAAGGCACACCAGGTGGATTTGCCGCTTTCATTCGGCGCGTAGATGACATTCAGACCGTCATGCAGGCGCAGACTGTCGTTCTGCAGTTTCCCGAACGAGGCCTGCAGTTTACGGATGATCATGCACACAAACCTCCCCGGCATTGTCCAGCGCAGCCAGACCCCAGCGGGCTGCCTGCACGATACGGTCCCGTTCCGAGTCATCCCGGGCCGCGTCAAAGCGCGCCCGCAGGCGTCTCAGAAAAAGACCCCGCAGGCTGTCCTCGGCGGCGCTGTCCCAGATATCCCTCCGCAGAAGGGTTTTGTCTCTGAGCTCCAGCGCAAAAAACATCTCGTCCAGATTCTGATGCAGCTTCCGCAGGTCGGGGGCCGATTCGGCCTCGCCCGTCAGGGTGATCCGGTAGATGTCCCGCACCGTATCATCCGGCAGCGAGGTGTGAATCAGCAGAAGCGGGTCCCGGTCCGAAATGTCCAGCTCCAGCGTTTCATAGCGGCGCGAGGCGATGCAGGCCGTCCGAAGGCGGGCGTCCTCGCCGTCCAGCTCGACGATGTTCACGGTCTTCTCGCCGCATTCATCAAAGCCGTGGCCCTCCGCGCAGCCCGGCCATGCGTACCAGGTGTTCCCGCTGCGCTGCAGGCCCGAGGCACTGTGCATGCCGCCCAGTGCGGCATAGTCAATGCCGCTGGCAGCAAGGTCCTCGGAGGAGATGGGATTGCAGAGCGAGTCCGGATTGCCGACCTCGCCGTGCAGGCACAGCAGGTTGTAAACCCCCGCCCTGCGCTCGGCGTGGAAGCCGCGCAGCAGCGCGGGCGCGTTCCGGTCGGTAAAGGCTGCGCCATAGACCCGCGCGTCGGCAGAAGGAACCGAGACGAAATGCACCGCGTTTTCATGGAAAACGTGCACGTTTTCCGGCAGATCCAGACGCGCCCAGGGCGAGCGTTCGGTCCAGCAGTCATGGCTGCCGGGCGCGATGAACACGGGGCAGGGGACGCCTGCAAGGCTGCGGAGCAGCGCTTCCCCGGTCTCGTAATAGGTGTTGCCGCTGTCAAGCAGGTCACCGCTGAGCAGCATCAGGTCGGCGCTCTCATCGGCCGCGAGCGCTGCAAGGGCGGCAAGCAGCTCACCCTGCTCTTCCCGCCGCACTGATGCTTTGGCAGCGGAGAGAGCCTGAAAGGGCGAGTCCAGATGAAGGTCCGCGGCGTGGATGATTCGGATGCTTCTCATGTCACTCTCACCGCCTCTGCCTGCAGGCACCTGCCCGTATCGGTGTCAACGGCAAAAATACAGCCTTCCAGCTTGCTGGGGCCCTTCCCGGCTTCATAGCGGCGGGGAGGATCCCCCATGAACTTGCCGATACTCTGGTCGACATCGATGCCCAGCACCGAACGGACGGCGCCGGTCATGCCAAGATCGGTGATATAGCCGGTACCCTTCGGAAGCACGCAGGCATCCGAGGTCTGGACATGGGTGTGGGTACCCCAGACGGCAGATACCTTTCCGTCCAGAAGATAGCCGAGGGCAAGCTTTTCACTGGTCCCCTCCGCATGGAAGTCCACGAGGACGATTTTCTCCTGAATCTCGGCAGCGTAACCGTCGGCAATGGGGAAGGGGTTGTCGGTGTTGCTGTCCAGCGTGAAG
>JAEEGF012109147.1_pt1 | contig 13269 bp, 10 predicted proteins | sample 9134171 | NCBI WGS metagenome assembly JAEEGF01 (sample SAMN16246542, study PRJNA631951) | gut metagenome | biome: gut microbiome; feature: rumen; material: AP-attached | host: Bos | place: Iran: Karaj | collected 2018-10
AATTTCATTACTGCGCAGTGATGCAAAACCGGGGGAACGTGTTTTTGTAAGCGGGACTCTCGGAAAATCTGATGCTGGTTTATGGCTTTTGATGAACCATCCCGAAGAGGCCGCACGCTTCCCTCGGCTGGTGGAATACCACCTCGCCCCGGAAATTTGCGAGGATATGGGACCGCGATTGGTGAAGCTCGGAGTGCAAGGGGCATGTATGGACATTAGCGACGGTCTTAGTTCCGAAGTGAACCATTTGGCTCTCTCGTCGGGCGTTTCCATCGAAATTGACGAGAAAAAATTGCCCATAGACCCTGATGTTATAGAAATGTGTGAGTATTTTGGGATATCTCCTCTCAATTTTGCGCTAAATGGCGGTGAAGAATATGTGCTCTTGTTCTCGTCTAATCTTACAGAAAGTATATTTTTAGGTGAAAAGTCTCTCAAGGACAGAATACACGAAATTGGTTCTGTGTGTTCAGGAAGAGGTGTTTATTTAAATAAACCGGACGGTGGTAGGATTATTTTAAACGCGCAAGCGTGGTCGCATCTATGAAGGATTCTAGCAGTTTAGGACAGTTGCTGGTTCGCGTTAACTTGATTAACGAAGACCAGTTGAGGTACGCCGAAGAAGAAGTCAAGTATCAGGCGCAGTTGGGCAAGAGAGTCACTCTCGCTCAGATTCTTATTAGGGCCGGAATGGTCAAGCAAGAGGCGCTTACCGATATTCTTGGTGTCCAGATGCAGAGCGTCACCAAGAAGCGTATTGGTGAAATGCTTTTGGACCAAGGTTTCATCACACAAGAACAGCTAAATGAAGCTCTTGAAAAGCAGAAGACTTCTGGCGGTAAGCGCCTTGGGCGTGTGCTTGTCGATTTGAAGTTCATCGACGAGAAAAAGCTCACGGACATTCTTTGCTGCCAGTTCGAAGTTCCGTATGTCAAACTCGATGCCATCCGCTTGGACGAAAAGGTCTATGAATTTCTTTCGGAAGACCAGTGCAGGTCCAATAAGATAACCCCTCTTTATGTGACGAAAGATTCCCGTCAGGCACTTGTGGTCGCCATGGCGGACCCGACGAATGTGCGTCTCAGGGACTCCATCAAGTTCAAGGTCAAGCGGCCTGTCGATGTGGTCATGGCGTCCGAGCAGGATATCAAGAAGACCATCGATACGCTTTATGCAAACAACGGACCTGCCGAAGAATCTCTTGCCGAACTTATCGGTGATAGCAAGGATGGCGATGAACTTGAAACCGTCGAACGCGGTCAGGGGGCGAACGACGAACCGGAACTGACGGACGAAGAAGGCCGTGCGGTGGTGAAGATTGTGACGACCTTGATTCACGAAGCTATTGCGCGTCACGCATCCGATATTCACCTTGAACCGCAAGAAACGTTCCTCAAGTTGCGCTACCGTATTGATGGTGACTTGCAGGTGATGTCTCCGATTCCGGCACGTTTGATGCCGCAGATTCTTTCGCGTATTAAGCTTTTGTCCAAAATGGACATTGCTGAAAAGCGTAAACCGTTGGACGGACGTTTTACTGTGCGTTACAAGGGCTCCGAAGTTGACCTTCGTGTGAGCTCGTTCCCGATTTCTTTGCGTAAGCGCGGCGTTTGCGAAAAAATCGTTATGCGTATTTTGGACCCGAATTCGGGTCAGTTCCCGCTTAAGGAAATGGGCTTCGATGCCCGCGTCTTGAAGCAGTTTATCGATGCGATTAATGCTCCTAACGGCATTGTGCTGGTGACCGGGCCTACCGGTTCTGGTAAATCTACGACGCTTTATGCTTCTATTCGAGAAATTTTGGATTCCACGATCAACATCTCGACGATGGAAGACCCGGTGGAATTGAATATTGATGGTGTGAACCAAGGTCAGATTAACAATGCCGCAGGGTTTACGTTTGCGGCGGGCATTCGTGCCTTGCTTCGTCAGGACCCGGACGTTATCATGATCGGTGAAATGCGTGACCAAGAAACCTCGACGATGGCTATCGAAGCTGCTTTGACGGGTCACTTGGTCTTCAGTACGCTCCATACAAACGATGCTGCAGGTGCTTTCCCTCGTTTGCTCGAAATGGGATTGGAACCGTTCCTTGTTTCTACCGCAATTAAGGGTGTCTTGGCCCAACGTCTTGTGCGCCGTATTTGCAAGAACTGTAAGGAACCGGTCGAGATTTCTCAGGAACTCCGCGATGAACTCCACCTTTCTCCGGACATGCAGTTCTACCATGGCCGTGGTTGTGAAAAGTGCGATGGTTCGGGCTTCAAGGGCCGTTGCGGTATTTACGAGTTCCTCGTGCCGAACGAAGCCGTGCGTAACCTCGTTATTAAGCGTGCTTCCGGTGACGAAATCAAACGCGAGGCAATCAAGTCTTGCGAAATGATTACGCTGCGTATGGACGGCATCAACAAGGCGTTGCAGGGCCACACCACGCTTGAACAAGCCGTCGGTGCCTCTACTGCGGATGATTAGTTTTTAGACGAGAGCGCCCGCTTCGGCGCCGCTTTTTTGTTGATTTTGATGGTATTCAAAAGCGTCCTGGGCTGTTTGCTCAGGACGCTTGTTGTTGGAGTGTGGATGTTTTATTCTTTACATTTTAATTTTAGAATGTTTTAACGCAAAAAGCCCTACAAAAGTAAGGCTTTTTATGGATAAAAAATCCATGATGAGAAATGGTGTTGAGAATTTGCGCCTCGTTCGGCTCGGTCATGGAGAATTGAGCAAGCTCATTCTCCGCGACGCTCGCCTTAGGCGATGTTTAAGCTTTGTTCGCGGATGCACTCGATTTCGTTCTTGAGTTCGATGGCGAGTGCGGCGATGTCGGCATTCTGGCACTTGGTGCCGAGCGTATTCGCTTCGCGTCCCATTTCCTGGAGGATAAAACCGAGGTTCTTGCCTTGTGCGCCACCCTTGGCGAGTGCGTCGAGGAACAGCTTGTTGTGGCTGCGGAAGCGCGTGATTTCTTCATGGATGTCGAGCTTGTCTGCCATAATGCAGGCTTCTTGCAGCAGGCGGACTTCGTCGATTTCGCTATCCTTCATCAGTGTGTTGATGCGTTCGCGGAACTTTACTTTCCATGTTTCAATGCGCTGCGGATCGAGAACTTCAATCTTGTCGATGACCTCGTTCAGATGGTGTACTCGGCGGGTGAGGTCGCTCGCGAGGTTTGCCCCTTCCTTTTCGCGCATGGCGATAACGCCGTCTAGTGCTTTGTCGAGTTCTGTCTTTAGGTGCTTTTCCCAGACTTCATTGCCTTCATTGCCGTCTGTGAACTGCAAAACTTCTGGAATCGCAAGCACATGTTCGAGCTTGATTTCTCCAGAAATTCCGTATTTTGATTGCAATGCTTTTGTGATTTCGACGAACTTCGACACGGCGGCTTCGTTGTAGCATACAGGGATGTTTCCGGTGTTTCCCGCTCCGAGCGTGATGCTTATATTTACGGAACCGCGGACAAGTTTGTCCTTGATTTGTGCCTTGAGGTCATTTTCGAGATAAGCGAAGTTCTTTGGAATTTTGCTCGATATTTCGAGAAAACGGCTGTTCACGCTGCGGACTTCGATAACGCAACTGACTCCGTTCAAAGTGGATTCGCTCTTGCCGAACCCGGTCATAGAAATAATGGACATAATACAATTATAATAAAAAACGGGAGAGGCGTAAGTTAGGAATTTGATGTCGAAATGGGTGAATTTTCCACATTTTTAGAGTTTTTGTAAAAAAATGAGGAGTTCGCAGTTTAATGCGTTGTTTATGGAATCTGCATTTTGGACGGTGTGGAAAGCGTCGCCTTCGAAGTCGTGGGCGCGTTCTCCGCAGATGTCGATGCCGAGAATCTTGTGGTTCGCGGCGATTTCTGTAATGAATTTTTTTAGCGCGTCTAGCGTGAGAGAACCTTGATCCCAGTTGGTTGCGGCGAAAGCGGGGGCGAGGGCGTCTTTGTCGATGGAAAGGTAGATGGGTGTGGAGTGTGTGGTGTGTGATGTGAGATGGATTCTGTTGCCGTCGTCATTCTGAGGCGTAGCCGATATACGATACTTGGCAACTTGTTGCTTTAGTAGAGTTAAGCTCTTTGGGCTAGAATCCAGGCCGATAGAGCTCAGTTCGCTTTCTTTGATGAAAGTTACTTTGTTTAGAATCTGCGGATTTCCAGTTTGCGTTAGTTCTTCGCGAATTTCGTCTGCTAAGTGGTCGGCGACTCCGATAATGACAACGTTTTGAATAAATTTGTTATTCTCTAAAACTTCTAGTACCCAACCGCCGCAACTTAGAATCCCACCGAAGCGGGGCGGCTGCATGTCAGGATGATGGTCGAAAACGATGAGCGAAAAAGGTTCCTGAACTCTGTCGGTCCAGAGTTTGCTCATGTAGTGGTAATTGCCGTTGTCGAAAAAATGAATTGCTGGTTGCTCCGCAATGTCGTTTGCGGAAGTGTTGCTGCACTTGGAACTGTCGCGATTTTCGATAATGCCGTTACATTCGGTATTGCTGCGGCTTTCTGCTTTATCAATCATTTCGTTGATAGCCTTTACGGCATCGTCGTCGCAGTAGCAGTCTGTTCCGACGATTTTCGTGCAGTCGAGCCAATGGATGTCTGCTGATTTTGCGGACTTTTCCCGCAGTTCTTGCATAAATGGCTGCTCGGCATAAACACCCGTAAAATCTTGAACTGTAATGATCATGTTTCAATAATAGCTAAAAAGAGTGCTGTTCCCCTCATGTTGTTCTGTCGCTATTAGACTATGTCATATTCGTTAAGTATTTGTTGGATTTCTTTTTTTGAACAGAACATAAGCATGTCGATGATGGAAAGGTCGGGGACGAATTCTCCGCCGAATTGCTCGTAACGGATGCTGTCACGCCGGTGCAGAAAGTTAAGTTTTAGACCTCGGCGCGCCCAGTCGTCTTTAGAGTAAAATGCGGTACCGCCGATAGGGTTCACGTAATCGGTGATGCCTAGAGTCTTGCAGATACGTTCTACTTTATCTACAACACCTTCGCAGCCTGTTTTGTCGATTGTGCTGCTTATGACAAAGCGAGTCGTAATGCTTAAGTAGTTGCAGATGGCTTGCAAACTGTGCGTGAGATAGCGTACCAAGTTTGTCTCTTTGTTTAATATGAGCTGTTCCAATAGCGGCATAACTTCCCCGTAATGAGGGGCGCGGCTGTAGCGGAACTTTATCGTCTCAACGATTTTTTTCATCTGACGGTTGTTTTGTGCTCGCTCCATCGTGCCTATCGTGTGGCTGACGGACTTCCTTTTTAGCGATACCCGGATTTCCCGAGGGGTATGTCCGTCAAAGTCCAGTATCCGGTTTCTATGAATCCAGCCGTTGGTTATCATCCTTCCGTCATCGTAGATGACAAAGACATCGACAGCGTTAATTAATTGCCAATACCCGATGTATGGGAAAAAATAGGGCTGCATGATTGCGATGTGAATTTTTCCATCAATCATAATACATAACAGATTTTTTTCATTTTTTCATTGTCACTATGGAGGGCGCTCATCTTGCGGTCGTCAACTTTGTTTGTCACGGGGGCGCTGCTTGTGCGGAACATGCCGCTATCGAAATAACGGTCGTCCATGCATAGCATCATGCCGCAGATATATTCATCATAAAGTTTGCCTTCCCATTCGCAGGGATAAGTCCGTTGCTTGATGAATGGTTGCAAAATGAATCCGCCTTTTTCACCTGCGATGAGGCTATCTTTCCAGGTTTTTTCGTCGGTCATCACGCCGGCGTACAGGCCTACACTTTTGCCCAAGTCGTAAGGCTTGAGAATGTATTCGTCTTTATGCTTGAGTGCATCTTCCCATATTTTCGGATGGCTGCTGTACGTATAGGTGGGGATGGTGTGTTCACGTAGGAATTTCGTTTCTTCTTCCGTGAGGCACTGGCGCGTGAATTCGTCGATGAAAATGAGCCGCAAGAAACGCTTGTCGTGAGCGAGGAAAATTGTGCGGAAATCATTAATCATGCGCACGTCAATCATGGCTTGCAGCGTTTCCATCTTGAAGGACAGAATGTCTTGCTGATTGAGGGCGCTGAACACGACGGCGTTGCGACTCCATTTGGCTATGTTGTCTTCAACTTCGGCGGCTTCGTATATGGTTACTTCATGTCCGTAGTATTCATAAAATTTTTTGTAAAGGGCGATTTCGCTTGTCCGGTCGCTACTCTTCAGCACGTAGATGGGGCTACCGGCTGGGATGGCGTCGCGCATGTACGTCAACAGTTCGTTGTAGCGGTTCTCCCAAGATATGCCGGGATTGGCGGCCATAAACTGTTCTGACTTGATGACCGAGGGGTAGGTGAACCAGATGCCGTGTCCAAAGAATCGGCTAGTGATTTCGACTAACAATAGGCGACCATCATTGCTGATAAGGTAATCGGGCCTGTAAGCGCCAGCTCGGAATGGGTAACGGCTTTGGTGTTCCAGAATCTCCATCACCTTATCGTCTAGGGGCATGTACCGTGGGACCCATTCACGATAATGTTCCGCCATATAGGCGATGCATTTGTAAAGCAGGGAATGTACGCGTCGCAGCTCGTCACGACGTTCTGTGGTTATTAGCATCGGCTTGGCATGGTACCAATGATGGTAGTAGTCGGTTTTGTCTGCAAACAGCTGAAAGCAGACTTCTTGGCAAGTCAATGGTTTTTCGTTCATTTTTCGCCCTTGAAAAGTTTCGACTGGTAACCTAGACACTGGAATCCGTTACGGTTGATGATGGGGATGATGCTTGTGGGCACATTCAGCTGGCTACGTACCCAGAAACAGATGCTGGTGGACATGCCGATAGTTTCGGTATATTTCATCAAACGTTGTATGTTCTCTATCGAAAGCGCGCGGTTTGGGGCTGTGCGTCCGCGTTGCTTGCGGTGGTCGGCGTTTTTGGGGCTGATGTAGTCCATGTAGAGGTCGCGTTCCATCGTTTTATCGAAGTGGCCAAGCCATTGCCCCAGTTGCGCTAGATTTTCCATGCAGGCCGTGAGGAATTCGGGCTTGTAGTTCACGATGCCTGCACCATGAAGCATGTCAAAAAATTCTTTGATATGCTCGTCGGTGAGGTAAGGCACGACGATTGGCTGCACCAAGGCGGAGTTCGCTTGTATGCCGTGTTCCTGGCACATCATCACTGCGCCGAGTCTCTCTTCAATCGGGGCGGCGAACGGTTCTAGAAGGTTGCGGAATGCGGTTGGCATGATGCTTACAGAGGTGTTGAACTGCATCTTGTCTTTCAGTTGTTCAAAAAGGTCGAGGATGGTTTCGCCTTCGTTTTCCACCAAAAGGTGCTTGGTCCCTGCTTTCGACGCGATGAAGAGGCGTGCATTGGAGTTCGGGTATTTCTTGAAATGGGCGATGAATTCACGCAATATGCGGTGTGCGATGCCGGTGTAGAGCGTCGGTTCCTGCAATGCTTCTGTTTTGGGTGAAAAATAGTAGTAGTGGTTCCAGTTCTTGCCACGGCTCAGTGCTACAATTTTACGCTCGATTTCCTTTTTCTTTTCTGGAGCTTCGACGATTGCTTTGGCCAGTTCCTGTAGTAGTCGGCTGCGCTCTTGGATGTCCTCTGGTTTTACCGCGTCGGGCTGTTCGCTACAAGCGCCGTTCATCTCCTCCAAGAGTTTACGCACATAGAGGTGGTAATTTTCATAAGCTACAAGTTTCTGTTCGTGTACGCCGTCGGTCACCAAGCAGTACTGGCATCCCAAATGACAGCCTTTGATGGGGTTGATTTCGAAGGTGAGCGTCGGGCATCGACCGGTGTAGTTGTGGATTTCTGTTTCAATAGAATCGGGGTCGCAATCTTCCAGATAGAGCACCGACTTAGGGATGACGGTATGTTCCTCCAAACGTTTCTTGAACATTTTGGAGCCTCGGATGAGTCCCTGTAATGTTTCTTCAGAAGGTTCAATGGTGACACCAAGTTGTTTTAGGTAGTTGGCATCGACAATTTGCGGTTGAAAATCTTCAAGGTTGTAAGCGTTAATTTCATGTTCGTAGAGATTGTGCATCTCAATGGGTTGCTTCATCTTGTAAATCCTTTATTACTCAGATATTTAAATCTTTTATATGTGAAAATAGTATAAATCCATTAAGATTTGTTGAATGAACTTTTTTAATAAGCTATTTATGGATAATCGGTTTGATTATCCTATTGTTCCTGTGGTTAAATAATTACCATTAACGAACGGTTACTTAAATCGTTTGCAGAATGAGCAATTTTGGCAGAAGGGATGGCGTAGCTCGTGCTGTGCAAAGCCTTCGCGCAGTTCGCAGGCGAGGGGCGTTTGCAGAATTTCGGAAAGTGTTTGCGTTCCGATGTGGCCGAGTGTAATTTGTCCGCTATGGTCTAGGCAGCAGGCGACAACGCGACCATCATGGAGAATGGCGACGTGCGTGTCTAAAGCGCGGCATGTTCCGGGAACGATTTTCTCGTCATTGCGCTTCTCACCGTCGCGACGCTCAATTTGCGTCATGCTCGTTCTCTCGTCTAAAATAGGCCATTCAAAGCGGGTGTCTTCGTGGAGGTAGAGACGACCGGTGATGTTGAAGCTTTTATGGCGGCTGCAAAAATGCCCTGGAGTGACATCGACGCAGAACGTTTCGCGGATGCGGCCTAGCATGTAGCTGTTCCATGGCGTAGCCTCTTCGGCACCGACGTTCCACAAACGCAAATTGATGTAGAGTTCGGGGCGTTCGACGGTGGCGATTTGGCAGAAGTCGAGGACGTTTTGCAGATGTCGTTCTGCGGTTTCGCGGGGGAGTTCTGCGTAGGCGTGTGTCGAAAAATTGACTTGTCGGATTGCGGGTGAGGCGAGAATTTGGCGGCCTGTACGTTCGATTGTGGTGCCGTTTGTCGTGAGCGTAAGCTTTAATGGAGTTTGTTCTAACTTCTTGAGATAATGCACAAAGCCGGGATGGAGCGTGGGTTCGCCAAGAACGTGAAAATAGACGTTTGTTGCACCGATTTCTTGCGCTCCTGCGATACAGGCATCAAAGAGTTTCGAATCCATGAACGTGCGGTTTGCGGGTATCGACGATTTCTCGACGGAGTTTCCTTTGTTCGCCGTGGCTTTGTTTTCTGCCACAGTTCCGCAAGGGCAAAAGCTGCAATGCAAGTTGCAAACGTTCGTGATTTCGATATAGACGCTGTTCATGGCGGAATCCTTGATGTGCTTGTAATTTTTAGCTCGGCTCACTTCGGCGGACTCAGCGGACTTGTTTCTGTAGCTTTATTCGCTTCGGCGGACTCAGTGCGTTTGATATTTTCGCTCCGATTATTTTAGTTGTGCAATTGCTTCGTTGTATTCGCTGAGTTTACCTGCTTTCTTGATTTTCTTGAACACTTTTTTGGGAATGTTCGGTTCCAGATATTCCCAGAAACTTTGTACATGCGAAAGAATTTGGCTGTCGCCTTGGTACGTTTGGCAAGCGTGCTCAAAAATGATTTGGTGCATTTGGAGGAGCTTGTTTGTAAATTCGCATTTGCTTAAGGCACAATTTTTGCGAACATCTTGTGCGTCTGCATTTTCGGCCATGTTCGCATTTCCGCATTGAGCTTTGTATTCCGCCGCAAGGCTTGGCCGGGCGAGTAATCCGCGACCAATCATGACTCCGGCAAGTTTAGGGTAGCGTCTTTCCATTTCGTGAATTTGCGAAACGCTTGTGATGTCACCGTTATAGACGAGCGGATGTTTGCATTCGCTGTAGAATCGTTCGAAAGAACTGAAGTCTAGAGCGCCCTTGTATTGTTGTTTGCCGAGTCTCGGGTGGAGCGTGATGTGGGCTAGGGGTGTGTCGTTTAGAATCGGGAGGAGTGCGAATGCTTCGTCGGGAGTTTCTTGCCCGAGTCGCATCTTGACGGAAAATTTTACTGACGCAGTTCCGTTTGCGGCACTCGATAATTTTTTGATTTCGTCCATGATTGCTTGGACGGTTTGCGTATCGCTTAAAAGCCCTGCACCGCGATGGCGATTGACTTGCATCGGGAAGGGGCAACCCATGTTGAAGTCGATTTCCGTGTAGCCTTTTTGCAATAAGGTTTCGGCGAGAATTTTGAATTCGCTTACGCTGTTCGCAATAATTTGTGGTACGGTTTTTGCACAGGTCTGCTTTTCTGAATTGGAATGCTGCGGATTGGAAGTTTCCAAATCCCGCAGGTCTTTTTCGCGTGGCTTTCCATTTTCTATGCGCAAAAACGGTGCGTAATATGCATCGACTCCGCCAAAGATTTCCGCATGGGCTTTGCGATAAATGCCCGTCGTGTAACCTTGTAGCGGTGCGAATAGAATTTTTAACATGGCGCGGTTCTTGCGGACCTTTTTATTTCCCGAGAGCTTTTTTCAGCGCTCGGATGGCGTTTCCGCGATGGCTTATTGCTTTCTTTTCTTCGAGTTCCATTTGCGCAAAAGTTCTCGTTTCTCCATCGGGGACGAACAGCGGATCGTAACCGAATCCCATGTCGCCAACGGGAGCGTGGTTGATTTCGCCACGGCATTCGCCTTCGAAAATGATGGGCTCGCTGATGACAAATTTACCTTGTTCGTTCTTTGTGACGGTTTGGTACGAGAGCGCGCAGAAGTAGCGTGCCTTGCGGTCTTCAATGCCTTCGAGTTTTTGCATTAACTTGACGTTGTTCGCGTCGTCATCGCCATGCTTGCCGCAATAGCGGGCGCTGTAAATGCCTGGTTCGCCGTTCAGTGCGAAAACTTCAAGGCCGGAATCGTCGGCGAGAACGGTCGCTTCGATGTTGCGTTTGGCGAGCCAGCGTGCCGTCGTGTTGGATTTGATGATGGCATTTTCGGCAAATGTATTGCCGTCTTCGACAATGTCTTCGTCAAAACCGATGTCTTTCAAAGTCTTGAATTCGTAATGGTCGGTGCCGAGAATATGCGCAAAGTCTCTAATTTTTCCGGCACTGCCAGTCGCGATAACAAAAAGGTGTTTCATAAATTAGTGGTTAGTAAGCAGTGGTTAGTAAACAGGAATGAATTTAGTGGTTTGTAAGCAGTGGCTAGTAAATAGTGGTTAGTATGTAGGGATGTAAAAGGAACGCTCTTATTGCAATCCTAACCACTAACCACCGACCACTAATCACTAACTAGTAATGTTCCGGTTTCATGACAATCAAGATGGCATCGACGACAACACCTACACCGCACAATCCGGCGGTGCAAAGCCACAGAATGCCGGTCCAAATTTTTCCTTCGTAAAAACGGTGCATTCCCAAGTATCCGAGAAGAATGCAAAGGGCCAAAGCTATCCATTTATTGTGTTCACCTGTAGCGGGCATAAAAACTCCTTGTTTATTACGAGTATAATTTAGAAAATGTGTGTTCAATGGTCGATAGTCAATGGTCAATAGTCAATAGCTGGTAACCCATAACTGATAACTAATGACCAAAGACCGATTCTGCTAGCTTCAACATTTATTATTATTCCATACGTGAAAATGAAAAATATATCAACTTCTTTATTGTGCCTCGCAGGTCTTTCTGCGGGAATGTTCCTTGCCGCTTCTTGTGCGGCCCCTTCTGCAAATTCAAAAGCGGACGCCGCAACGGAATCCGTTCCTCCTCCGATTCAAGCTCCGGTTTACGCAGCTCCTGTGACGGTCTTTGAATTACGTGTGCTGGACTTCGATAAGCAAGTGCGCGTCGTCGAAAAGCCGACGCTTGCTGCCCTTGATTTTGCGGCCTATTTTGCAAATCCTATCCGCATGGCGGGCATGGACGAAAAGCCTGAAAATTACACGGGGAAAATGTCGGGGGCAAAACTTGCTGAGTATCCGTTCCCGATGCTCGATTCTATTTCGGAATACGAACCCGATGCTGTTGCTGGCCTAGCTCCGATTGCGTGGGAGCCGTTTGCGAAGATACTTTATGCGCAGACGGGCGATGAAACGCTTGCAAAAACGTTGAACGAAGTCGAAGCCGTGAAGTGGGATGAACCTGATGTTTTCCGTGCTTTCCAGACGGTGAGCCGTTTGTGGGGCGTGCCTGGAACAGGCGATAATCAAGGCAAGGTGGAATGGTGGGTTGAAGTCATGCCCGCCATTTGGACGAACCGCGCTCCGTTCTATGGTAAACTGAAATTCGTTTCGGGCGGTGAATCGGCAGAAGTCCTGAATTACTACATGACTGCGGAAATGAATAGCGAAGAGGCCATGAACTGGGTGCGTACGCTTTCGTCTTACTGGTACCCGACTTTGAACACGGATTTGGAACAACATACGCCTGGTGCGGTTTGGGAAAATTCCCGTGCAAACCGTCCGTTTGCGGTAATGCGCGGAAATCCGATGGGAAAACCGATGTGGGTCGCTTTCGAAGTCCCGGCGTTCCGCTTGACGGATGAACAGCTCCGCGCTGCTGCTGTTGCAGATTCTCTTGCGGCTGCAGGTGAAGTGGTTCCTGTAAATCGTACGCTTGATACAAGTTCTTATGCACGTCTCGAAACGCTTGCATCGCTTGAAAATAGTTGCCCTGCAACGCCAGCAACCAAGAAGTTCCGCGAAGCGTTAAAGAAAAAACTTTCGAAACTCCCGAAGGAGCAGAATGCGTGGGCCGACAACGGAATGCTTTGGTTCCGCCGTAACGCCAACTACCTTGTTGCAGATAAAATTAGCGGTCAGGATAGCCTTCACAACCCGCTCCCGCGAATGGTTGAACTCAAGCAGTATCTGGATTCGATGAACGTTCAGCTCTTGGTCGTGCCGATTCCTGTAAAAGAAGAAATCTATGCGGATAAACTTGTGAAGGGCACTCCTGCGAATTTGTGCGTAAACGTTAATGGTCGTGAATTTATCCGTGAATTGCTTGCAGCAGGCATTGATGTGCTAGACCTTTACCCCTCCTTGATAGCCGCTCGCAGTGGCGATGAACCGCCTCATTACAGCTACCAGCGTTACGATACGCATTGGGCACTTCCGGGCATGCTTGCCGCGATGGAACAGCTTGCTTCCCGCGTGACGCAGTACAGCTGGTATGCGGATGCGAATCCGCAGCCGGGTAGCCTTTTGATGAAGGATACTGTCGTGCTCCGCGAAGGCGATTTGGTTGCTCATTTGTCTGATAAGGAAAAGTCGAAGTATGCTGCTGATACGCTTGCGGGCATGAAAATTTACAAGGGCGACAAAGCGTACAAGGGCGGCAGAAACGCTCCGATTCTTTTGATGGGTGATTCGTTCACGGGCGTGTTCGAATCTGTGGATCAGAAAAGCGGTGGCCCGGGCTCTCTGCTTGCTTATGCGACGGGGCT
>JAEEGF010660326.1_pt1 | contig 13268 bp, 5 predicted proteins | sample 9134171 | NCBI WGS metagenome assembly JAEEGF01 (sample SAMN16246542, study PRJNA631951) | gut metagenome | biome: gut microbiome; feature: rumen; material: AP-attached | host: Bos | place: Iran: Karaj | collected 2018-10
CTTAAGGTTTCTCTGTGAAGTCTTCCTATAAGGGCATTGTTTTCAGCTGTAAATCTCATCTTATGTCCTCCATGTTTAAATCTTAAATATATTAGAATTGATTTTATAGTGTTTCTATTTTGATAACTACCGGCATTTCCTTCTTCGCAGCTTCGCCCTGAACTATAAGTCCTTCGTCAGTCATTTCGAACTGCGGCTTACTGCTGCTTCCGAGTATTGATACGTCCTTGATAAGTCCGAAGAATGCAGGCTTGTCTTTATCACCCGATCTTCCAAGGGACTTTATCATCACCTTTCCGTCTTCAGGGTATTTCATAACAAATGCGTAAATACATCCATGACCAGCCGTGAATCTTATATCTTCAGAGGTATAAACCTTCTCGCTGCCGTCAGCAAACTGTCCGTCACTGTCGTGCACAGGTCCTTCCTTAGCCACTCTCCAGACGCGGCTGTCATTTATCGCTTCGCTGTTTATCTTCATCCAGTCTGCAAGGTCTGTAAGTATTTTTCTATCTCCCTCAGGGATGCTTCCGTCGGCCTTAGGACCGATATTCAGAAGAAGATTTCCATTCTTACTTACCACCTCGATAAGAGTTGCTATTATCTCGTAACTGCTCTTATAATCCAACGAATCAGTGTAGCACCATGAATTATGTGCCACCGCTGTATCTGTCTGCCATGGGAATGCCTTAACGTCCGCAAAGCAGCCTCTTTCTATCTCAACAATTCCGGTACCAAAGGAAAGCGCATCATGCTTGTAGCATACCGCTGTCGATCTTCCCCACTCCTCGCCTTTATTATAATAATATGCAAGAAGCTTCTTCATATATGGCCTGAAAGCCTCATGTATTATCCACCAGTCAAAATACAGCAGCGCCGGCTGGTATTTATCAATTATCTCAACAGTCCTGATCAGCCAGTCCGTGAGGAAGGTTTCATCAGGATAAGGCTCACTCTTCATATCGAAGTTGTCAGGCTCCGGATTTGCCGGCCAGTAGAAATCCCCCGGCTCCATCGGATCCTTTATATCACTGTCAAAATCCTTACCCGGTCCCATGAACCACCAGTGCTCAGCTCTGTGACTCGAGGTACAGAAGGTAAGTCCCTGATTCTCGGCTTCACTCTTCAGCTCACCCAGTACATCGCGGTGCGGTCCCTTCTCATAAGCATTCCACTCTGACAGCTCACTCTTATACATCTGGAAACCGTCGTGGTGTTCAGCCACCGGAAATACATAGCCTGCTCCTGCTTCCTTGAAAAGCTTTATCCATTCAGCAGGATCAAACTTCTCGCCTGTGAGCATCGGAATAAAATCCTTGTAGCCAAAATCCTTATGCGGTCCATAGGTCTTGATATGATGCTCATATTCCGGACTTCCGACCACATACATATTCTTGGAATACCACTCATTATTAAATGCAGGAACACTATAGACTCCCCAGTGGATAAATATTCCAAAACGCTTTTCTCTGTACCAGTTCGGCACACGGAAACCACCGAGGCTGTCCCAGTCCGCTGAATACGGCCCCTGTGCTATTCCGTCTTCTATATGTTTAAGCCATTTCTCTCTGTCGTATTTCATATGTTGTTCCTGTAAATACTTAGTTCTTGCTGTTAGCATCGTTAGGTGAGATACCCTCTTCACCCGGACGATATTCAAAGGTGATCTCAAGTGTCTTGATCTCTCCGAGATCCTTCTGATCAAATACTGTAGGGCTGCAGCCTGTTGTTCCACCGCCTGATGTACGTGCATCATCCGGAACTGCAGGAACCCACTCATTGTAAAGGTTACTTCTTGTGCAGAGTCCGTCATCTGAAGATGTGTAGTTTCTGCCGTGAAGCTTGTATGGCTCACCATTGATCAGAACTTCCTTGATATTGATAACATATCCAGGGAAGAGCTCCTCTGCATTTGCGATACCGATAGCTGAAAATGCAGTGCTTATAGAAACGCCTGCATCTGTTCCTGTAAAGTCAAGTCCAATAGTATATGTACCTTCACCAGTAACTTCAACATCAGTAGCTACGATACCTGCTGTCTTGCTGTCAGGATCGTAAGTATCACCAACACTGTAAACGATATTCCAGTCCTGTGAATCCCACATGATCCATGCAATAGCTGTTCCGTCGCCTGCAAGCTTCTGATCTGTATCGAAGGTCTCAGGTGCTGCTGCAAGTCCTTCCTCGATAGTCTTGTCAGCTGCTGCCTTTATCTCATCTTCTGTCATATTCTTTCTTGAATCATTGCTCTGTGAAAGAACGAAGTCTCTTATCTCATCCGAGAACCATGAACCGTCCGCCTTCTTAATGATATTTCCGGTGTCCCAAAGAAGCGGAACGAAACCGTATTTGTCACAGTTAGCGTAGAAGTTCTTGTACCAGAGAAGTGTGTTTGGCTTAGCCTCGCCATTTGAAGTTGGAAGTACGCCGCACTCACCAAGTATTATTCCGTAATCCTTACCGTAAGCTTCGTAAAGATCGGCAAGAAGTGTATTCATCTCTTCGTAGTTTCTCTTTGTACCCCAGGTTGATGAGCCTGTGCTTCCACAGTAGCTCCATGGAGTATAGTAGTGGATTGAAAGGAAAAGCTTTCCGGGAATAGTATCAGTCGGCATATGCCATCTTGAATCAAGTGTCTGTGTAAGGTCTGTACCATAGCCAGGGATCAGAAGGAAACGGTTTACGTTATTTCCGCCTGAGCTTCTGACGATATCTACAAAGGTCTGGTTGATCTCGTTAGCCTTAGCATAGCACTCATCCTTTGTGAGGACTGCGCCGTCCTTATTCCAGTCAGCGTTAATGTCGTTAAGTCTGTCGCCAATCTCTTCATTTCCGCCTTCAAATACGAGTCTCAGATCGTAATCCTTGAAATACTCTGCTATCTGGGTCCACATAGACTTGTACTGCTCCATGGCAGCCTCTCTCTTTGCAGGATCAGCCGAACCGAAAAGCCCCCACCAGCCACCATCCCAGTGGTCATTAATGATAACATAGAGGCCGGCATTATAAGCCATATCAACTATCTCTTTAACTCTGGCAAGCTGAGCCTCGTTAATGGTATAGTCGCCGTTCACGAAGTCCATTGTATTTGCCCAGGCTACAGGAATACGAAGTGTATCGAGGCCTGAATTCTTGATGTCGTCGATCATCTGCTGTGTTGTGATCGGCTGGCTCCAGAGCGTCTCATAATATGAGATCTCGTGGTGTGGATAGTCGCCGGGTCTTGTAGCGTCAGCGGCTTCCATCGTATTTCCAAGGTTGAAGCCGTTGCCCATAAGGATTGCGTATTCTTTCGAATCAATCTTGGCAAGATCATCAATCGAATTGCCGCCGTCCTCTGTCACCTCTTCGCCTGAGTTGCCTGTTGCTTCTGTTTTAACCTCAGTTGTGTCACTGTCTGATTTCTTATCATCTTTCTTGCCACCGCAGGCTGTCATGCTGAACGCAAGCATAAATGCCGCAACGCCCGCAGCAAGTCTTTTAAGCTTATTCTTTATCATATTCATCCTCCGAAATATTATCCGTACTGTCGGTCATATTTTTCCATCTTAATTAGGAGTTTATGATATCGGAGCTGTTTTCGAAACATGCCTTTTTAGTATATCTATACAGTAATTTTTCGACCTTGACTTCCTGAAGCCGATTGTCTCGTTAAATGTAGGCTTTTTATGGTTCTGTATCGCTAATTATCGCGGTTGTTATTATTTCAAATATGATGATATATATGTCTTAAATCAAACGTTGTGAATCATTCCACACCTATCTCGACTCAGTTTGTGAAATTTTTAAGAAATAAGAACACATGCGGTCTCGTCAGGTATAGCATGACCACACAGATGATAGAATCACTCTAGTATAGTACAAGGAGCAAATAAACATGAAATATAGCAATCCAGTAATCAGCGGGTTTTATCCGGATCCGAGCGTTTGCAAAGCCGGTGGAAAATACTATTTGGTGACAAGTTCGTTTCAGTACTTTCCGGGAGTGCCTCTTTTTGAGAGTAATGACCTGGTGAACTGGAAGCAGATCGGTCACGTTCTGACTAGAAAAAGTCAGGTTGAATTAGATAAAGTCAGAAGCTCGGGCGGTGTATTTGCGCCGACGATCCGCTACAACAACGGCCGCTTCTACATGGTGACAAATAACAATTCCACCAACAGGAATTTCTATGTTTATACAGATGATATTTATGGCGAGTGGTCGGAGCCCGTGGAAATAGATATGGATGGTATCGATCCTTCGATACTCTTCGATGACGGCAAGGCATATTTTATAACAAATGGTACTGACGAAAACGGTGTTTCCGGAATCGTTCAGTGCGAAATAGATATAGAGACAGGAAAGAAACTCACACCGGCCAAGCTTCTCTGGCAGGGTTCGGGCGGCAGATATCTCGAAAGCCCTCATATGTATAAGATTGGAAATACATATTACCTGATGGTTGCAGAAGGCGGTACAGAATACGGCCACATGGTAACCTACGCACGTTCAGAAAGTGTCTGGGGGCCTTTCGAAAGCTACGAGAAGAATCCGATCCTTACCAACCGTAATAAGGCTCCTTTCTCGATACAGGGAATAGGCCACGGTGATCTTATTCAGACCGATAGCGGCAGATGGTTCATAGTAACCCTCGGCTTCAGGCAGATCGACCTCTGGGAGCCTTACCACAATCTCGGCCGCGAGGTTTATCTTACTCCTGCCCACATCGACGCCGACGGAAATATCAGCTGCGGCACTGACGGAACAACTGACTATACCTACGAGATTGAAGGTGATTTCAGCCAGAATAAGAAGAGCTCTTACACCTTCGAAAATACAGATTGGCATATTGACTGGGCATATCTCAGATTCCCTGAGCCTGCAAATTATGAGCTTAGCGCAGACAAGCTTATACTTCACGGTTCAGATATAACACTTGATGACGTTGACTCTCCTACCTTCATAGCACTTCGCCAGAAGGATTTCATGATGGAAGCCGCTGTTGATGTTGTATTTTCAGATGTTAATAAGGTTGTTTCACCTGCCCAGGAATCAAATAATTATTATAAAGCAGATCACTGCGCGGGCATGACAGTATATATGTGCGAGAATGAGCATTACGACATCGAGTTTTTCAGAGATGCTGACAGCCTCGGAGCTCAGCTGAAGCTTAACATTGGTGGTATCAAGCACGTTGAGACCGTCGTAAAGCCGAACCATCAGAGAAATATAAAAGGAGCAAGACTTATCATCCGCTCCGGCAATCTGAAATATGATTTCTATGTTCAGTTTATACATAACGATGATACCGCATCAGCCGAGATCCCTCTTGGCAGTGCGATGACCAAATACCTCTCCAGCGAGGTATCCGGAGGCTTCACCGGCACAATGCTCGGCCTCTACGCAGTCGGCAGCTGCACCGCAGAATTTACAAGCTTCCGCTGCAATTACTTTTAACAATCATTCCAATATATAATACCCCCCACAACAAAACGCCTGTGACCCACACAGGCGTTTTAACTTAGCTTATAATATCAATCTTCATTAGTCCCACAACATCCAGAAGTATTCAGAAAAAAGCGAAAAGAATTCTTCTTTGCACTGATTTCTATATTCATAGATCTTATCCTCATATTCAAAATATTTCTCTTTTATCTCCAACGCTGTAGGATATTTGTCCGGAAAATTCCATGGGGAATACATTCTCGAAAAACCCTTTTCTTTCTCCTCCGCCAATTCTTCGAGAGACTTAGCTTTCTCGCCAAACCATCCAAGTTCCTTGCGAAGCTTTCTGTTAAGCCTATCATATTTTTTTCATAAGGATTCTTCATGGAGCATTTAAAGACTTTACCGTTATAGTTGTACAGGATCAAAGCGGTTGCGGGCAGCAGGCCGAATTTCGCCATCATGATGGCGAGGATCACCAGATAGATGAAATTAGTCCATGCCACAAACTGCTGTCGAACAAAGTAATGGCTGTCATTCCCCGGGGACAAAGGTACCATAGCCGGCAACTGCCTTATCTATATCCAGGACACCGGTTCCAACCCTGTAAACTGCCTGTCTTAACTGTATAACCGCATCATCCGTCAGCCCGATCACCTCAGGCGACAGGATACGGGATTCCGGAACAGCCTCAAATGCAGCATACATATTGTTAAAGGACAGATCCTTGGTCGGTGACATAAGTCCCTTTTTCTGTGCCATCCTGCTCAGTTCCTCTGATGTTACCAGGAATCTCATAAACTCGTTGGCCATGTTCAGATTCTTGCTGTCTTTGTTGACGGAGAACTGCAGATTCGGCATGTCAAGGAAATAAGCTCCTTCATCCGACATGGGGATCGGAACGAAGGTATAATTAAAGGGAGAGGCGATAAATGCCTCGGAACGGCTCTCACGTTTCTTTGTTCCCGAAACGGCATCTCCCGAGCAGGTCATCATCGGTACGTCGCCTTCAAAAAAGCGAAGGATTACTGCGTCATAGTTATTCTCGATCTTTCCGCAGGCCTCCAGGTTAACGCAGCCATCATTCAGGAACTGAACGATCTTCTCAAGGGTAGGACGCATATATTCACCGGCTGAGGGATCAAGGGCATTGAGCTTTTTGACAGCCTCCGCGTCATTCGCTACTGTACTGCAGAAATAAGGATATGTCGACAATGTGAAGAGCGATGTGGTCTCCTCTTTGGTAAAGCCCATAATGGGACTCTCATACCCCTTATCACGAAAGGCTTTGCACACTGACACCAGTTCCTGATAGGTTTTTGGAACGCTTAAGCCCTCTTTCTCAAAAAGACTGTTGTTTACAAGCATACCATAGGTGTTTGAGAAAACAGGAACCATGGGAAGCTTGCCGTCATCCGTATTAAGAATGATATTGCTGCGGATACAGCTCAGATCGAGTCCCAGCGCAGGATCCGACAGATCCTCGGCATGATCTATGGATGATTTATACTGCTCCCTGCCATACATCCAGGAGTAATTAACATAGATGTCAGGGGCATCATTTCCGTTCAGTACGGTACCAATCATATTGTTATAGTCATCTATCTTCGTATACTTCATTTCCACATTGGGATAGAACTGGTTAAATCTGTCGAATTCGGCCTCCAGGGCCTCAAAGTTGTCGTAACCGCCGACAACGTTGATGTGGCAGCTGGTAGAAGTATCCAAAGCCGGTTTGAACCCTTGTTCAGCCGTGGTTTTCTTCTTCTTTGAACCGCAGGATGCCAGTCCCATAACCATCATCCCTGCTAAAACAATGCAACATACTTTCTTTTTCATGATTGTTCCCTCCCCTCCAATATTCTACGTATCTCTTTTATAACTAATTTAATATCCACAGGCTTTGCTATATGCCCATTCATTCCCGCATTCATACACTCCGTGATATTTTCCGAGAATGCATCTGCCGTCATGGCTACGATAGGAATTGAGGCTGCAGCCGGATCCTCCAGGCGCCTTATAGCCCTGGTTGCATCGAGTCCGTTCATTTCCGGCATCTGTATATCCATGAATACCAGTGTATAGCTGCCTTCCTTTGCTTCGCGTATCATATCCACACAGATCCGTCCGTTCTCAGCACGGTCGGCAGTGATGCCGAACATGGAAAGCATGGCAGAGATGATCTCCCAGTTGATATCATTATCCTCGGCTACCAGAATATGCAGGCCCTGCAGATCGGAATAATCATCCTCCGGCTCTGTGGATCTGGACTCTGTCCCCATAAGATCATTGATCTTATCAAAAAGTGTGGACCGGAAAAGAGGCTTGCTTACGAAGCCGTTTGCGCCAGCCTCCTTAGCCTTATCTTCTATGTCTGACCAGTCATATGCGGAAATAAGTAATATCGGGATAGTAACCTCTATCTCCGAGCGTATCCTTTTGATGGTCTCAATTCCGTCGATTTCCGGCATCTTCCAGTCTACAATGATAACACCGTAATCCCGTCCGGACTGATGTCTGTGCTCGATCATGCCGAGTGCTTCAAGTCCGCTTCGCGCCTGCTCTGTAGAGGCACCAAGAGACTCAAGGGTATCAACAGCCGTCTGAAGCATGATCTCATCATCATCCACTATCAGAACATCAACGGGATCGAGCTGCATGTCTTCTCTCTGCTTATCTGCTGCAGGAATATCCAGTGTTACGGTGAACGTTGTGCCCTCACCCTGCGCGCTCCGGCATTCTATCAATCCGCCCATCAGTTCAACCATCTGCTTTGTAATGGCGAGACCGAGGCCTGTTCCCTGTATACTGTTGACACGGCTGTCGATCTGACGTGAGAAAGGCTGATACATGGTTTCCATGAATTCCTCACTCATTCCGATACCCGTATCTTCTACCACATAGACCATTTTAACACAGCCGGGTACGGCACTGTCCTCTTCCCGAAGATCTACGCTGATCCGCCCTCCGGGTTCCGTGTACTTGATGGCATTGGAGAGAATATTGATATAAATCTGGTTCAGACGAAGCTGGTCTGCATACAGATATTCCTTTTCCATACGGTTGATATGGAAGGTGAATTCAAGATTCTTTTCCTTGATCATCGGTTGTGATATATTCACAAGATTCTCAACCGTTTCCACTATGGAGAAGGTGAGGGGACTCAGTTTCAGTTTTCCACTTTCCACCTTGGATATATCCAGAATGTCATTGATCAGTGTCAGAAGATGATTACTTGCAAGACCTATCTTTCGAAGGCTTTCTCCTGTTGACTCCACATCTCCGAGATTTTTCTCTGCAATAGTTGTAAGGCCTATGATGGCGTTCATAGGAGTTCTGATGTCGTGGGACATGGTGGATAGGAAATCTGTCTTTGCCTTATTTGCGGATTCGGCTTCCCTGGCCATAACCTGGAGGCGCTTGTTCATGAAAAGCATATGACACAGGTCAAGGATGAACAGAATCAGCAAACCGACTGATACAACGCCAAACAGCAGCCAGTCTTCTTTATCCACCTGAAGATCTTCCGCCGGAACGAAGCCCAGCAGTGTCCACCCGGAAGTGGCAACGATCGGTGTAAATGCAAGTATGCACTCCTGTTCGTGGGAATCAAGCATGGAGACAGAACCCGTCGATGAAGTAATCCTATCGAACAACTCCTGCGACGTTTTGGGGTCCGTAGAATTATATGATTTATAGAATTCAAAAAAGCTGGAATTCTTAAAGCTATACCCCTTGAGAATATAATTTCCGTCGGAATCGATCATCGACAGCTCGGCGTTCACAAGCTCTGTCTGCGGAAATACCCATTTCTGTTCAAGCTCAGAGATGGGGATCACCCGAAGAAGTACTGCAGTTTCGGAAGTACCGTTTTCCGGATCATACAGTGTAACCATGTTGCAGAAAGCCAACGATTGTTCGCCATTCATCGGATTGGTGTACGCCCGGGTAATGTTGATGGACTTCCCGATCTCATCAACCCACTCCATGTTATCCAGAACGTCCACTCTTTTATAGGATACAGCATAGTCGTCTGTTGACCCCTGTTTTGGACGCGTGGAAATACCGGTGAGTGTGTCGGAGGAGATCAGATGGGCCGAAGTATTAACAAGTACATGGGAGGTACGGATATATTCAACAGCCTCTTCCATCGTCATGTGCTTGTTATTGATATAGTTCGCCCATACATCACAGATTCTCTGCTCACCTTCCAGGTAATTCTGCGTCACCTGCTCCATGGTTACCGTTATATTTTCAAAGTGTTCTATCTGCCTTTGATAAGAATCCCTGCTTGCAATTCGGGAGTAAATAACAACGAAGGCCAATATGGCTGACATAATGATCACGTTGACTATGATAATTAAAATCTTTTTCATATTTTGATTTCCCCAATACCCCGCAGTTTTAAACTATTAAGATAATTTTAATTAACACCCGTTAGTTCGTCAACTATGAAAACGAAAGTTCCTGTCCGGAGTTATGCCGGGCAGGAACTATTTTTCCAGTAATTTACTACATAGCCTTATTTTTTATAATTATTCATGGGCTTTTTGATCATCGGAAGCCATAGCCGTATATACCTGACCTGCCAGATTATCCTTGATTTCTATTTTCTGCTCAATTATCTTCTCTTCAATTTCACCTTCTTTTATATCTTCTTTCTTTTCTTCTTTTTAGAACGGTTTTAATCCAATTACTATATGATGATCATCTTTATTCTTTGTACAAAGAGTATGGAGTGAATAGTTAACTTCTCCTTCGCCGGAAGTCCTAGCAAACCTTAATATTTCAGCATCATCTACGTTTATCCATTTCATAAGATTATCTTTTTCAAGTGCCTCTGACAATGCCTTAAAATCACTTTCTCCGACATCCTTAAGAAGCTTTTCCCTGGCATCCGTAAAGAAATCCGCTCCTCCTGAATATATCTGAAGCTCTCCATTTTTACCCGAATAGAATTCAAGATAATAATATGTCTGTATATCAATATAGTAAATGCTCTCAAAATCATAAGTAAGTGCCTTGGATATACTCATGTGATTTTTTCTGATATTTACTATTTCTTCCTTATCCTGCTTCTTTCTCTCTATCAGGAATTTCTCGAACTCGCCGCACGGAACAGGCTTTGAGAAATAGTAGCCCTGAACTATATCACATCCCATTGCCTTGAGAGTCATATACTGTTCTTTGGTTTCGACACCCTCAGCAACTACAGGTATATGCAGATAATCTGCTATATCTATAATCAGTTCAATCATTCTCACATCTTTGTTCTCGCCAAATGCATTTCTGACAAATGACATATCAAGCTTCAGAACATCTATAGGAAGATTTGAGAGCATACCAAGAGATGAGTATCCCGTACCGAAATCATCCATCTCTATACGGAATCCCATACCCCTTAATTCTCTGGCAGTGGATATAACCTGCTCCGAATCACCTGTATAAGCAGATTCGGTAATTTCAAGAATAATATCATCCGAAGTAAGTTCATACTTTCCGGTAATATCCTTAAAGATTTCCTTCAGATTCGGCATAAGCATATCAATTCTCGAAACATTTACTGAAACGGGAACAGAAAAATCATATTTATCCTTCCAGCTTCTGATATGTATTGCGGTTTCTTCCCATACATATCTGTCAAGACTGAGTATCATGCCATTATCCTCAAGAAGCGGGATGAATACTCCCGGACTGATCATACCAAGCTCAGGATGCTTCCATCTGACAAGAGCCTCTGCACTTGAAAGAACAGGGATGTCCGGACGAATATCATATTTAGGCTGAAAATAAACCTCAAAGCATTTCTGTTCAAGATTCTCTTTAAAATCTTCAAGAAGCCTTTCCCTGAAGAGAGCTGCTTCATGAAGCTCGGAGTCATATTCACCGACTGAAACAGCATAATTACCCTTAATACTGTCAGCAGCTATCTTCGCTCTGTCGAAGCGTCTCTCTATTTCAAGCTCTCTGTCGACATTGTCATATACACCCATACGAAGTCTGACTCTTCCGGACTGGTTTTCACCGCTGTCCAGCTCATCTGTCAACTTTTCAAGTATCTCTGCATAGTCTTCACGATGAGGTGCATATATAAGAAATGTATCAGCACCGCGTCTACAGCCAACTCCTCCCATTTTTCTGGCAAGCTGACGAACCCTCTCACCAATCTTACGAAGGATTGTATCTCCATAGTCCTTACCATAACGTTCAGTTATCATATGGAAACGGTTAACATCTATAATGACCGCATCCATTTTCTGATCTTCATAATACTGATCAAACATCTTGACGTAGCTGATAAAATAATCTATGTTGAAAAGCTTTGTCAGGCTGTCACGTTCTGTGGACTGTATGATATTTCTGTCTTCTGAAAGTTCAATACACTTATTGACTCTGGCCTTTATGACTTCAGGTGCCGGATATGGTTTATGAAGGAAGTCCATTGCTCCAATCTTAAGACATTCAACCTCAGACCTCTGATCTGCCGTAAGTACGATGACAGGGATAGACTTAAGATCTGCCTCACCCTTGATTTTTTCCAGAAATTCTGTACCATTCATTCGCGGCATCATAAGATCCAGAAGAATCAATGCCACATCCTCTTTATACTTCTCCAAAACTTCTAATGCTTCTATTCCATCAGAGGCAAATAATAATTCATAATCCTCAGACAGGATATTTCCCAGCATCATCTGATTTATATCCTCATCCTCCACGACAAGAATATGTCTTCTTACATCGATTATGGATTCCGCCTGCTGTTCTCCTGACTCCGGCTCTGCATCAGTCGTTTCATCTCTCGTAATGGCTCCCATGCTTTTCAGGAGCTTCTTTTCTTCATACATCAGTCCGTCTGCACGTTCAAATACAGAGTGGAAATCCTTGTCCTCATCACGAATATAATCTGAAAGTCCTCCGGATACCACAACGCCACCGGAAGCTATATGCACAGCTGAACGGTCATGAAGAAGCTGCATCAGTCTGTGTCTCAATGTGAAGTCCTTGTTGGTCAGTACTGCAACAAATTCATCTCCTCCGATTCTGAATACAGGACTGTACTGGAATATCTCGCAGACCATTCTGCAGGCAGCTATTATATACTCATCACCGGCTTTATGTCCCTGTGTATCATTGATTATCTTAAGTCCATTTACATCACAGACAACAACTGCAAAATCCTGTGCTTCTCCCTGTCTTATCTGCTCCTGAATTCTTTCCTCAAACTCTGAAAAGGCCGCCTTATTCTTGACGCCGGTCATCTCATCCCTGTAAGCTTTTTCATTGGCAAGATGAAGCTGTTTCGCAAGTTCACGTTCCTTCCGGATCTCCTTATCTATATTCATAACGCCGACTATAAGATGTTTATTGTCTGTGGCCCATATAACAGAAAGACGTGCATACATGATCTTTTCCCCAACAAGAATACGGTATGTATGGGTTATCATGTGCTTTTCATTTAACATCCGGATCAAAGACGACTTATCAAGAATATGCTGAAACTCTGCCCTGTCTTCAGGGTGTATAACACGCCCGATATTTGCAAGAGATTCGCTGAAAAAATCATCTCCGGATGGTTGTACATCAAGGCTCTTATATATGTCAGTTGATGAAAATTCTATATAATGATCATTCAGCATATCAACATAGTAGATAGTGTCATACTGATTGGCAAGGCTTTCGGCGATCTGTGAAAAAACCTTGTTTTGTTCGGAAATTCCCTCAAACTCTGCCTGGTTCCTTTTCTCGCTGTCAATATTCTCCAATACGATGATAAGGTTCTCGGAATCCTCGGTACGCACAGCATTAAGCCTTACATAATGCGTACCATCCTGCATTAACAGTC